>Ga0256868_10000499_pt1 | contig 22840 bp, 20 predicted proteins | sample RVTome_13_FD_187341 | JGI IMG/M metagenome (GOLD analysis project Ga0256868, IMG submission 187341) | Soil microbial communities from uranium-contaminated site in the Upper Colorado River Basin, Wyoming, United States - RVT92D227 HiSeq ...
TTCTCTGGCCAGTACGGATCAGCCAATAACTGTCGGCCGAGGGCAACAAGGTCAGCCTTCCCTTCCTGTAAAATCTTTTCGGCCCCGGCCCGGGTTTGCACTTTTCCCACCGCAATTACCGGAATGGTAACCTTCGCCTTGATTTTAGCGGCAAGTTCGGCGTGGGTCCCTTCGGGAGCCGAAGCCGGCGGAATGGAAAGCTCATCGGTCCGCCCCATGCCGGCGGAAACATCGATCACGTCCAGCCAGTGGTTCTCCAAGGCTTGGGCAAAGCGCGCACTCTCTTCGACAGAGATCCCTCCTGGGACACCATCTACCGCGCTATGCCGATATAGTAGAAGGAACCTCTCTCCCACCGCCTCGCGCATGGCCACAACCAGCTCCATTCCCAAGAGCATGCGCTTCTCGGCATTCCCACCGTATTCATCGGATCTTTGGTTGGTTAAGGGCGAAAAGAACTGGTGGATGAAATAACCGTGCGCTCCGTGAACCTCAACCCCATCAAACCCGGCTTCCTGGCAATGTCTGGCGGCTGTGACGAATTTCTCGACCACCGTACGGATTTCCTCCCGGGTGATCTGGCGATAGGACTCCCGGACAGAAGGGGCAACCGCCTGGCCGTTCAATTCATTTCCGTGCCAGAGTTGCAAGGCTACTTTGGCTCCCTGTTCATGAATCGCCATGACCAGGGGACTCAGACTCTGGGCCCAATTGGCCCGTAAAAGTAGATCGACGGGTGTGCCATGCACGATAATCAGACCCACTCCGCCCCTGGCGCGCTCGGCAAAATATTGAATGGCCTGGTTGTTCCTCAACCCGAAATTCGTAACCACGGGCGCAAAGACGGTGCGGTTTCTGAGTTCAGTGTCTTTGATCCGCAGCGGGTCAAAAAGGCGAGACATTTAATACTCCTTGAGAAAAAGGGTTCTTATATCTTTCCCATCTCTTTGGCGATTTGCAGGTAGGTTTCCATCGGCTTGGCCGGGGGGGTATAGAGTTCTTTGGGTGTTTTCGGGTATAACGAAAGGGCCTTCGTTGGGCAGGTCGTCACGCAGAGCCCGCAGCCCACGCAACGTTTCAGGTCGATTTTTGCTAAGTCCTCTTCCATGAATATGGCTTCCATCTGGCATCGCTCCAGACAGGTTTCACAGCCGGCGCACAGATCCTCATCCACCCGGGCGAAATAATTGGATTTCACCAGACTGCTGGGATGGGGGTGAAGTTTGATGGCTTTGAGCATTCCGCAACAACAAGCACAGCAATTGCACATTCCCCCCGTTTTTTGGGCGTTGGCCGGACTGGGCACCAAACCAGCTTCCTCACTCTTCTGCAGGACGTTCAACGCTTCTTCCTTCGTTATCCTCCTGCCGAACCCGTTTTCGATGTAGTATTCCCCCATCGCTCCAAAGACAAAACAAGATTCCAGGGGCTTGGAACAGGGATGGCCGAGCAGGCTGCTCTTTTTCCGGCAGATGCAGTCAGCCAGGGCTATGGTCTTTTGCGCTTCGATGATCTTGCGTAATTCATCGTAAGGCTTAACCTCCATAGCTGCCTCCAGGCTTTCTTGTACAGGGATAACCCGCAGCTGTGGGGTTTGCGGGCGGATTAATTCCTTGTACATGGCCTCCTGTCCATAGGCTTCAAATAACTCGCACAGTTCCCGGTCGAGGTTTTTCACCTGGTATTCAAGAATGCCCACGATAAACATCATAGCCATGTATTGATTGACCCCGTCGATCTTGAGCCTCAGGATGAGCCCTTTCTTGGACATTTGGTAAAGAAGATCCGCAACTTTTTCCGGGTTACGGACCAGGCGCTGAGCAATCTGTTCGGCACTCTCCGGGAGAGGCTTCAGCTGGCAGGCCATTTCCGCTTCTTCTTCCGTAAAAAGTTTTTGGAGAATCTTCAGCTCCACCCCGCTTTGGGTTTTTGGATAGCCCGTAGGGAGGGAATCCAGGTGTTCCCGGAGTCTCTCGTAAATGGTTTCATTCATTCTTGCTCTCCTCTTCCGGCTTTTTTTCGCTTTCCTCGTCTTCGATGGCTAGGTGATCCAGGTCTCTAAATTTATCGAAGTCTTCCTTCTGATCCATATAACGATTCTGGATGGCGCATACCGCCTCGAAATTAGCCAGGAAGACATCCAGGATCTTCGGGTCAAAATAAGATCCTCGCCCCTCCCTGAGGATGCGGAGAACCTCTTCTTCCTCCAGGGCCTCCTTGTAAACCCTTTTCGAGGATAAAGCATCGAAAACATCCGCCAGGATGGTAATCCGGCCTTCGATGGGAATCTCTTCTCCCTTCAGGTGGCGAGGATATCCCGTCCCATCAAATTTTTCATGATGGGTGAGGGCCACGATGCGTGATTGTCTTAAGATCGTCGCCTTCGACCCTTTGAGGATATTCCCCCCGATAATCGTGTGGTACTCCATGAAATGTCGCTCTTCCGGTGTCAGGCGGCCGGGTTTCTGCAAGATGCCGTCGGGAATTCCTAATTTCCCTACGTCGTGCATGAGGCTGGATCGGAGAATCATATTCACTTTTTCTTCACCCCAGCCAAGGCCTTCAGCGATCAGGGTCGAATACTGGCTCATGCGCTTGATATGATTCGCCGTCTCTTTATCCCGGTACTCGGCGGCAACACCCAGGCGGAAGATAGTGTCTAAATGGGCTTGTTTCAGATCTTCGGTCAGCTCCGCATTTTCAATGGCCACCACGGCTTGGGAAGCCAGAGACGAAAGTAACTTTTCGTGCTTGGCCGGGAACGGCACCACCTTCCCATCGGTCGCATCGTCCATGGCATTGATCAATTGCAGGACGCCCGCTACATTACCTTGCCGGTTGAGCATGGGGACCACCATCATGGAGCGGGTAACATAGCCGGCCCGTTCATCCCAGGAAGCGTTGTAATGGTAAAAAGCCTCCCGAGGAATCTCCCTCACGTCCGGGATGTTGAGTACTTTTTTGGTCAAGGCAACATAACCGGCGATCGATTCCTTGGAAATGGGCAGGGAAAAGGATTGATACAGTTGCTGCATGCACGCCTCTCCGCACCGTTCGACCAAACTTTGGCACTGGCTCACCTTGAAAATCAATTGGCCATCCTTCGCCAGGTAGAGCGTTCCCGCATCGGCCTTGGTCAGGCGGCGAGTCTCCTGCAGAATAAGGTCCAGGAGTTTCTCCAGGTCATGGATGCTGGAAAGCGCGATCCCTACGTTTAAAAGTTTTTCAAAGTCTTCGGCGAAGGAAGACCGATCCACGGCTCCTTGGACTCCTTATCTCACCTGGAATTCTTTGAGCAGGCGGACGAACCTTTGGAAAAAGCAAAGATATGGGTGATTATAGACCTCTCTTCCGCTAAAGGCAAGTAAGATTGAAATATTTTGCCAATTCTTTCTATTTGACACCCTCCGGCAATCATCCTATATTTACAGATAAATCCGGAGGCCGTCTTGAATAAACAAGGGGAAAAAAGAAAAAACTCTTTGCGGGTTTTGGTTATCAGCGCCCACCCGGATGACGTGGACTTCGGCTGTGCCGGGACGTTGGCCAGGTGGGCAAAGGAAGGAGCGGAAATCGTTTATACTATTTGTACCAGCGGCGAGAAAGGGTCAGATGATCCCTCCGTGACCAACCTGGAATTAGCGAGGACACGCGAGAAAGAACAACTCGCCGCCGCCAGGGTAATCGGGGCCAAGGAGGTCATTTTCCTACGGAAACCCGACGGCGAACTGCAATATTCTCTGGAATTCCGAGGCGAATTGGTACGGATCATCCGCCAATGTCGCCCGGACATCCTCTTAACCCACGATCCGGCCAACCGCGCCTTTGATAACCAATACCTCTTCCATGCCGACCACCGCGTGGCCGGCGAACTGGCTTTTGATGCCGCCTACCCCGCGGCCCTGAACCGCAATTTTTTCCCGGGGCACCTGATCGAAGGATTAAATCCTCATGCGGTATCCGAGTTGTATTTTTTCGCCGCTTCCCAGCCGAATACCTGGGTGGACATCAAGCCCACCCTGGATCTGAAAATCAAGGCCCTGCGCTGCCACACCAGCCAGATCAAAGAGCCGAAAATTATGGAGAAGTTCGTCCGCACTTGGTTCGGCGCGTGGGGACGGGAGAAAGGTCTGGCCTATGCCGAGCGTTTCCGATGCCTGCAGATCTTCCGTGATCCTGGTCAGCGCCTTCGACAACTGAAGAAGTCTATGCCCTGAAGATTGATGGACTCGTAAAAAGTCAAAATTGGGATGGCAAAGTAAAAAGCTCTCCGCCTTAGGCGGACAAGGCGCGCAAAACCTGAGGAGTGAGCCGTACTTACAAGGTACGCCGCAACGACGAAGGTGAAGCGCAACGCCGCAGATGGACTTTTTACGAAGCCATCAAGATTGATGGACTCGTAAAAAGCAAAGTAGGGGCACGGTGACCGTGCCCCTACATCAGATGCGAGGCGCGCAGCGGTTTTTACTTTTATCATGCAGCACCCATGGAACATCGGAGCGGAGATGGGATGGGTGTGGAAAAAGAAAGGAAATCTATAACTCAGAGAGATAGAAAGACAGGCTCAGGAGGAGGCCAGTGGATAAATGGGACAAAATGGTTAGGGCCTGGGCCGGTCTCAGTCTGGGGGAATTTTCGTATTCCTTCAAGGCCACCATGACCCCTTTCAGGTTAATGGGAATGGTACAAAAAGTAATGAAAGAGAATATGGGGAGGATTCTCAGCAGGACGCCCAGAGCCACAGAGAAATAAACCGCAGAAACCAACACCACAAAAACTTTGGCCGCCTTCTTTTTACCCAAACGGACCACCCAGTGGTTCTTGCCGACTGCCAGGTCCGCCTCCCGGTCCGGAAACTGGTTGATGAAAAGAACATTGGTGATTAAAAAGCCAACCGGAATCCCAGCCATTATGGCAACTGAACTGATGGTCTGAGCCTGAACAAAGTAAGCGCCGATCACCACCAGAGGGCCAAAACAGAAGCCCGTTAAAAGTTCGCCCACGCCCCGGGAAGCCAATTTCACCCGGGGTTCCACATAGAAGTAAGCCGTACCCACACCGATCAAACCCAGGGGAATGACCGGCCACCCCCTCTGCCACGCCAGGAAAAGGCCGATGGCGATCCCCAGCAACAAAGCACCCCCGCCAAATCGGTAAACCGACTCTGCCTTCAACCGGCCATCGATGATAAATGGACTTCCCCCGTCAAAAGGTCGGTTGGCTTCACGATTCAGAAGGTCGTTCCCACTGCGGTAATCGAAATAATCATTCAGCGTGTTGGTGGCGGTATGCAACGCCAGCACGCCGGCTAAGGTGAGCATAAAATATAAAGAATTAAAAATACGGGTTTCATGCCAGGCCATTACCGCGCCTAAAATTACGGGAACCAACGAAGCTGTAAAAAACGGAGCCCGCAATTCGGCCAGCCAAATTTTCAAAGGAACTTTTTGTTCTTTCATTCTCCCCTTCTCCCCGTCATCATTTTAGCCGAAATCTTCCCTTCGTCAACTGAAATTTTTATTGACAATTTTCTTGCTTTTGGTAGATTTAATTTAAACTCAAGGTTGCCTGTAGAGGGATCACCCCTGAATTTCATAGATTTCTGATTTGAAGCCGTTCTTCCGGTCTCGCATAAGGAGAGATGGAGGGGCACCTCTTCATCATATATTCCTATCAAGTTTTTTGTTTTTAAAAGAGGCCTGAGCATCCCTTTTTGCAAGGGGGTCAAAATTCTGGAGAAGTGCAGCCTTCAATAACTAACAGGAAGGGAGGTGGGGATTCAGGGTACGGAAGGCTGTCCAAAAGAAGTTGAATCTTTCGTTTCACCAAAGGAGGAGAGGCAATGAAAAAGAAAGCAATCATCATCGGACTTATGTTAAGCCTTGCTCTGTTCTTTCTCTCGACCCCTTCCTCGGCCAAGCCCATCAAAGTTTTAGCCCAGTTTCCCATGAGCGGCCCTGTCGGCAGTCTGCCGGAGTTTGGCTGGGGGTTCATCGACGGCATGGACTACATCAATGGCAAAGGGGGAGTAAACGGCAAACCGATCACCTACTTCGTGGAAGACATGCGCTACAGCCCCACGGTGGAGGTGGCCAACTTTACCCGTTACGTCGCTGCTGAAAAGAAAGATGAGTTCATCTTAGCCTCGGGGTATATCACCGGGGGGCTGAAGCCGCTGATCGATAAGGTAAACAAAGAGGAGCGCATCCCCTGGCTGGATGGATCTTATTCCACCGAAATCTTCGGGCCGGATGGGGGACCATCGAAATATCCTTATTATTATTCTTTAGGGGCCACCTACGGCGACCAGTTTCGCGTTCTCCTGAACTGGATCAAGGAGGACTCCCAAGGGAAAGGAAAAGTGGCCATCGTCTACAGCCCGACGGAATGGGGGCGGGATCCCTTGGAGATGGCCCGAGCCCATGCCAAAAAGATCGGCTTGGAGATTGTAGCTGAGGAAGAATACGCTTACACAGCAACCGATGCCACTTCGCAGGTGACCAACGTGCGCAAGGCCAAGGCCAACTATGTCTTCTACCACGGATACTCAGGGGCTGCTCCCCATACCGCCATCTTCTTTAAGACGGCCAAACAGTATCTGAAGAAAACCACCCTCCTGGGGACCCACTACACCACGGGGCACTATCCCATCCTGATCGCCGGGAAAGCCGTGGATGGAATGGTTGGGACCGCCTGTCGACCCCAAGTGGACGAAATGGATAACTCCATGGTGAAGATGGCTCACGAATTTGCTGCCAAGTACAAACGAAAAGATGGCATCAAGGACATGTTCCTTTATATGGAAGGTCTGACCTACGCCCTGATCTTTCACGAAGCCCTCAGCCGCGCGGATAAAGCTGGAGAGTTGACTCGGGAAGGGGTGAAAAAGGCGCTGGATAACATGGTCTGGGACTACCATGGTCTTTTCGCGGGCCGCGGATTTTCCTACAAATCCCACACCATCCCCATGGTTAGGATCTACCGCTGCCAGGTGGAAAAAGAAGTTGAAAAAGGCGGAAGGAAAATTGGGGTTGGAACCTGGAAGCCACTCTCTCCCTGGATCAATACCGACGTCGAATTAAAGTAATTCCACCCCTTCCTTCACCCTGTGGAGTCGAAGAACTTACTCCACAGGGCAAGCCCTCTCCCCCCGATGGGGAGGGAGAGGCTGGGGGGGCTAAAGTGGAATGGGGGGGGGAAAAATGACCGATTTGATCCAAACCGTGGGAGCCGGTCTTTTGATCGGGTGCGTCTATGGGCTCCTGGGCCTGGGCATTGTCATCATCTTCCGGGCCTCGGAGGCCTTTAATTTCGCCATCGGGGAGTTCCTGGTCGTCGGTTCGTTTCTTTTTTACGTTTTTTTCTTTGACTTGCGCATTCCTTTTGTCCTCGCCCTTCCTCTGGGCCTCCTGGCCGCGGGGGCCATGGGAGCCCTCATCGAGCGCCTTTCCATCAAACCCCTTTTGGGGCGCTCGGCCCTCTCCATGACCATCATCACCCTCGGCCTGAGCAGTGTTCTCCGGTCTTCCGTGCAGCTCATCTTTGGCGCCCATTCTTATTCTTTTTTCCTGGACTTGCCCGATATAAGTCTTGAATCCGAAAATCTTCTGTTTCCCTCGGAACGGATTTGGGCAGGGTTGTTATCGATTGTCGCCTTCGGATTCATTCTTTTCTTTCTTTTCCGTACCCGCTGGGGAGTGGCCATCCGGGCCACCTCGGAAAGCCAGGTCAAGGCCATGGCCTTCGGCATCGATGCCCGGTTCATTCTTCTCATCGTATGGGCCCTGAGCTCTATGTCTATCGCTATGGCCGGCGTGATGATCTCCAACTTCGGTGCCCTCTCTTCCCTGACGGGAATCGCCGGCTTGCGGGCCATTCCCGTGGTACTTATCGGGGGAATGGACAGCATCGGCGGGGCTCTCATCGGCGGATTGATCGTGGGCCTCTGCGAGGCCCTGGTTGGCAGCTATATTGAGCCACTGGGATTGGTGGGATTCAAGGACGTTGCCCCTTATCTCCTCCTGCTCATCGTCCTTTTCATCCGTCCCTACGGGCTTTTCGGAACCGTGAGGATCGAGAGGGTCTGAGATGCTCTCTATCGAAAACCTTCGTGTGGTCTATCATGATGTGATTTCCATCCTCAACGGGATTTCCCTGAAAGCGGCTGGAGGAGAGATTTCCGTGATCATCGGGGCCAATGGTGCCGGGAAGACCACCCTCCTGAGAGCGATCAGCGGCATGCTGGAAATGTTTGACGGAGACATTATTGAAGGAGACATTAAAGTCGGCGATTTTTCTCTTAAGGGATTGGATAGCACGGACATCATCAAAAAATTTGGGTTGACCTACGTGATGGAAGACCGACCGGTCTTCTGGTACCTAACCATCGAGGAGAACCTGGCCGCCGCCGCTTACTCGCGCTGGAACAGAACCGTCAAGGCCGACATGGAAAAGGTCTTCGATTATTTCCCCGTGCTGGCAAAATTGCGCCAGCAAAAAGCCGGCTACACTTCCGGCGGGGAACAGCAGATGCTGGCCTTCGGCATGTCGCTGATGACTCAACCCAAGATTCTCCTCTTCGATGAACCCTCGCTGGGCTTGGCTCCTCTGATTACCGAAGAGCTCTTTCGCATTATTGAGCGGCTCAACCGGGAAGGGATGACCATTGTCCTGGTGGAACAAAACGCCTACGCCGCCCTACAGATCGGCCACCGGGGCTGCGTCCTGGAGAACGGCCGGGTCGTGCTCGAAGGGCCGGCCGCCGCGCTTCTCGAGAATGAAGATGTCCGAGAATTTTACCTGGGGGCCGGCTCCAAGGAACGCAAAAGCTATCAGGACGCCAAACGTTACAAGCGCAGAAAACGATGGCTGTAGAGAGCGACAACCAAATTTTACAGATCCGCAACCTGAACCTTTCTTTCGGGGGCATCAAGGTTCTCCGCGATGTGAGCTTTTCTGTGCAGGTCGGCGAAATTTTAGCCATCATCGGGCCCAATGGCGCCGGCAAGACCAGCCTGCTCAACTGCATCAACGCCCATTACCGCCCCCAGCAGGGAGAGATCTTTTTCCAGGGGGAGAACATCCTGCCGCTGAAACCTCACGTGATCGCTGCCCAAGGAGTCGCCCGCACCTTTCAGAAAGTGGAACTCTTCCACGGGATGTCCGTCCTGGACAACATCAAGCTCGGCCGCCACTTTTTGATTCAGACTTCCCTCCTGGGAAGTATTTTCCGGTGGCCATCCACCGTAGCCACCGAACTCCGCCATCGCCAGGAGATCGAAGAGGCGATTATCGACTTCATGGGGCTTTCTTCCGTGCGCTACGCCATCGTGGATACCCTTCCTCTGGGCGTGCGCAAACGGGTGGACATGGCCAGGGCCCTGGCCATGAAGCCTAAACTCCTTCTCCTCGACGAGGCCATGGCCGGGATGGCCTTGGAAGAGAAGGAAGACATCGCCAGCTACATTCTGGACATCCACCGGGATCTGAATGTAACCATCGTCTGGATCGAGCACGACCTATCGGCGGTCATGGACCTTTCCGATCGGGTTACGGTATTGAATTTTGGGGAAAAGATCGCCGAGGGAACGCCCAAGGAAGTCCAGCAAAACCCTCTGGTCATTGAAGCCTATTTGGGGCGGAGGAAATATTGAGGAGGAGATTTGGCGCAGAACCTGATTGATCTCCTGATCCGGAACGCCAGGGAATTCCCCAAGCGCCCCGCCCTGCGGGAAAAGCGTTACGGGGTTTGGACGCCGACCACTTGGAAACAGCTCGCCGAAGAAGTGGCCAAATTCGCCCGGGGTTTGAAGATTCTGGGGCTTGGTAAGAACGAAGCCGTGGCCGTGGTCGGTGACAACAAGCCGGAATGGATTGTTGCCGAATTAGGAACGATTGCTTCCGGAGGGGTCATCACCGGGATGTACCCCGACTGCCTAGCCGAAGAAGTGCTTTACCTCATCTCTTATGCCGATGCCCGCATCATTGTTCTCAGCGACCAGGAACAGGTGGACAAGATCCTTAAGGTCTGGCCCAAAATCAGCGGGGCCGTAAAAGCGGTCATCGTCTGGGATTCACGGGGTATGAGCCACTACTACGCTGCTCATTCCTTCCTGAAGCGTTTTGAGGAAGTGCTGGAGATGGGAGCGGAGGAGGGGAAAAACCATCCCGATTCCCTCCAACAGGCCGCCGGGGACGTCCCCCCAGGCACTCCCGCCATGATGCTCACCACTTCCGGAACCACGGCCTTGCCCAAACTGGCTATCCTCAGCCACGAGAGTCTTCTTTATGCCGGCGAGAGTTACGGTAAAGTTGTCTCCATGGAGCCTGAAGATCAGCTCCTCTCCCTGGCCCCCCTGCCCTGGATCGGCGAACAGCTCTACGCCGTGGTCCGCTGGCTCTTGAGTGGGGCCTGCTACAATTTTCCCGAAGAGCCCGAGACCCTGCGCCGCGACCTCATCGAGCTCCAGCCTTCCTATTTCGGCGGGACTCCCTCCCGGTGGGAGGATCTCGTCTCGGTCATTCAGGCGGCCATGGACAACGCTGATCCCCTGAAAAAAAACCTCTACGGATGGGCCGTGCGCGCGGCTTTGAAACGCACCGAAGATGAGCTGGCCGGGAAAGATCCCGGGTTGTGGGCCAAGTTTCTCTTCGGCCTTCTCAATTTCTCCGTGCTCCGAGCTCTGCGCAACCGGGTCGGGTTGGGGCGGGTGAAGATGGCCGTCACCGGCGGCGGGGCGCTCTCTCCGGAGGTATTCAAATATTTCAAGTCCTTGGGGATCGACATCCGCCAGGTATACGGGCAGACCGAATGCGCCGGAATTGCCACTACGCACCGGGACGGGGATGTGCGCCCGGAGACCGTCGGGGTGCCCATACCCGGGATGGAAGTAAAGCTCTCCGAGCAGGGGGAGATTATGGTTCGGGGCAAATCCATCATGCTCGGCTATTACAAGAATGAGAAGGCCACGCAGGACGCTTTTACCCCCGACGGCTTCCTGCGGACCGGGGATGCCGGCTATTTCGGGGAAGACGGGCATCTATATATCTTCGATCGCTTCAAGGACATCATGGCCCTGGCCGACGGTTCGCGTTTCGCCCCTCAGGACATCGAGATCCGCTTAAAATTCAGCCCTTATATCAAGGAAGCGGTGGTCTGCGGGGCTAATCAGCCTTTCGTCACGGCGATCATTTCCATCGATCTCGAAAACGTGGGTAACTGGGCCAAGCGCAGGGGAATTCCTTATACCACCTACCAGGATCTTTCCCAGAGGCCGGAAGTCTACGAGCTGGTGCGCGAAGAGATCCGCAAACTTTGTCAGAGGTTCCCGCAAAATATGCGCGTTAGGAAATTTGCCATTCTCCTCAAGGAACTCCATCCGGATGATGAAGAGCTGACGCGCACCCGCAAGGTCCGCCGGGGATTGATTTACGAGCGGTACAAACCCCTGATTGAAGACCTATACCAACCAACGCCGGAACATCTATTGGACATCCAGATCCGCTATGAGGATGGAAGAATTTCCTCTTTAAAAGGACGGGTGGCCATTGCGGAGGTGACGTCTTGAAATCCTTATCCGATCTCTACAACCAGTATTTCGCCTCCACCGCCATCTTCAGCCATCGCCAGGACGAGCGGATCTTCCGCACCCTCTTCAAGCGGACTTTTTTGGTGATTTTTTTCATGCTGGTGGCACTCTCTCCCCTCTATCTGGACGAATACAATTTCTACATCCTCAACCTGGTTCTGGTCAATTTGATCGGGGCTCTGGGGCTTAATTTACTTATCGGGTTCACCGGCCTCCTCTCTCTTGGACATGCCGCTTTCCTGGGGGTGGGGGCGTATACCTCCGCCCTCCTGATTACCCACTATGGGGTTCCTCTCCTCTTCAGTATCCTCTGCGCCGGATTGGTGGCTGCCGCCTTCGGCTTGCTCGTAGGCATTCCCTCTTTGCGCATCAAAGGCTTTTACCTGATGGTGGCCACTCTCGCTTTCCAATTCATCATTGAATATACCATCATTCACTGGGAGAGCCTGACCCGCGGAATCCGGGGGATTGAGCTCCCTCTCCCCTCCTGCCTCGGCCTCTCCCTCGGAAAACACTACGCCTTTTTCTATTTCATCTTCCTTCTGGCAACTTTTTCCATGTGGGGTCTAAAAAATATCAACCGCTCCAAGATCGGCCGGGCTTTCATCGCCATCCGCGACAACGACGTCTCTTCGGAGATCATCGGCATCCCCGTCTTCCGTTATAAGCTTCTCTCCTTTGCCATCAGCGCCTTTTATGCCGGCATGGCCGGCGCGCTCTTTTCCGCCCTGCAGAGGGGCGCCATTCCGGAAGATTACACCTTCTTCAAATCCATCGAGTTCCTGGCCATGGTTCTGATTGGAGGGGCGGGTAGTCTGGTAGGAACGATCTTCGGGGTACTTTTCATTACCATGGTGCCGGAGTTTTTGAACGTCGGCGTGTCCATCCTGGCAAAAAAATACGACCCCAACATTACAGTTTACATGGGCCCGGTGAAGGACCTCACTTTTGGCCTTTTGATCATTCTGTTCATCATCCTCAAGCCCGATGGCCTGGTGGGTGTCTGGGTGCGCATCCGCGACTACTTCCGCATCTGGCCCCTGCCCTACATCTCGCAATAAAAATTACTTCGGCTGGCCAATTAGGGGGCTGCGGATTCCAGAACTGTTCGTCCCCGGGTCCTTTCACTGCCTCCTCTAAGCTAAATGCCCAATCAATATCTTTAGGCCCATTCCTATCAAGATGAGGCCTCCGGCAAGTTCCATTTTATTTTCAAAAAAATGCCCGGTCCGATTCCCCACAAAAACCCCGATAAAAGAAATAATGAAGGTGATGGCTCCGATCACAATGACGGAGGAGATAAGCGGAATTTTGAGGAAAGCAAAACTTACCCCGATGGCTAAGGCATCAATGCTGGTCGCAATTGATAACATGGATAAAACATAAAAATTCAGGGGATTCAAATTGCTTTTATCCTCGGGCAATTTCCTGGATTCATAAATCATCTTCAGGCCAATGGCACTCAGAAGTCCAAAAGCAATCCAATGGTCGATGTTGGATATAAAATCCCTCAACCCCACTCCGGCTAACCATCCCAGGATGGGCATTAAGGCCTGAAAACCTCCAAAAAACAGGGCAATCTGTAGAGCATGGTTGATTTTTAATTGTTTAATAGCGATTCCGCTCGTGATGGCTACGGCAAAACAATCCATGGCCAGGCCAACGGCGATCAAGGTAACGGTGAAAAAATCCATGAAAATTCTCTCTTCAAAATTTAATAGGACGCAGATTTACGCAGATAACCGCAGATACAAAAAAGACGCTAAGCGCTAAGCGACTTTCTGTGCACATCCGTATCCAAAAAGTAATTTCCTATAAAATAAATTGATAGGAAGGTATGCTGGATTTATGGGGAAGCGGCTTTTGTTCGATTCCTATCTTACTTTTTCAGCATGTCGATGAACTCGTCAACGGAGAGGGCAGCAAGGGTTGTAGTCTGCAATGTACCCCTGGCACTTAAGGCGACGGCCACCCGGGCTATGGTCTTGTTATCAGGAGCCTCCAGGATGTTCACGAAGTCGTAGGCACCCAGGAGGGCATACTGGGAAAGGACCTTGACCCCCATTTTTTCTACTTCCTTGTTGACCTCTTTGATCCTTGCCGGTTTTTCCTTTACCGTCTTCCGCCCTTCATCGGTTAAGTTGGTGAGCATGATATAGATTGGCATAAAATCACCCCCTTTTTAAAATAAAAGCCCCCCTCTCCAGCATACCTTCCCCCCTTAGGTAGATAATCGCTTAAACAAAAAACCCCATCCCTCTTTGGGAAGAGAAATGAGGTTGTGATGAACCGAGACATTCTGCTTTCTCCCAATTTTTTTAGGAAGAAACTGGTTTCAAGTCGCTACGATCATAGACAGGGTAATAAATATAGCACTGACCGCAGGCGCCAATCAAGGAAATTTTCTTGCTCCTTTATTTTTCATTTTCGCTCATGAATTCGTATGCTATAGGCCAGGGAAAGGCGGGGGAGGTGCTGAGCACCTCTCCGCCTTCTTATGGCAGGCGGCAGCGAGGGATGTAATAAAAGATCCCACCCGACGAATCATATCTTCCTTCCCCGCTCCATCCTCTATTATAATCTTGACAATCGCGCTGCCCACGATGATTCCATCGGCAAAGCGGCTCACCTCCTTGGCCTGCTCCGGTGTGGAAATGCCGAACCCAACGGCTACCGGCTTTTTGCTTATCTCTCTTATCCTGCGGACTGCCGGCTCCAGGTCTGCGGATAACTTTTCCCGCACTCCGGTTACCCCTGTTACCGCTACATGGTAGATATACCCGCGGCATTTCTTGCTCACCCTACGGATTCGCTCGGGGGTACTGGTCGGAGCCGTTAAAAAAATCGTATCTACTCTAACTTTTCTGGCCTCTTCAATCCACGGCCCTGCTTCTTCCGGCGGGAGATCTGGAATGATCACTCCGGCGATTCCGCATTCCTTGCACTCTCCGGCGAAAGCCTTCAATCCATACTGGTAAACAGGGTTGAAATAAGTCATGATGACCAGGGGGATGGTTTTCCCCTTTAAATTTTTAGCCAGGGTTAATACCGACTTGAGGCTGACCCCTCTTGGTAAAGCCCGCTGCGAGGCAGCTTGGATAGTGGGGCCATCGGCAAGCGGATCGGAATAAGGCACCCCCAGTTCAATGATGTCCGCTCCGGCTTGCGCCATTTGCAAAACCAGGGCCTCTGTGGTGGCGAGGTCCGGATCCCCGGCCACGATGAAAGGAATCAAGACCGACTGGCCTTTTTGTCTTAAGCTCTTGAACGTCTGATCGATCCTGCTCATAATTCAACTCCCATTCTTTTAGCGACCGTTTGCACATCTTTGTCTCCTCGCCCCGACAGATTCACCACCATGATCTGATCTTTCCCCAGGGAAGGAGCAATTTTCCCAGCGTAACCCAGGGCATGCGCACTTTCCAGTGCGGGGAGGATTCCTTCGGTTTGGGAAAGGAGGTGAAAAGCCTCCAGGGCTTCCTCATCCGTAACGGTGGCATACTCAGCTCTGCCGCTTTCTTTAAAAAAGGCGTGTTCCGGCCCAACCCCCGGATAATCCAAACCCGCGGAAATGGAATGCGTCTCCACGATATTGCCGGAACCATCCTGCAGGATGTAACTCATGCTTCCGTGAAGCATTCCGATATAGCCGGCGTTCAGCGACGCTGCGTGTCTACCGCTAAACAATCCCAGCCCTCCAGCTTCTACGCCAATAAGGCGCACTCCATCTTTTAAAAACGGGTGGAACAGGCCGATGGCGTTGCTTCCACCCCCCACGCAGGCCAGCAGGCAATCCGGCAGCCGTCCTTCTTTCTCCATTACCTGTTTCCTCACTTCCTTACCGATCACCGCTTGAAAGTCCCTGACCATCATAGGATAGGGATGGGGTCCAACCACGGATCCGATCAGATAATAGGTATCGCGAACGTGGGTCACCCAGTCCCGAATCGCTTCGTTAATGGCATCCTTCAGAGTCCTGGACCCCGAGGTAACCGGAATTACTTCGGCGCCGAGGAGTTTCATCCGGAAGACATTCAGGGATTGCCGCTGAATGTCTTCTTCCCCCATATAGACCGCGCATTGCAGCCCAGTGAGAGCAGCGGCAGTGGCCGTAGCAACTCCGTGTTGACCCGCTCCGGTTTCGGCAATAATCCTTTTCTTCCCCATCTTCTGGGCCAGCAGAGCTTGGCCTAGGGTATTGTTGATTTTATGAGACCCCGTATGCGCCAGGTCTTCCCGTTTAAGGTAAATGCGGCAGCCCTTGAATTCCTCGGTAAGCCTTTCCGCGAAATAAAGGGGGGTAGGCCTCCCCGCATAATTTTTTAAATAGGCAGCCATTGTTTTTTGGAACGAACCATCTTTTCTGGAGGCGAAATAAGCCTTCTCCAATTCTTTTAACGGAGTCATCAAGGTTTCCGGGACATATTTGCCCCCAAAAATCCCAAAATGCCCTCTTTTATCGGGTTGAATCATCTGCTCTTTTGACCTCCTTTACAAAATCGATCATTTTCCATAAATCCTTTTTCCCCGGAATTTGTTCCACTCCGGAACAAACATCCACCCCGACCGGCCGCAGCTTTTCTATGGCCTGATAGACGTTCATGGAATTCAGTCCGCCGGAAAGGATGAAATTTCTTTTTTGCCGAGCTTCCAGAGCCATTTCCCAGCCGAAGGGTTTTCCGGTACCCCCGGCCTGGTCCGGACTCCAGGCGTCTAACAAAATGGAAGCGAAAGGATATTTCTCCATCTCTTGCAGACTCTCTAAATTTTTTACCCTTACGGCTTTGATCACCGAAAGAGATATCTGGCGGCAATATTCCGGGGTTTCCTGCCCGTGAAATTGTACCATGTTCAAGCCGCAATAATCCGCGATGCGCTGTACTTCCGGCAATTCATCGTTGACAAAAACCCCTACTTTCAGGACGGACGGGGGAAGGCGGCCGATAATCTCCCGCGCAGCGGAAGGTTCGATCCTTCTCGGGCTCGGACCGAAAATAAAGCCCAGAGCATCTACCCCCAGGGAAGCTGCCTCCAGGGCATCTTGAACATTCGTGATCCCGCAGATTTTGATCCAAGTCATCGTCCCAAAAGCTCCCGGATCTTGGTCGCAGGATCGGCGGAGCGCATCAATACTTCCCCCACTAGAACGCCCCTCGCGCCCGCTTGCTGGAGGCGTTTAACATCTTCCCGGTTTTTAATCCCGCTCTCGCTGATGACCATCGTCCCCTGCGGAATTTTTTTGATGAGGTGGCAAGTTACCTCCAGGTTCACCTCAAGGGTTTGCAAGTTGCGGTTGTTGATCCCGATGAGTGGAAGAGGAAGGCCAGAAATTTTTCCCAGGTCCTCCTCATTGTGGACCTCCACCAACGGAATCATTCCCAGATCCCGGATCAACTGGGTAAACTCCCCAACTTGGCCCTGAGTAATCATGGCCGCGATGAGCAATACCGCATCGGCCCCGGCGATTCTTCCCTCGTAGATCTGGAAAGGGTCGATGATGAAGTCTTTCTGAAGAATGGGCAGCGAAACCTTTTTCTTGACCTTTCCGATGTGGTCAAGATCTCCCTGAAAAAAATGGGCTTCGGTGAGAACCGAGATGGCTGAGGCGCCTCCTGCCTGGTATTCCCCCGCAATCCCGGGGAAGTCTACTTGTTCCTGGATCACCCCAGCCGAAGGGGAAGCGCGCTTGATCTCGGCGATCAGGGCCATGGGGCACTTGTTCAAGAGCGCCCGCAGGAATTCCCTCGGAGCCGGAAGGTCAGAAACCTTCTTTTGCATTTCTTGCAAGGATGATAAATTTTTTCTTTTATGAACCTCTTCCCTTTTCATTGCCGCCACTTTTTCCAAAAACATTTTTTTGGTCACCTCCCCCCACCCTCCCCCTCCCCCTCGAGGGGGGAGGGATGGGAGGGGGTGTAATTCTGATTGGAAAACCGGATGAGGTCATCAAGTTTCTTCATGGCCCTGCCTGAGTCAATGGCCTCCCGGGCCACTTCCAATCCTTCTTTGAAGTTCATTGCCTTCCCGCCAGCCACAAAGACGGCGGCTGCGTTCAATAAAACAACATCCCGCGCCGGGCCGGGTTCTCCCCTCAGGATTCCGCGCAGGATTTCGGCATTCTTGGCGGGTGTCCCGCCTTGGATGGCCTCCGAACTCGCCTTCTTCAAACCCACCTCTTCTGGCTCAATCTGGTATTGCTCGATGCTTCCATTCTGAAGCTGGCAGAGGGTCGTTTTGCCGGTAATGCTGATCTCGTCGCCGTGGTCGGCACCATGAACGACGAAGGCGGCCTTGCTGCCTAAGTTTCTCAGTACCTCTGCCACCCGCTGGATTAAATCTTCCCGGTAGATACCCAAAAGATGGACATTCGCCCCTGCCGGGTTGGTCAAGGGGCCAAGGAGGTTGAAGACCGTACGGATGCCGATCTCTTGGCGCGGGCCCAGAGCGTGCTTCATGGCCGGATGGAATGAAGGGGCGTATAGAAAAGCCACTTTTAGCTCTTGCAGGGATTCCTCGACCTTTTCCGGGGGCAGGGAAATGTTGACCCCTAAGGCCTCCAGGACATCAGCGCTCCCGCTGCGGCTGGAGACAGACCGGTTGCCATGCTTGGCCACAGTCAATCCGCCGCCTGCGGCCACGAACGCCACCGCCGTGGAAATGTTGAAGGTCCCCTGGCCATCCCCTCCGGTGCCGCAGGTGTCCACAACGTCCTCGCCATTTTGGGCCTGGATACGCACGGCCTTGGCTCGCATGGTCCGGGCCAAGCCGGCGATCTCCTGGTTGGTCTCCCCTTTCATGCGCAGGGCGGTTAAAAGGGCAGCGATTTGGGTGGGCAAGCCTTCTCCTCCCATAATATGGGCCATAGCCTGGGAAGCTTCCTCTTCGCTCAGATCCTGCCCGGCCGCAACTTTAGCAATGAATCTTTTCAGCATGGTTGTTCTCCTCTATGGCTAAAAAATTTTTCAGGAGGATTTTTCCTCCTTGGGTCATGATCGATTCCGGATGAAATTGGACACCTTCAACGGGAAAAATTTTGTGTCGAACGCCCATAATTTCCCCTTCCTCGGTCTCCGCTGAAATCTCCAGGCACTCCGGCAGGCTTTCCCGCTCGATGAGAAGGGAATGGTACCGGATGGCTGGAAATGGGCTGGGGAGGCCTCGGTAAACGGTCTTGCCGTCGTGATAGATCAGAGAACTCTTCCCGTGCATCAACCTCTTGGCCCGAATGATTTTCCCTCCGAAAGCCGAGCCAATGCACTGGTGGCCCAGACATACTCCCAGGACGGGAATTCGGCCGGCCATCTGTAAGATCGCCCTCTCGGAAATCCCGGCCTCCTGTGGGGTACAGGGGCCGGGTGAAACAACCAGGTACTTGGGTTTTATCTTACAGATGGTGGATAGATTAATCTGATCGTTGCGGTAAACCAGGCATGTTGCTCCCAGTTCCCCTAAGTACTGCACTAAGTTGAAAGTAAAAGAATCGTAATTGTCGATTAAAAGAATCATGGCAACCCCTCCTCAGCTTGCCGAATGGATTGAAAGATGGCCTGGGCTTTGTTCAAAGTCTCTTCGAACTCTTTCTCCGGCTCGGAATCGGCGACAATTCCCGCCCCAACCTGGATATACGCTTTCCCGTCTTTAATGAGAATGGAGCGGATGGTAATGCAGGTGTCCATATTCTTGGAAAACCCAAAATAGCCTACGGCTCCGGCGTAAGGCCCCCGGCGGACGGGCTCCAATTCTTCGATAATTTCCATGGCCCGGATCTTCGGCGCACCGGACACGGTCCCGGCCGGAAAAGTCGCCCGGAATACGTCGAAAGCGGTCTTGCCCGGGGCGAGAAGGCCCCGGACGTTGGAGAAGATATGCATCACATGGGAATAGCGTTCCACCCCCATCAATTCCGTTACCTCGACTGACCCGATCTCGGCCACGCGGCCCACGTCATTCCGCCCGAGGTCAACCAACATGATGTGCTCGGCTCTTTCTTTTTCATCCGCCAGGAGATCCTGCTCCATTCCCCGGTCTTCCTCCTGGGTTTTTCCCCGCCGGCGGGTGCCGGCGAGCGGCCGGAGTTCGATCTGCTTCCCTTCTAAACGGACCATCACTTCCGGAGACGCTCCTAATAAAACGGTATCATCCATTTGCATATAAAAGAGGTAGGGCGAGGGATTGATGGAACGCAGGGCGCGGTATACATCGAAGGGCTCACAATGAAGGGCGGTGGAAAACCGCTGAGAAAGCACGACCTGGATAACGTCCCCGGCCTGAATATATTCCTTGGCCCTTTCCACCTTTTGCCTAAATTCTTCCGGACTCAGATTAGAACTTAGGGAAGATGGGGAAAAAGATTTCTTCGGAGGGGAAGGACCGGCGGGGGAATGCAGGCTGGCTTTGATCCTCTGGATTTTTTCCTCCGCTTGCCGGTAAGCATCCTCCAAAGGCTGGGATCCGTCTAAAATCACGTTGGCAATCACTTTAATCTTTTGCCTCACGTTATCGAAAACCAGAAGGGTGTCCATGATCATGAAATAGGAGTCATAAAGATTCAGATCTTGGGCCAGAAGTTCCGGGATCCTTTCCCAAGATCTAACTGCATCGTAACTGGCATAACCAACCGCCCCCCCAAAAAAGCGCGGAAGGGAATCCTGGGGTACAGGCTGGTATTCTTCCAAGAAAGCCTGCAGAGCCCGGAGAGGGTCTTTCTCTCTTCCCTGGCGCAGAACATTCCCATTTTTGAGAATTTCGAATTCTTCCCCTTTGCTGCGGAACAGGTGCGAGGGTCCAGAACCCAGGAAACTGTAGCGTCCCCATTTTTCCCCGCCTTCAACGCTTTCGAAGAGAAAAGAGAACTTGCCATCCTCAATCTTCCGGAAGGCCGAAATAGGGGTTTCCCAGTCAAAGTGTATTTCCTCATACACCGGAATAAGGTTCCCCCGTGCGGCCAGGTTTTTGAATTCCCTCAAGGATGGAATAGCCATGAATGAAACCTCCATCTTTTTATTTTTTTCGCCACAGAGAACACCGAGAGCACAGAGATGAAAACTCATCAAAAGGCAAAAAGCAGAGACAAGATAAATAAAAACTTGCTAAGGGCTTAGCCCTATATGCATGGCGTTTTAATAATCTTTCCTTTAACTCTGCGTTCTCTGTACTACTGACGTTCAAACTCTGAAAATTTTATTAAGCAATCCCCCCCACCCTATCCCTCCCCCTCGAGGGGGGAGGGTTGGGAGGGGGTGATTTCTTTTGGTTGCGGCTATGCCGCTCTGCATCCTCTGTGGCGAAAAAAAAGCCGGGGAGTCACGAAAACTGCCCCGGCCTTTGTCTCCGATTGATTTCTTTAATCAGATGCTGCTCTCCGGCAGTAGGCAGTTTCCTTCTTTATGGATGCTGCACCACCACCAGTTACGATTCTCTCTTTCCCTTCCCTGTCCCTTCGCAGAGGGAGTGGGATGGGATGAATGGTGTTGGTTTATCCTGGACAAATAGAAAATCATTTTTGCTTATGAACTCCGGGGATAGGAACCCAGAAGTTTTAAAAAAAGAACCTTCTTTTTTAATTCAGCTACCGCCTCGTGAATGTGTTGGTCGGTGGCGTGGCCTTCAAAGTCCAGAAAAAAAACGTATTCCCAGGGCTTATCCTTAATGGGCCGGGATTCGATTTTGGTCAGGTTGATCGACTTCTCGGAAAAGGGTTTTAGGATTTCGTAAAGAGATCCCGGCGAATCCGGGATGGAAAACAGGAGCGAGGTTTTATCCCTGCCGGTTCTCTCGCTGGCCTGGAGCCCGAGAACCAAAAAGCGAGTATAATTGTTTAGGTAATCTTCAATCCGGGACTCGATGACGTTCAGGCCGTAAAGCTCGGCAGCCAAGGAACTGGCCACGGCCGCAGCCTTGGGATCCTGGGCGGCCATCTGGGCGGCTTTGGCCGTGCTCACAGTTTCTGCCATCTGGGCCTGAGGAAAATTTTTTCTCAGCCATTGCCGGCACTGGGCCAGGGCTTGGTAGTGGGAACAGACCTTTTCCACATCTCCGGCTCTCCCGCTCAGGGAAAGAAGATCGTGGGAGATGCGGATCAAAATCTCGCCGCAGATTTTCACGTCCGCATCGATGAACATATCCAGGGTTCGGTTCACCACTCCTTCGGTGGAATTTTCTATGGGAACCATCCCGTAGTTGGCTTTCTCCCTCTCCACCGCCTCGAAAACCTCCTGAATGGTCTCTTTGGGAACCGTTTCTACCGAGCTCCCGAATCGCTCAATGCAGGCCAGATGGGTATAGGTGGCGGGTGGGCCGAGGTAGGCAATAGTCAGCTCCGCTTCCAGAGAACGGCAGGCCGAAATCACCTCCCGGAAAACGCGGAAAATCGCTCGTCCGGGAAAGGACCCCTGGCTGGACGATTCCAACCGCCTCAGAATTTCCTCCTCCCGCTGAGGGTTATAGGGGACGATGCGGGACCCTGACTTTACTTTGCCCACTTCCAGGGCAACCTCCGCCCGCTCATTCAGCAGGCGGAGGATTTCCTGGTCCAGGGAATCAATCTTTTGTCGGAGAAGGCGAATTTTTTCTTCTGCTTCCATTTTCATTTTCTCTCCATTGTCTCCTGCCTAAGCCAGTGATCCGCGAGGACGATGGCCACCATGGCTTCACATACCGGGTTGATCCTGGGGATGGCTGAAACATCATGGCGGCCCCGTACTTTAAGAGATACGGGCCTACCCAGGGTATCCACGGTTTTCTGTTCCCGGGAAATGGAAGGGATCGGTTTCACCGCCACCCGCAAAAGGATATCGGCTCCGGTGGAAATGCCGCCTAAAATTCCTCCGGCATCGTTTTTTTCAAATCCCCCGGGTATCAAAGGGTCGTTGGATTCAGAGCCAAGCATCTGGGCTACTCGAAATCCCGCACCCACCTCCACTCCCCGGACTGCTCCGATGCTCATGAGTCCTTTGGCCAGATCCGCTTCCAGTTTGTCGAAAACCGGCTCTCCTAATCCCGACGGGCATCCGCGGACAAGAATTTCCACAATGCCCCCGAGAGTATCCCCCTGCAACCGGGTCTTTTCAATCTTCTCTGCCATTCTGATTGCGGCGTCCCTGTCCGGACAAAAAAGCGCGTTGTTCTCGATCTCGGCGTAATCCATCTTCTCGGCCCGGATTCCCCCTAATTCCAGGGTATAAGCCAAAATATCCATCTTTTCTCTTTTGAGGACCTTCTTGGCCACAGCCCCGGCAGCCACTCTTCCTACC
>Ga0256868_10000500_pt1 | contig 22826 bp, 16 predicted proteins | sample RVTome_13_FD_187341 | JGI IMG/M metagenome (GOLD analysis project Ga0256868, IMG submission 187341) | Soil microbial communities from uranium-contaminated site in the Upper Colorado River Basin, Wyoming, United States - RVT92D227 HiSeq ...
AACCAATCTATCGCTTCTAATTCCGCAACGGGTAGTCCACCAGGCAATCTTATGACAAGCGCTGTGAATGTGTCTGAGATCTGCGTTTTCCGCATATAATATTTCCTCCCTGCTACTATAATTTCCGTATGGCAGTAAAAGATTGCCCTGAATAAATTCTTTTACCTGCCCGCTGAGTTACTATTTATAAACTTTTAATTTAATTCATGATGAAATCGATAAGGTTCATTTTAGTTGCTTTTTTAGCAATTGCATATAACATCCAGGCTTTTATGCAGACAGGCAATCCTTCCGGTGTATCCGCCACTAAAACGGAAACAGTTAAAGTATCAGGCAATTGCGACATGTGCAAGGCCAGAATCGAAAAAGCCGCAAAAGTTAACGGCATAACCAGGGCTGATTGGAATAAAAGTACTAAAGTACTTACCTTTTCTTATGACCCTTCAATAGTTACTAACGATGCAATACAAAAAAGAATTGCAGCAGCAGGGCATGATACCGAAAAATTCAAGGCTGATGACAATGTGTATGAAAGGCTCCCTGCCTGTTGCCATTACGAAAGAGTGAGGTAATTGGCATATTGAATAATTGATAGCATGTTCAACCGCCTCGTTAAATATTTTCTTGAAAACCGGCTGGTCACCTTCATTTTGCTGACCGGTTTTATCTTGCTGGGTATAGTGTTCGCACCTTTTAACTGGCATACAGGATTTTTGCCACGTGATCCGGTTCCTGTGGATGCTATACCCGACATAGGTGCAAATCAGCAGATTATAGCTGCTGAATGGATGGGACGCTCTCCCAAAGATATACAGGATCAGGTAACGTACCCCCTTACAACCGCCTTGCTGGGCATTCCCGGTGTTCAGTCGATCCGGAGCACGTCCATGTTTGGTATGTCTTTCAACTATGTCATTTTTCATGACAACGTTGATTTTTACTGGAGCCGTTCACGCATTCTGGAAAAGCTGAATTCATTACCTGCCGGTACACTCCCGGCCGGGGTGCAACCCTCGCTTGGTCCCGACGCCACAGCACTGGGTCAGATTTACTGGTACACACTCGAAGGTCGTGATCCAAAAACCGGACAGCCAAAAGGAGGATGGGATCCGAAGGAATTAAGAACTATTCAGGATTTTTATGTTAGGTTTAGCTTAACTGCGGCCGAAGGTGTCTCGGAAGTCTCTTCGGTGGGAGGATTTATTAAGGAATACCAGGTCGATCTGAATCCGGAGGCTTTAAAAGCCTTTAGTGTATCGGTTATGGATGTAATGAACGCTGTACGCAAATGCAACCTGGACATTGGTGCTGAAACGGTTGAAATTAACAAGGTCGAATACATCATCAGGGGGCTCGGCTATGTAAAAAACCTGAATGACCTTGAGTTATCAGTGATCTCAGTGCGAAACAATGTGCCTGTCAGGATCAAGGATGTAGCCCAGGTTTCATTTGGTCCTGCCACAAGGCGTGGAGGACTTGACAAAGCCGGATCAGAAGCTGTCGGAGGTGTAGTAGTGGCCCGTTACGGTTCCAATCCGATGGAAGTGATCAGCCATATCAAGGCCAAAATCAAAGAAATTGAATCAGGATTGCCCCAAAAAACACTACCCGACGGGAGCATTTCCAAAGTGACCATTGTACCTTTTTATGACCGCACGGGATTGATTAAGGAAACGGTGGGTACACTTGAATCTGCGCTTACTCACGAAATTCTAATTAGTATACTGGTAATTATCGTATTGATTCTCAATCTGAGGGCTTCGCTTATTGTTGCAGGACTTTTGCCGATTGGTGTTCTGATGACATTCATCCTGATGCGGCTATTCGGGGTTGATGCCAATATTGTGGCGTTGTCAGGTATAGCCATTGCCATTGGTGTAATGGTGGATATCGGGATCGTGGATGTGGAAAACATATTGCGTCACCTGGAATACCCTGAGAATAAGGGTGTCCGGGGGGAAAAACTGTTAACGGTAATCTATCAGGCTACAACAGAAGTGCGGGCAGCTGTGGTCACTTCAATAGCAACCACCATTGTGAGCTTCCTTCCGGTATTTGCCTTGCAGGCGGCTGAAGGTAAGCTTTTTCGTCCCCTTGCCTTTACCAAGACTTTTGCTTTGTTGTCGGCATTTATCCTGGGTATTGTGGTTTTACCAACACTGGTACATGTTTTCTTCAATGTACGTTTCGATACAAGGAAGATTCGCCGGTACTGGAACGGATCATTGGTACTAGCCGGTATTGTGTTCATTATCGTGTGGCATGCATGGCCGGCATTGGCGCTGATCGCGATAGGTATTAACAATTTACTGGATCACCGCTGGCCAGAGGTACGCAAAGAATTTCCAAATTATATCAATATTGCTATCACTGTTCTGGTTGCGTTGTTTTTCCTTTCTTCCGAATGGCTGCCCCTTGGAGCCCATAACAGCGCCCTGGTTAATTTTCTGTTTGTGGCCGGAATTGTGGCCGTGATTCTCACGGCCCTGATCTCTCTGGTTCATTATTATGAGTCCATCATGCGCTGGGTACTGCGGAATAAATGGAAATTTTTGTTGCTTCCGGCCTTGACCCTGTTTTTCGGAATAATGATCTGGCGCAATACTGGCAAGGAATTCATGCCTTCGCTGAATGAAGGTTCATTTTTATTAATGCCGACCAGTATGCCACATTCCAGTATTGAGAAAAACCTGGATTATATCGAAATCCTGGATAAAAGACTTGCTGCCATACCGGAAGTTGAAATTGCGGTTGGCAAATGGGGCAGGGTAAATTCAGCACTTGACCCTGCTCCGGTGCAAATGTTTGAAAACACCGTCAATTACCGTTCGGAGTATGTCCTCGATGAGAACGGTCATCGCAGGCGTTTCAAAGTTGACAGAACAGGTAGCTTCATTTTGAGAGGCGGAACAAAATATAATCCCCTAAAAGAGACCTTCAGGGTCATACCGGCAGATAGTCTTGTGCCCGACAACAAAGGTGAGTATTTCAGGCAATGGAGGATGCAAATAAAAAAACCGCTCGATATCTGGAACGAAATTGTAAAGGTGACCAATATACCCGGACTGACCTCTGCGCCAAAACTGCAGCCGATTGAAACCCGTCTGGTGATGCTTTCTACCGGTATGAGGGCTTCTATGGGATTAAAGGTATATGGCCCCGATCTTGCCAGCATCGAAGAAGCAGGGATAAGGTTTGAAAAGGCTTTGAAAGAGGTTCCTTCAGTGAAGCCGTCATCGGTGTTCTATGATCGAGCGGTGGGTGCGCCCTATATTGAAATTAAACTCAACCGCGAAGCTATGGCCAGGTATGGAATGAGCATCAGTGATGCACAGGAAATTCTGCAGGTCGCCGTTGGCGGGATGTCATTGAGCAATTCCATCGAAGGGCGTGAGCGTTTCCCGATAAGGGTACGGTATGCCCGTGAGCTCAGGGATAATCCTGAAGATATGAAACGAATCCTGATACCTGCTATGAATGGCGTTCAGATACCCCTGGGTGAAATTGCCGAAATTGAATATAACAGGGGTGCACAGATGATCCGCAGTGAAAATACCTTCCTCGTAGGTTATGTAATATTCGACAAGGTGGAGGGTAAAGCGGAGGTGGATGTGGTGAAAGAGGCTGATAAAGCCCTGCAACATAAAATCACTTCAGGTGAAATTCTGCTTCCTGAAGGAGTATCCTTCAAGTTCACCGGAAATTATGAAAATCAGGTCCGTGCCGTAAAAAGGCTTGCCATAGTTGTTCCACTCAGCCTGATCTTGATATTCCTTCTGCTATACTTCCGGTTCAACACGGTAATTGCTTCATTTATACATTTCTCAGGCGTTTTTGTGGCATTTGCCGGAGGTTTTATCATGATCTGGCTGTACGGGCAGGAATGGTTCCTGAACTTCTCCATTGCCGGTATCAACCTGAGGGATATGTTCCAGATGCACCCGGTTAACCTGAGTGTTGCCGTGTGGGTGGGCTTTATTGCCCTTTTCGGAATAGCGACCAACGACGGGGTAATCATGGGAACATATATTCATCAGGTGTTTGAGGACAGGCATCCCGCTACTGTACATGAAGTGCGTGAAGCAGTGATTGAAGCAGGTAAAAAGCGGGTAAGGCCGGCCATGATGACTACGGCTGTTGCCATTATTGCACTTCTGCCGGTACTTACGTCAACAGGGAAGGGAGCCGATATCATGGTGCCCATGGCCATTCCAACATTCGGAGGCATGATCATACAGGTAATGACCATTTTTGTGGTTCCGCTGTTTCAGGCGATTTGGAGGGAAGGGGAAATAAATAGAAATAAGAAATGAATAGAAATAAGTAGTAATAATGGGGGAGAATGCATAAAAATAGATAGTTTTGATTTTAACCATTTAATTTATAGCGTTATGGAAAAATCTAACTACATCGAATTGAAAAACCTTGAAGTGTATCAGCTATCTCGTCAATTATCAGCAACAGCCTGGAAAATTTATTCCAGAATGGCTTTTGAAGACAAAAAGCTAATGGGAGACCAATTTCTTAGGGCTGTGGATTCGATTGGGGCTAACATAGCTGAAGGATATGGGAGGTTCCATTATCTTGACAAAGTGAGGTTTTACTATAATTCAAGAGCTTCTCATTTTGAAGCTTTTGACCATTGGCTAGAGCTTATGTCCGAAAGAGAAAGGATAACAAAAGATGAATTCAGCTCAACTAAAGTAATAGCCTTAAAACTACAGGTTAAGCTAAATAATTTTATTACTGTAACTGCTCAAAAAGGAAGAAATAAAAATGAAAAGATTTAGAATATATCTACATGATTATATTTGTACGTTACATTATTGGTTTGAAACTAATAAACTCCTTAACAAACCAATACGATCCTTTTTCCTCTCTAACAAATTATTTCTATCTATTTCAATTTATTTCTATCTATTTCAAATTATTTCTGTTTATGCCCAGTCTGATTCTCTTCATTATTATCTTGAACTGGCTGTAGAAAATAATCCTGTGGTAAGACAAAAATTCTTTGAATATCAGGCTGCATTACAAAAGGTTCCACAGGTTGGCAGTTTGCCCGATCCTGAATTAAGCATGGGGGTATTTATCAGCCCCATGGAAATTATCAATGGAAAACAGGTTGCTGATCTCCGGCTGATGCAAATGTTCCCGTGGTTTGGAACACTCAGAAATGCCAAAGACGAGATGAGCCTGATGGCTAATGCAAAATATGAATCATTCAGGGAAGCACAACTGGCGATAATATACGATGTGCAACGCACCTGGTATGACCTGTACAGGATCCGGCAGAACATCCTTATTTCGGAAAAGAATATAGATCTTCTTCGGACAATAGAAAGACTTGCGCTCATAAAATTCAGGGCTGCTCCTTTGGGAAGTGTCAATTCATCATCAGGTAGCACTTTGATTTCAAGTGGTTTGCAAATCTCATCCGGCACGGGTGAGGGTATGCAGGGCATGGGGGGCAATGCAGCAAGCAGTGCACAGCCTGCCTCCAATACGATGCCACCGGCCATGCAGGGGAGCTCCATGACTTCTCCGGGCAGTGCGTCCTCACTGACAGATCTTTATCGGGTTCAGATGGAGATCGGGGAACTGGAAAACAATATTGCTTTGTTAAAAAACCAGCAGAGCACGCTTATTGCACGATTCAACAGTATCCTGAACAGGTCGGAGATTTTTCCGGTTTCTTTACCTGATACCTTATTTGCTGAACCACTGGAAATACCCGTACCTGCGGTATCGGATAGCCTGCTTGCAAACAATCCGATGCTGGGAATGCTGCAATATGAACAGCAGTCTCTCTCGGCCCGGAAAAGAATGGTGAAACAAATGGGTAATCCGATGATCGGGCTGGGTTTGAATTATACGGTCGTCAGTAAAAATGAAATGTCAACTGCGGAAATGAACGGCAACGACATGATTATGCCGATGGTTGCTGTTACCCTGCCAATCTACCGCAAGAAATACAGGGCCATGCAAACTGAAGCCGATCGGTTAAAAGCTGCTGCCGCACAAAGCTATATCGCAACCGTCAGCAACCTGAGAAATGAATATTATCAGGCCGTTCAGTTTTACCAGGATGCACAGCGCCGGATCACACTTTATACCAACCAGCGTATGCTGTCCGGCAAGTCTTTTGAAATTATGATAAAAAGTTTTGCAGCCTCCGGTTCCGAGCTCCAGGATATACTGCGGATGCGTCAGCAATCATTTGATTATGATTATAAAAAGGTGGAAGCGATTGCTGATTTTAATACCGCCATTGCCTGGCTGAAAAGGCTGATGGCATCAGAACAAGAACAATAAACGAAAATCAATATGAAAAAGATATTTTCAAACCAATACATCCGATATATTTTCCTGGTGGCCAGCGGAGTTTTTCTGGGTTGGCTGTTATTTCATTCCACACAACGGGCCACTGATCATCATGATCATGCCACGCAGGATGAACAAACAGCCGTTTGGACATGTGCCATGCATCCCCAGATACGCATGTCTGCGCCCGGGAAATGCCCCATTTGCGCCATGGATCTGATCCCGCTGAACCAAAGCAATTTTGAAACGGATCCTGTCGCTGTACATCTTACAAAAGATGCAGCTCAGCTGGCCAATATTATGACATCGGTGGTTACCCGTCAGAAACCAGTGAAGGAAGTACGGTTATACGGGAAAGTGCAAGCTGATGAAAGGCTGCTGCAAAGTCAGGTGGCCCATATTCCGGGTCGTATAGAAAAATTGCTGGTGAATTTCACGGGTGAGACGGTAAAACAGGGCCAAACGCTGGTTCTGCTTTACTCTCCGGAACTTATAACGGCACAGCAGGAATTGCTGGAAGCGGTCAAAACCCGACAATCGCACCCTGAAATATATGAGGCAGCCAGGGAGAAACTTCGCCTTTGGAAACTCCCCGATTCACAGATATCAGCCATCGAAAGTTCCGGCATAATCAGGAACCAGGTTGAAGTGGTATCGAATACCTCCGGGATAGTAATGTCCAGGCGTGTTAACACCGGTGATTATGTGAGCCAGGGAACTGTTTTATTCGAGGTGGCTGATCTTTCGAGATTGTGGATTATGTTCGATGCGTATGAAAGTGATCTTCAGTTCCTGAAGGTGGGTGACAACCTGGAATTCACGGTTCAGGCCTTGCCAGGAACAGGATTTTCAGGCAAAATTACGTTCATCGACCCGGTCATCGATCCGGTAACCCGTGTAGCCAAAGTTCGCATTGAAACGGGAAATAAATCAGGAAAGCTAAAGCCCGAAATGTCAGTGACCGGAGTTGTAACATCCGGAATGGCTGAATACAGGAATGCGCTTGTTATTCCCAGGTCAGCGGTATTGTGGACCGGCAAGCGATCCATAGTTTATGTAAAAATAACCGGTACCGATGAACCGGTTTTCAAGATGCGTGAGATCGGTCTGGGCCCCATGTTGGGCAACAGTTATGTGGTAACGGATGGGTTAAAGGAGGGGGAAGAAATAGTTACCGAAGGTACCTTCAGCGTTGATGCTGCTGCACAGCTGGAGGGCAAGCCCAGCATGATGAATCCGGTATCCAAAGCCATCACATCAGCTATTACCTTTCAGGTTTCAGGCAGTTGTGACATGTGCAAGGACAGGATCGAAGAAGCAGCCATGTCGGTTAAAGGCGTATCGGCTGCCATATGGGACCTGGAAACGAAAAAAATCGAAGTAACCATAAATGATTCCGGCCTTCATCCTGATCTTATCCACAAGGCTATTGCCCGTGCCGGGCATGATACCGAAATGTTGAAAGCGGATGATGAGGCATATGAGGCCTTGCCGGAGTGCTGCCGGTACAGGACAATCAGAGATGATTAGTGAAAAATTTCAGACTATTCCTACGAATTATGCATGTGAAACAATTTCCATTCTTCCGCCTCTTTTCTCCATAGCATGGTATAAGCGATCTTCCAGGGCTGCTGCCTGTAAAGGCCTATGCTACCGATGCTCCCGGCGTCCAAAGTTGTCCCTTTTTTTCCTGGGAATGGGTATTTGGCATCAGCATTCCTGACAGCATTACCTGTACCGAAAATGATGCCAGCAGGAAATTTGTCATTGATTTATTTCTTTTTTCATGATATTTTGCAACTCATATCGTATCATAAAAAAGCAATAATTAATAAGTATCAATATGAGAAACATTACCCTTATTTTTACCGGCCTTGCCATGTTGCTATTAACCACTTGTAAAAAAGAGAAAATGACGCAAAATCCATTTTTCGGTGAGTATACCACTCCGTTTAGCGTTCCTCCTTTTGATAAAATTGATACCACGCATTACATGCCTGCCTTTACTGAAGGAATGAAACAGCAAAATGCTGAGATTGAGGCCTTGATCAATATTAATGAAGATCCTTCATTTGCAAATACCATATTGTCCTTCGACCGCTCAGGTAACTTACTTACAAAGGTCAGCAAGGTGTTCTTCAACCTGAATGAAGCCAACACCAATGATCAGATGCAGGCCATTGCCAGGCAGGTGAATCCGCTCCTGTCCAAACATCGTGATGATATTTACCTGAATGAAAAGCTGTTTGCACGCATCAAAGCCGTATATGATAAACGGCATGAAGCTGGATTGGACTCCCAGCAAATCAGGGCAACTGAGAAATATTACCGTGATTTTGAACGGATGGGTGCTAATCTGCCCGAAGATAAGAAGGAAATATTGCGTAAGATCAACACCCAATTGTCAATGCTTTCACTGACTTTCGGTGAGAACCTGCTGGCGGAGACCAATAAAAATTTCAAACTGATCATTGAGGATTCATCCGACCTGAACGGATTGCCTGCAGGAGTTATTGATGGTGCTGCAGAAACAGCCAGGGAGGAAGGTCTCGAAGGCAAATGGGTGTTTACTCTTGCCAAACCAAGCATGATCCCCTTCCTGCAGTATGACAATAACCGCGATCTGCGGGAGAAGATTTACAGGGCTTATTATATGCGCGGGAACAACGGCAATGCCAATGACAATAATGCCATTGTGGAAAAAATGGTGAAACTGAGGGCTCAGAAGGCACAGCTTCTTGGATACAAAAGCTTTGCAGATTATATTATCGATGATAACATGGCCAAAATCCCTGGCAATGTATATGATTTTCTCATAAAATTATGGAACCCTTCTTTGCCCATGGCAAAGAAAGAAGTTGCTGAAATGCACAAGATCATTGACCGTAAAGGGGAAAATTTTAAATTGCAGTCGTGGGACTGGTGGTACTATGCCGAAAAGGTTCGTAAAGAGAAATACGATCTTGATGACAGTGCGTTAAGACCTTATTTCAGCCTCGGTAATGTTCGCGATGGCATGTTCATGGTAGCCCAAAAGCTTTATGGAATAACTTTTACCATTCGCAATGATCTTCCGGTTTATGAGAAGGATGTGGAAACCTATGAAGTGAAAGAGGCTGATGGAAAACCGGTTGGTATCCTGTATCTCGATTACTACCCCCGTGCCGGAAAAAAAACAGGAGCCTGGTGTACCGATTTTCGTTCTGCCATTACCGAAGAAGGCAAACGGATAGATCCGGTTGTTTCCCTGGTATGCAATTTTACCAAGCCTACTGCTGACATGCCGGCATTGCTGAACTGGGACGAGGTAACCACGCTTTTTCATGAGTTCGGACATGCTTTGCATGGATTATTTACCCGGGGTAAGTATTACCGCACTGCTGGTTCGGTTCCCAATGATTATGTTGAGCTTCCCTCACAGATCATGGAAAACTGGGCCGGGGACCCTGAGGTACTTAAGGTTTACGCCAAACATTACAAAACCGGAGAAGCCATGCCCGAAGAACTGATTCAAAAGATTCAAAAAAGCAGCCTTTTCAACCAGGGATTTGAAACCGTGGAATACCTGGCGGCCTCCCTGCTCGATATGGATTACCATACGCGGCTTGATACCATTGATTTTAACGTTGGGGCCTTTGAAACCAAATCCATGAAGAATGTCGGTCTTATTGATGAAATTATTCCCCGTTACCGCAGTACTTATTTTGCCCATATCTTTAATGGAGGGTATGCTGCCGGTTACTATGTTTACATTTGGGCAGCCGTGTTGGATGCCGATGCCTTTCGTGCATTTAAGGAATCAGGAGATATCTATGACCCTGACCTTGCAGCAAGATTCAGAAAATACTGCCTGGCTGAATCAGGCGATGATGAAGGCATGGTGCAATACAAAAAATTCAGGGGTAAGGAACCTTCGGTGGATGCTTTGTTGATGAGAAGGGGATTAAAATAGTAACGAGTAGGGACAGGTCGGGACCTGTCCAGTTGGTTTCGGGTGAGGATTTGGTGCATGGTATCTCTCGCAGATTTCGCGGAAATTGCACTTAAAATTTGCGGTATCAGCGAAATCAGCGAGAGCATTAAAAGCAATATTATCTGTTTTATTTCGTTTATTATTAAACCCTTACATAAAAAAATGTTATGAAAGCAAAGGAATGTTTCTTTTCTGTGGCCGTGCTGGTCGTTACTGGATTTTCATCGTGCGAGAAGAATACACCTGCGGATGAAAATCTCCCCCCTGTTGACCTTACCGGAGAAACCATTGCCAGTTTTGATGTAGCCAAGGAGGAAGTTTTGCGTTCAATTCCCGAGGAGTACATTAATGCAGTACGCAATAACCTTCATGTGGCTTATCAGCATACCTCTCATGGCACGCATGTTTCATACGGACTGTTTGGACTACAGGACTATAAGGATGGAGATAATGTTCTCTTTGCGATAACCAACAATGATCCACAAAGCAATAAACTTGATTTCAGAGACTATGCCCTTTCCGATTATGCTGAGGGTGGGGCCACTGCCGTGGACCTGAGCGCTGATGAAACAGCCTTCATACAGGCTACAAGAAACTTCCTGAACGATCCGGATAAGGCTGAAATTAATGTGGTCATGTGGTCGTGGTGCAGCATTACCGGGCACAATGTAACAGGCAACTATATTCCAGGTATGCAGACTTTGATAAATGAATATGGAGGGGGTGGGACCAAAATCGGTACAGGCGCCGGACAGCGTGCAAATCCTGTTACCTTTATATTCATGACAGGACATGCAGAGACCGGCTACAATCTGGGTGACGGTAAACCTGCCAGCCAGGCCGATACAATCATTGGCTATTGCAATGCCAGGGGATACCTGTGCCTTGATTACTATGGTATCGATACGCACGATATGGCTGATAACTATTGGGATGATGCCGGTGATGACGGGAATTCAGCAGATTACAGCGGTAACTTTTACCTGGACTACCAAAATTCAACTACGGAAGGGGAAGGCTACTTTTATAATAAAACAGCTCCCGGAGGCAGTAATACCTTCGGGGCTCACAATACCCAGCATATCACCGCCAACCGGAAAGCTTACGCTATGTGGTGGATTTTGGCCCGGATTGCAGGATGGGATGGTGAGTCAACCCGTTAATCCCATGCTTTTCTTAAGAAAAGATTCATATTCCAAACGCTTTGGGTTTATCATCATGATGCCGGCAGCCGGTCCCTGGCGTCAACCTGCCATTCCCCTTCAATTTTTCCATCAATCACTGTATAAGCCGATCGGAACCGGGGAACGGTGGGACATATATGCCAGGGTATGCCAAAGACCATATCGCCAGGCTCCCATTTACCTGCTTCCGGACTTTCAATAACCAGATGTTCCTCACTGTGGTTCACAAACCGGCTTACCTTAATATTCTGCAGGCTTACACGCGGATGGGGCATTTCTGAGGCAACTGATTTATGCCCGAGATCAAGACACAAAAGATTTTTTCCGGGTTTGCTGATTATCCTGGTCATCAGTGTGGCTGCAGGAAGGAAGGGTAAGTCAGGAAAATTTTCCTGGTATCCGCTGTCCCATAATACGCAGGTGCCAGGACTGGTTTCCGTATCACCCCGGCTGGCGTGTATGGTAAAAGTAGGGGTGCCTCCGGCCATGATCAATGGTACATCAAGGCCTGACCTCCTGATTGAGTGAATCAGTCCGGTAACAGGTTTAAAATCTCTTTCACAGGCTTTTTTCCGGTCATCTGGATCATGCTCATGTATGTGTCCATCATAAACATGCAGGCCACGGACAGTAAGGAAAGGCGTGTTACTAATTTTTGCATACAACTGCAAAGCACTATCGTCTGGAACTATACCGGTCCGGTTCATGCCATTGTTGATATCCAGCCATACATCAACTGCCTGCTGTTTGGCAGCGGCTTTTGCAGCAATTTGTCCGAGTATGGATGCATGATCGACAAGGGCAGAAAACCTCGACATGGGATAAGTGACCTGCAATTTCAAGAATTTGTCGATTTGCGGTCCGACCGGCTGCATGGCCAGCATTATTTCTTCACCACCGCACCGGGCAACCATCTCGGCTTCTGCCAATGTAGCGCATTTGAACCGGGTAATGCCACATTTTTGCTTCAGCCTTATAATACCTGACATTTTGTGGGTTTTAACATGCGGCCAGATATGACCGGTTCCTCCCGCTATTTTAATCATACGCTGTATATTCTCAGCGATCCTGTCAGGATAAACCAGCAGGGCAGGTGAGGGGATCTCTGTTGCCCCTTCCGCAAAATACCATTGATTTTTAAAACGGGACCGGACCATCATGAAATTCAATAAAGCTCAAAGACAGCCTCAATCTCAACTGCAATATTCATGGGCAGGAACATGCCAACTGCGCTCCTGACGCCGATTCCGTTATCCTCTCCGAAAACCTCGGCCATAAGTTCGCTGAAACCATTAATAACAGCCGGGTGCTGACCAAATTCCGGTGTGCTGTTCACCATACCTAAAACCTTGACGATTCTCTTGATCTTGTTCAAATCGCCAATCTGGCTTTTTATGGTCGACAACATCGTCAGGCCCACCTGGCGGGCGGCAAGTTTACCTTCTTCCAGGCTAAGACTGTCACCAATCCTGCCGGTAATAAGTGTCCCATCGGATTTCATCGGAGCCTGTCCGGAAACATATAGCATCCGGTCGATAATAAGCACGGGTTTATAAACACCTACCGGTTTGGGGGCGGGAGGCAGGCTCAGATTCAGTGTTGTAATACGCGATTCAGGTTTTGTTTTCATAGCTTGATTACTGTATGATTGAATTAAGTAACAATACACCTAATAAGCCGGAAACACCGACAATAGTCTCCATCACTGTCCATGACCTCAGTGTATCTTTAACACTCAAGGTGAAATACTCTTTATAAAGCCAGAAACCCACATCATTAACCTGGGAAAGGACCAGACTTCCTGCACCAATGGATATCACCATCAGCTCCGGATTAACTGATCCGGCTGTTACCAGGGGCAGAATGATTCCGGCTGCAGTCAAAGCGGATACTGTGGCAGAACCTACACAAATCCGCAATACTGCTGCAATCACCCAACCCAGAAACAGGGGTGACAGACTTGATTTGCTTAACAAACCTGCAATATAATCACTCACACCGCTATCCGTGAGTACTTGCTTTAACATGCCTGCACCGGCGATGATGAGCAGCACTGTAGTGATACCAACAACTGACCGGGATACCATTTCTGAAAGTTCCTTCATTTTCTTTCCCCTTGACAGTCCCAGTGTATAAAGTGCAACAAGTACCGAGATCAGCAAGGCTACTGACGGCTTGCCGATAAAGATGATGATCTTTCCGGCAAGGGTATCCTTCATCGGAAACAAATCCACGAGGGTAGAGATAATGATCAGGATAACCGGCAATAGAGCGGTGACTACACTCACTGCCATGCCGGGCATTTCTTTCTCGCTCAGCACCCTGGGATTTACAAACTCTTTTAAGGGGGCAGCCGGAACTTTCTTCAGCGTTCTGGCAAAAAAAGGACCCGCAACAACAATTACCGGAATGGCAATGATTAGTCCATATATCAGTGTTTTGCCCATATCGGCTTTAAACATAATGGCAATGGCTGTGGGAGAAGGATGGGGCGGAAGAAAGCCATGAGTTACAGACAGCGATGCTATCAGGGGAATACCCACATAAAGCAGGGGCAGACCGGTAGAGGCGGCAACTGTGAATATCAACGGTATCAGAATGACAAATCCGACACTATAAAACATGGATACACCTACAATAAACCCGGTTAACACCATGGCCCATTGAATATGCTTAATTCCGAAAAGACTGATGAGTTTTGAAGAGATGCGCTGAGCAGCGCCGCTTTCTGCAACCACCTTGCCAAGCATGGCCCCAAACCCCAGAATCATAACCAATGATCCGAGTGTGCTACCTAATCCTGCTTCGAGCGAGCCGATCAGTTCATCGGCTTTCATGCCTTCAGTCAGTCCAACGGCTATAGCAACCAGAACAAATGAAAGAAAAGTATCCAGTTTTAATACGGTGATAAGAATTATCAGCAGGGTAATACCAAGAATCACAATGACAAGCGGCATAGAAGAGGATTCATTGCATTAAAAACTAAAAGTAATAAAACATTTTTAACTATCACGTTTGTCGTGCATCAATAATTGAACGGCATTTTCCATTGTTCCGGCCCTGACAACCCTTGTCCCGTTTACAAAGAATATTTCATCGGCATTTTCAATGGTATTTAACCTGTGGGCAATAATAATGCGGGTGGTATCAGCAGGAAGTTTCTGCAGAATAGACTCCAGTTGCTGTTCAGTGACAGTATCGATGTTGGCGGTGGCTTCGTCGAGTATCAGAACTTCCGGTTTACGAAGTACGGCCCGCATAAACGCAATAATCTGTTTCTGACCCAGACTAATGGTATCACCACTGCCGAGTATTTTTGTTTCAAATCCTTCGTCAAAACGAAGAAGAAGCTTATCCAGACCGGATTGCTCAAGTACTTCAAACAGTTGTTCATTTGACAAGGTTGCATAGGAATCATTACCATAAAGTATGTTCTCCCTCACCGTACCGTTAAAAAGGAAGGGTTCCTGCAATATGAATCCGATTTTTGAAGCTCGTTCTTCCGGTGATATCGATCGCAGGTCCTTTCCGTTCAGCATGACCAGTCCCCGCACCGGATCATATAACCTGGCCATCAGGGAGGCTGTGGTTGTTTTCCCACCGCCTGTAGGGCCAACAAAAGCATATGTCCTGCCCCTTTCCAGCTCAAAATTAATCCGGTGTAATACCTCTCTTCCGGGCTGATAACCGAAAGTAACATTCCTGAACGATACCGCGGCTGCATCACATGGACTGGAAGCCGGCAGTATTGTTTTCAGGTCTGTTCTGAGTGTTAATATGAAAGATATTCTGTCCCAGCCGGCAAGTGCAACCTGAAAATTTGTCCATAGTATGGCAAGCTGCCTGAGCGGATTATAAAAGTTCATGATATACGTGAAAAAACTGATGAGCAGACCAATAGTAAATTTCCCGCTGGAAACAAGGTAAATGCCGAAAGCAAGTACGATAAGCTGACCGATATGCGCAAAAAACCCATATACCGGCATGAAAAAATTATTCGCTTTGCCGGCTTTTACCGATAATCTGAAATTCTCTCCGTTTACCTTGTTAAACCTTTCCCTGAAATAATTCCGGCGGTTGAATGCCAAAACTACCTTGAAATTGGTCAGACTTTCCTGGATTTCGGCACTCAGATTACCGGTGCTGGCAAGACTGGCTGCATTTCTCTTTTTTACCCATGGTGATACCAGCCTGGTGAATACCAGTAAAACAATGGCAGGTGAAAGCGCTGTTATACCAAGCGGTAGGTTGATCGATAATAGAAAGATGCCAGCTCCTGTCATGATAAAAATACCGCCTACAAACTGCATAAGATATTGTGAAAAAAACTGATTCAGTTTGTCAGTGTCATTGTTTATCCTGGATATCAGGTCACCCGCCTTGTTTTCATTGAAAAATGCAACCGGCAGTTCCAATAGTTTATTGAAAACTGAATTGCGAAGCTTATATAAAATCCTTTGTCCAACCCCGCCCATGAGTTTGGTTTGAAGATAACTGGTCACCAGGGATATCAGATACATTCCCAGAAGTATTCCGGAAAACACCAAAACGCCTTGGTATTGCCTGGTTTGAATATATGTGTCAATTGTATGTCCGATAAGCAAAGGTCCGATAAGGGTAAGGGACGAGTGGACTATGATTGCAGTAAGTGCCAGCACTAGGTATTTTTTTTCATCAGCCAGTATGGCAAGAAGCTTGCGCAGTGCAGCAAATGTCTTGATGCGCTTCTTAGGCTCCTGATTACCAAGGTTAAGATTGTAGGTCATAGTGACTGGTACTTCGCTGTGAATTATAGATCTGGACGTACTCAGGACAATCCCGGATAAGAGAATCATGGGTGCCTGATGCTATGATCTCACTTTCCATTAATAAGATGATCTGCTCATAATGCTCAACGGCCGCAATCTTTTGGGAAACTGTTACGACGGTCATACCGGGGTAATTCCGTTGAATATTATCCATGATCTTACGCTCTGTTCTCTTATCTACCCTGGCAGTAAAATCATCGAGTAACAAAACACGGGGACTCAATGCAAGGGCGCGGGCCAGCATTATGCGCTGTCGCTGACCTCCTGACAGACTGGCCCCGCGCTCTGAAACTACCGTATCCAGCTTATCAGGCAATGTATCGATGAAACTTGCTAATTCAGCAGTTTCGACAGCTTTTTCAAGCATTTCATCTGTGACATGATCACTGAACGCGATGTTCTCCCGGATACTCATGTTGAAAATGATGCTGTCCTGAAATACCAGTCCGACCTGCCGGTAAAACGTTTCCTTACGGAAATCACCTATAGCAACATTGTCAAACTTTAATTCGCCTGTATCGGGCCGGATCAGTCCGGTAAGAAGATATAACAATTGTGTTTTTCCGGCTGCAGTGGGTCCTATGATGGCCGTCCTCGAACCCGGCTTTATTTCAAGATCTATGTTTTTCAATGCCGGCTTATCACCATACAGAACATTAATATTTCTAATAACAATTTGTCCCGTGAGCTGACCATCAAAACTACCTGTTTCCCGGATCTCTGGTGATACCAGCACTTCCTGCACGCGCTGGTATGATGCAGTTGCCTGGGCAATAACAGTACTCATAAAGCCGATTATCAGTATCGGAAAGATCAGAATGGCTATATAAGAGTTGAAGGCAGCAAAATTACCCAGTGTCATGGTACCCGTAACAACAAAATGACCACCCAGAACCAGCACAGTTAGCACGGCCAGATTACTTACGAAGGTTATAACAGGGATCAGGGCTGCAAATAGGTTCAGAATCGCAAGGCCCAGATCCCTGGATGATGAGTTGGCAATAAGAAATTTCTGATATTCCTGCTGCTGCGAGTTGAGTACCCTGATAAGCGTGGCGCCAAGGATGCTTTCATTGATTACCTTGTTGAGCCAGTCGATTACCTCACGGCTCTTTTTAAACAACACCCTCACTTTCCGGAGCATAATATAAAAGGCCCCGCCAATAAGCGGAATGCTGACAAGCACTGCCAGTGCCAGTTTCCAGTTAATTAGCAGAAGCATAATACCTGCTCCGATGATGATAAATAAAGAGGAGACAATTGAAACAACCGCCTGAGAGATGAATGTTTTAACAGAGTCAATATCGGAAGTCAGGTTTGTAAGCAAACGCGAAGGATTGGTATGCAAAATATAACCATAGGACTGCCGGGAGATCTTATCGGATAATTTTTCTCTCAGATCCCTGGCAGCTTTTTCAGAGGTATATGTCTGCATGATACCCTGTGCATAAGAGAAAAAAAGAATTAATACGGAAGCTGCCAGAAACTTCGTGATCAGCGAGTTGAATACCATATTACCCTGAACATAGGCATCAATACCCTGTGAAATGATAAGGGGAATTACCAGGTTTATACCATTTCCCAGCAGGGCAAACAAAACCAGCAGGATTACCAATCCTTTATAAGGCTTAAGCAAACTGAAAACTGAAGATTTGTTTGCGATGTTCTCATTCCCCTTATCCGGAACTTTCCTCATTCAGCTTTTTACCAATGTAAATTATAAAGAAACCGTAAAAGTAGCTTGGATATTTTTTCCGCACATCAAATTGATTAGTTAAATTGCGTCGGATATTCATGCAAAAAATTCAAATTTTTATAAACTACTTAAATAATATGGCAAAACGCAGTGATATCGAAAAAGTGCTGATCATCGGTTCGGGGCCGATTATTATCGGACAGGCATGCGAATTTGACTACTCAGGAACACAGGCCTGCAAAGCTTTGCGATCTCTGGGTTACAAGATCGTTCTGGTCAATTCAAATCCAGCAACAATCATGACTGATCCGGGTATGGCCGACATAACCTATATTGAACCGTTAAATGAATATGCACTTACCGAAATCATTAAGAAAGAAAGGCCGGATGCGCTTCTTCCCAACCTGGGGGGGCAAACCGGACTGAATCTTTCTTCGCTGCTTGCCAAAAAGGGCATACTGGACAAATATAACGTAAAGGTGATCGGGGTTAATATAGACGCTATCGAAAGAGGTGAGGACAGGGTTGCCTTCAAGGAAACCATGAACCGGCTGGGTATTGAAATGCCCAAAAGCAAGGCAGTAAATACTGTTGAAGATTCCGAAAAAGTCGCCGAGGAGCTTGGTTATCCGGTGGTCATCCGACCTGCCTACACCATGGGAGGTACAGGGGGCGGATTGGTATACAATGTGGAGGAATTGCGCACCGTGGTCAGCCGTGGCCTGTCAGCCAGCATTGTTAACCAGGTTCTCATTGAGGAATCGGTACTCGGTTGGGAGGAACTGGAGCTGGAGGTTGTGCGTGATGCAAAAAACCAGATGATCACGGTTTGCTTTATCGAAAATGTGGATGCTATGGGGGTGCATACCGGTGATTCATTTTGTACTGCGCCTATGCTGACTATTTCTGCCGATCTCCAGAAACGTCTGCAGAAATACTCATATGATATCGTAGAAGCCATTGAGGTTATAGGAGGAACCAATGTACAATTTGCACACGATCCAAAGACAGGCAGGGTGGTAGTGATTGAAATTAATCCGCGTACATCAAGATCTTCAGCGCTGGCCTCAAAAGCAACCGGCTTTCCGATAGCTTTTGTATCTGCTTTGTTGGCCGGTGGGCTGACCCTGGATGAAATTCCTTACTGGCGCAGCGGTACACTTGAAAAATATGTTCCTTCGGGAGATTATGTGGTAGTGAAATTTGCGCGCTGGGCCTTTGAGAAGTTCGAGGGCCTTGAAGACAAGCTGGGTACACAAATGCAAGCTGTTGGAGAGGTTATGAGCATTGGAAAAAACTATAAGGAAGCTTTGCAAAAATCTATCCGGTCGCTTGAGACCGGACGTTATGGTCTGGGTTTTGCCAGGGACTTCAACAAAAAATCCCTTGATGAACTGATGATCCTTCTGAATCATCCTTCAAGTGAAAGGCAGTTCATCATGTACGAGGCACTGCGCAAGGGCGCAAGTGTTGAGGATCTTTCGAGAAGAACCTTTATTAAAACCTGGTTTATTTCTCAGATGAAGGAACTGGTGGAACTGGAAGAACAGCTGCTGGTCTGCAAAGGGAAATCCCTGCCGGATGCTTTATTCATTCAGGCGAAAAAGGATGGGTTTGCAGACAAATACCTTTCCCGTCTGCTGGATGTTACTGAAAAAGAAATAAGACTCAAACGGTTGTCTTTGGGATTATCTGAGGCATGGGAGCCTGTGCCCGTAAGCGGAGTTGAAAATGCAGCCTATTACTTTTCAACCTATAATGCTCCCGATCAGGTACAGGTGAGTGACCGGAAGAAGATCATGGTGCTCGGCGGTGGTCCGAACCGTATCGGGCAGGGAATTGAATTTGACTATTGCTGTGTGCATGCGGCCTTCGCCATTCGTAAGGCCGGGTTCGAGTCCATCATGGTCAACTGCAATCCTGAAACGGTATCTACCGATTATGATACTTCTGACAAGCTGTATTTTGAACCGCTTACCGCTGAGGATGTATTGAGCATTTATCATAAGGAGAAGCCGGAAGGCGTGATTGTACAGTTTGGCGGACAAACGCCGTTGAATTTAGCCAGTGAACTTGCCAACGCTGGCTTGAGAATTCTGGGTACCACCCCCGAAACCATTGATCTGGCAGAAGATCGTGACCGATTCCGGCACGTGATGGAGAGACTGGGGATCCCGCAACCTGAATCGGGAATGGCAAGTAACCTGAATGAGGCCCTTGCCATTGCCGGCAGGATAGGGTATCCATTAATGGTAAGGCCATCCTACGTTCTGGGAGGCCGGGCCATGAAAATCATCCTCGATGAGGAAATGCTGGGACAATATGTTGCGGCAGCCGTGGATGTTTCACCTGACAGACCCCTGCTGATTGATAAGTTTCTGGAAGATGCCATTGAAGCAGAGGCTGATGCCATTGCCGATGGCACTGATGCCTTTGTTCCGGTTGTCATGCAGCATATTGAATATGCCGGAATCCATTCGGGTGATTCAGCCTGCGTGATCCCTCCGGTTATCATTCCGGAAAATCATGTGAAAACTATTAAGGAATATACCCGAAAAATTGCTATTGAACTGAATGTGATAGGCTTAATGAATATCCAGTTTGCCATCTATGAAGATATGGTATATATTCTTGAAGCAAATCCCAGGGCTTCTCGTACTGTACCCCTGGTTTCGAAGGTCTGCAATATCTCCATGGCAACCATTGCCACGCAGATTTTATTGGGTAAAAAACTCACTGATTTCGGACTTCATGAAAAGAAATTCAGCCATTTCGGAGTCAAGGAAGCAGTCTTTCCTTTTAACATGTTCCCTAACGTTGATCCCCTACTTGGGCCAGAAATGCGTTCCACAGGAGAAGTGCTGGGACTGGCAGGATCATACGGACTGGCATTTTTTAAATCACAGGAGGCCACACAAACAAGCCTTCCGGTTAAGGGTACCGTATTAATTACCATTGCCGACCGGGATAAGGACCGGATTATTCAGGTTGCCCGGAATTTTAAGGATATGCAGTTCAGAATTCTTGCAACAGGAGGGACCTTGCGATTCTTAAACCGACACGGTATTGAAGCCGAAGTCATCAAAAAGGTACATGAGGGCAGACCCAATATTGTTGATGCCATAAAAAACGGGGAGATCAACCTGATCATCAATACTCCCGCCGGTAAACTCAGTGAATATGACGATTCATACATCAGAAAGAATGCCATAAAACACAAGGTGCCGTATATTACAACCACTTCTGCTGCACTGGCTGCAACAAAAGGAATACATGACCGTCAGGAGGGAGAATATAAAGTAAAGTCACTTCAGGATTACCATAAGGGGATACAGGATGTTGATTGAAAATATTGACTGGTGCTTAAAAGATTTTTCAAAAACCGGAAAACCATGAAAAAAATTTTGGTCTTTTTCATAACGGCTTTTATACTATTGCTGGATTCAGAACACTGCCTTCCACAGCAAAGCATTACGGTTAAAGCAGGTACAAGAACAATAGATCACTTCCCACCATCGGTGAGGTTCAGGTATCCCGAATTCATCCAGGGTAAAGCATTTTTCAGGAACAGTACCTTCACCTCATCACGGTTTAATTACAATTTCCTTACCGGAAATATGGAGTTCATTCGATCTGGTGATACACTAGAAATCATCGAGCCGGAAAAAATAAAATTTATTGTCATTGACCAGGATACATTTTACTTCAGTAAAGTTTACTTTGAAGTTCTTTACAGCAATGACTTCGGCAAGCTGGCAGTAAACAGATGTTTTAAACTGGTGGCCAGAAAGAAACAGGCTGCCTACGGCACAACCAGTTCAACAAGTGCCATTAGTTCATACAATTCGCTTTCAGATGTCTCAGGATATTACAAGCTGGAGGTAAACGACGACCTGGTATTCAGGATGGAGGAAACCTATTATTTACATACCGTTAAAAACGGCTTTGTCCCTTTCTGGAGGAAAAAAATACTTCAGTTATTTCCTGAACATGAAGATAAAATCAAAGCCTACTATAAACAATATAAAGTTGATTTCAAAAATAAATCTGACTTAACAGGTGTGTTACAGTTCCTGAACCGGCTGTAAGTCCTTTCCATTTTTATATTCAAACTGCAAAAACTATGAAACTAACACAAATGCAGAGAGATTTCCGGCTGCTGGTCTTTGCAATTCTATTGCCAGTTGGCATAATGCAGGCTCAAACCAGGCAAACTGAGTCATTCAAAGGAAAACCTGTTACTGCAACATCCCCCGATAAACAGATAGATGAACTTTTTACTGCCTGGAGCAATCTGCAAACGCCAGGTGCAGCTGTGGCTGTAGTAAAAGACGAAAACATCATTTTTAAGAAAGGTTATGGATGTGCCCAGCTGGAATACGGCATCCCCATCACACCGTCCACGATATTTCATATTGCTTCTGTCTCCAAGCAGTTCACCACCTTCTCGGCTTTATTGCTTGCACATGAAGGCAAGCTCTCCCTGGATGATGATATCAGAAAATACATTCCGGAAATGCCTGATTTTGGGAAAGTAATTACGCTCAGGCAGCTGGCTCACCACACAAGTGGTCTGCGTGATCAGTGGAACCTGCTGGCTATGGCAGGCTGGCGCCTTGATGATGTAATTACAAGGGAACATATTTTAAAACTGGTGGAACGGCAAAAAGAGCTGAATTTTAATCCGGGAGATGAATTTCTGTATTGCAACACAGGGTTTACCTTGCTGGCTGAAGTGGTTTCGAGGGTGTCGGGACAGTCCTTCGCGGAGTTTACACGGGAACGCATTTTTGAGCCGTTGAAAATGTCAAGCACATTGTTCTACGACGACCATGAAAAAA
>Ga0256868_10000501_pt1 | contig 22809 bp, 14 predicted proteins | sample RVTome_13_FD_187341 | JGI IMG/M metagenome (GOLD analysis project Ga0256868, IMG submission 187341) | Soil microbial communities from uranium-contaminated site in the Upper Colorado River Basin, Wyoming, United States - RVT92D227 HiSeq ...
CGAAGGGGAACGCCCTCTTAAGCTGGGACCTGCAGTTTTCGAGATTAGTGATCAGAAAGAAGTTCTTCGTTTCGAAGAGCGGGAGAAATTGAGCTTGAAATTCCTGCGGCAGGGCGAGATAGTCCGTTTTTTTCAGATAGCCGTAATGCTCTCCGGCCTGCAATGACCGGAGGAAGGTCTCGTCCGTATCATAATTCCGGACCGGACGATCGACATAGAAGGCGAAATCTGCCACCGTGCCCCAGTAATTCAGCTTGTAAATGGAGATGGGCTCTGCATTCTGGGCCAACGACCGGATATAAGGAGCCATTTTTTTGATCTCGGTTTTGTCCGGAGCGTTGATCTTTCCAAAATACAGGGGAAACAGGGACGTGGCGAGGAGGACGATGAACAGGATTGCCAGCGAGGCGTTAACCAGGCTTCGAAAGGCTTTATCTCTTATTTTGTCCGCGAGCATCACCCCGATGAGAAGGGCGAAGGCTGGGTAAAGAGGCGCCAAGTAACGGTAAAATTTCAAGGTCGACACGCTGAAAAAGAGCAGAAAGACCAAGATCCACAGCACAAAGAGGAATCCGAACGGCGTTTCTTTCCTCCTCTTGAGGCCCAGATAGAATGAGAAAATCAGGAAGGGAAGCCATGGCCAATATCTCTTGACCAGTGCGACGATATACCAGAGATAATCTCCGAGGCTGCCGGCAAAGAGGCCTTTTTGGGACGCGGCCTCGCCCGTGAGGATGCCCCAGATCTGTCCGCCGAAATAATTATGGACGAAATTTTGAAACTGGCCGGCGAGGAGGAGCGGACCAAGCCACAGGCCAAGGGTCAGGATATAAGACGTCATAAGCATGAGCAGCCGGCCGCTGATGAAGAACTTGAAATCGCCCTTGATGGCGAAAAACAAGCCGATGACGCCCAGGATCCCCAATGCGGGCAGGCCCTTGGTAAGCGTGGCCAGGCCGGCGGCGATGCCCGCGGGGATGAAAAAATATTTGCTTTTCTGAACGGCGAGACGGAAAAAAAAGACGGTGAGCGTCAGGAAAAAGGCCAGGGGAACGTCGATCTGGCATTTGCGGCTGAGCTCGAGAAAAGGCTGGGTGGTGAGCAGGACGAACGCCGACAGGAACCCCGCTTTGTGAGACCGGCCGGTTCCCCAGCCGATCAGATAGACGAGCAGGATCGTACCCAGGCCGAGCAAGGCGGGGAAAAAGCGCGCGGCGAACTCGTTGATGCCGAAGACTTTGAAACTGACGGCCGTCATCCAGTAGAACAGAGGAGGGTGCAGCCAGCAGTCCTGGAATTGAGGGCAATGTTCATAATGGGGAACGAGCCAATCGTGGGTCCGCAGGATCGACCGGGAAATCGTGGCATAAGCGCAGGAATCCAGCCCCATGTCGCCGATCCAGAGGTTTGAAAAAAGGAAGACCGCAGCTAAGAGAAATAATAGGACGACGTAGGCATATTCGTTTCGGAATTCGATCCTGATCGATGGACTCTCGGTCGGCATGGTCTGCGTGGACCTATGGAAGAGCATATATCAATAATAAAAGAATGTTGTCAAGGGAAGAACTGACCTCATTTCTCGGCCGGGAGGATCATTTTCGCCGCGGGGAGTTATCGATTCCGGACCTAAAATATTCTCTTTCCTGCCAAGAAAACAGGCCGCGTTTTGTCTAATTTATTGAAAAAGAGTATGAATATCGACATTTCACGGCTGAGAGGAGATCGCGATATGAAAATTCCCTTCCTGTTCTTGTTTCTGTCCATTCTTCTTCTCGCGAGCTGCGGCTCGGTCGAGATCGAAAGCCAGTGGCGCGAGAGCGAAATCACGATCGATGGCAAGATCGGCGACTGGCAGGGACGGCTCTGGGAGATCGAGGACACAGGCGTGTCTTTCGGCGTGCTCAACGACGGCGAGAATATTTATCTTTGCCTGACCGCCGTCAACCCCCAGGCCGCCGCCCAAGCCCTCCGCCAGGGCCTTGTCGCCTGGTTCGACCCGAAGGGCGGAAAAGACAAGGTTCTGGGCATCCATTATCCCCTGGGAAGAGACTTAAATGACTTCGAAGGCCCGCCGCCGCCGAATCCGGATGGGATCCGGGACGACAGCCGGCGCGGACAGCGGGAGAATCTGGACGAGATCGAGATCCTCGGACCGGGAAGGGACGAAAAAACCCGGATGCGCGTCGGCGAGCTGAAAGGCATAGAAGCGGCCGTAGAACCATCCGGGGGAATGCTTGTTTATGAGCTGAAGATCCCCCTTAAAACAAGCGACCAAACGCCCATTGCCGCAGGCACTGCACCCGGAAAGATCGTCGGAATCGGGTTCGATTCATCCAGACCGGATATGCTCATGCCGGGAAGAGGTCAGGGCGGCCGCACTCCCGGCGGTTTCGGTCCCGGCATGCGCGGCGGCATGACGGGAAGGGGCGGCATGATCGGACCGGGACGCGGATTCCGCGGACAGCAGTCGCTCAAAGTCTGGCTGAAGGTTCACCTCGCCCTTCAGCCTAAATAAGAAATTTCCGCTGCCGGCCCGGGCTAAAACAGATCGAAAAAGATCCGGAAAGACAACTTAATGCCGAAAGCGTTAAGGTTGATGGCCGCTTCCTTCGCAGCCCTTACGGAAGATCCGCTGGGCTTTTGCTCCCAGACATACATTTGTCCATACTGCTTGCCGAAGTCCGAGTCATAGGATTCGTAGTACCATAATTTTCCACTACCGCTATCTTCGCCTGTCGTCGTCTGTTCGTAATACCAGCCATATCCCTCGAGCCAGTCCCGTTCGTGCTCCGTCCATTTTTCGGAATAGCTGCCGTCCCAGCTGGAGAAATTTACGAACCGGCCGAACACTTCCAGCCCGAGGGCGATATTGGAACCCAGATTGTACTCCAGGCCGAAGCCGCCATTGAAGCCCAACGCATTCTTCTTGACTTCCTCATTCCCTGTGAGCGTACCCGTCGTTTCGCTTTTTTCATTCAGATAATACCAGGACGTATCCGAATACAAAAACGTTTCGTCCCACCCGTAATCGTGCGTCAGCTTTCCGATATATAATCCCGCGCCCGCGTAAGCATAAAAATTCATTCGGCCCATGGGCATCTTATAATAGAGATTGAAGACGATCGGGATGGCGTTGATCTTGTAATCCCGAGTATAGGTGACCTTGTCGTCGTAGGTGTAGGATCCCCACCACTCAGTTCCGTCATATTTATAAGTGTACCCATAATCGCCTTTGCTGCTGGCCATGATATAGCCGGACCCGAGCCCGATGCCGATATTTGGGTTGAGATAGAAAATGAGATCGATCCCGAAACTGGGAATAAAGGACATCTTCTTCCAATTCAGGATCGCCGTATAGTAGTCCTCTCCGCCTAAGTCCGTGTAATAATTCACCCTGCCCAGCCTGGCCTGCTCCAGGTCCCCGCCGCCGTTCAAGGCGAATCCGGCACCTCCGCTGAACTTGATCGAGAAGCTCGCACCCGCCTTTTTGACTTCCGGCGGGGCCGCCGTGGCGAAGACCGGGAAAAACACAAGAGACCAGCCGACAAGAATGAGGAGCCAGCTGAGCGTTCGAAGAGATTTCTGGGTCATAAAAATCCTCCCTAGATAATTTAAAAAAAACATTTTCTTTAGCATTCATACCATAGCGAAAGCCTGAAAACAAGAAATACGTCTAGGCCTCTCTTAAAACATATTGATTTAGATCCGCAACGAGGCCGAAAGGCCGAAGGCGTTGGCTTAAAGATCGTATCAGACCGGATTTCCCGACCGCTGGGAGAACTTCCAGAAGCCGAGAGAATTGGCAAAGACGGGGTCCGGGACGACCTTGGCATTGCGGAAGACCTGCTTGAGACGGTCTCCGAGAAGCAGCGCGCCGCCGCCCGTTATGAGGATCATATCCAGGTTCGCGCCTCTGTCCCAGAGCTGCGTGACCTGAGCGATGACTTGGTCGGCCATCGGGGCCACGATCTCCTCGATGGCCGTATTCAGGCTCACAGTCTCGCCGAAATACTTCAATTTGCGATGCGTCACCGCGTCCACGACCTGGTGGTCGCGCAGGTCGAGTTCCGGGAACCGTTCCAGGATCAGGGTCTTGATGACCCGCATGACGTCCCATCCGCCGACGTTGACGCTCGCCGTCTTTCGGCTGATCTCGGCCAGCCTTTCCACGGTAAAAATGTTCGTGGACTTGCCTCCAATATCGATGATGCCGACCATGCTTTTGGCGAAGTCGGTGTCCTCGATCTTGCCGAAATCATCCAGGGCAGCGGCGAGCAGCGTGCCGAACGGCTGGGGGATGACGCGGCATTCGGAAACGACAAAGGTCTGGACGGGTTTGCCTTTTCGCTGGACTTTGTGCTCGCCCATCAGGCGGTCCCGAAGCTTGTTCCGGTCGGAATAGAACGCGACGGGCAAGCCCGTCACGATGCGCACGCTCGTCCATGTCCCGGCCTCGAGCTCCGTCAGGGCGGAGAGAAAGAGCATGTAATACTCGTCGCTCTCGATCCAGGCGCGGTCCTCCCGGCGCTGGATGAAGCGGCTGTGCATGATGGCTTCATCTCCGACCAACGTATTGGAGGGATAAACGATGCTAATCGAGCGATCGCTCTCTCGAAGATCGATCAGGGAATATTCGGGGGTGCCGATAACCGAGGGAAAGCTGATCTTGCGGCCGTCCGCGATGGCCTTGACCACGCTATAACCGATGTCGAGTCCAATGTTCATCAGAGACCTCCTTGTCTAAGGGAAACAAACTTCCTTTTTTTCGCCAGAAATGCGCTTGCTGGCTTCTCTAGAAATTCTATGTAAATAGATACGCGTTGTCAAATACAAAGAATAAACCCAAAATTGCCGACAGGATTCTTTCTTCTCTGATCAGATCAAAAATAGGGGTGAAGTCCGGAATTCCAGGGACACGATCCGGAAAATTCATGGGACACAATCCCTTTTCGAGAGAAAAGGGTTATGTCCCGAATTTTCCGGTCATGTCCCGGAATTCGGTCTTGCTTTCTATCGGCAATTTTTGGCCCTTTTGGGAGCTTGACGAGGGGGGAAAATTAAAAAACCTGTAACCCTTTGGCCCATTCCTGCGTATTATATTTCCTGGATATTATTCTGCGTATTATTAAGGAGAAGGGATTATTTTTTGTGCTTTTGTCACATTGAACGAAGCGAGACATAAGGAGGAATAGTGAGCCCTTCCAAAAAAACGAACACGTGGATCCTTGCCGCATTCTTGCTTGCCTTGCCCTGTCTTGCCGGCCAACAACAGGAGGCCGCGGGAAAATTCCCGCCGCCTCAAAGTCTTACACTGACCTCTTCGGCCTCGGCGATCCGCATTGACGGCAGCCTCGATGAAGAGGCCTGGAAACAGGCGGGAAAATTAGATATCGCCTACGAGTGGATGCCGGGAGAGAACATCGCGCCGCCGGTAAAGTCCGAGTGCTTTGTGACCTACGACCATTCGCGGCTGTATGTCGCTTTCCGCTGTTACGACCCCAAGCCGAACGAGATCCGCGCCCACCTGATGGACCGCGACGCCATCGATACCTTCATCCAGGACGACCATGTGACCTTCATGGTCGACACCTTCAATGACGAGCGGCGCGCCTTCCAGTTCCGGGTCAACCCGCTCGGAGTTCAGGCCGACGCCGTCTTCAGCGAGTTGGACGGTTTTGAGGATTTCTCCTGGGACGCCATCTGGGAATCGGCGGCGGAAATCACCGCTTTCGGCTATACGATCGAGGTGGCCATTCCGTTCAACCAACTGCGCTTTGCCAAGGGCGGAACGGAACAGACCTGGGGCTTCGGGGCGGACCGCTCCTATCCCCGCTCGGTCCGCTACCGCATGAGCACCTATGTGCGCGACCGCAACCGAAACTGTCTCCTCTGCCAATTTAATAAAATTACGGGTTTTCAAGAAATTTCCCCCGGCAACAATATGCAATTCACGCCCACCTTCACCATGAACCGCACGGACGAGCGTGCCGATTTCCCCGCCGGAGACATGAAAAGCGGAGAGGTCAAAACCGATCCGGGCATCACCGCCCGCTGGGGCATCACCCCCAGCCTGATGCTCAACGCCACGGCCAATCCTGACTTCTCCCAGGTCGAGGCCGACGTGGCTCAACTCGACGTAAACACCCGCTTCGCGCTTTATTACCCGGAAAAACGGCCGTTCTTCCTGGAAGGGGCCGATTTCTTCCTCACGCCGTACGGGGCTGTGTTCACCCGCACCGTGGCCGACCCTCTGTGGGGAGGCAAAATCACGGGCAAACTGGGACGGAGCGCCGTCGGTTTCTTCGCTGCCCAAGACCGGATTACCAACTTGATCTTCCCCTCAAATCAGGGCTCGAGCTCCGCATCGTTGGATCAAAGAGTCGATGGCGGCGTATTCCGCTACCGCTACGACGTTGGACGCGGCTCGACCCTCGGCGCGCTTTATGCGGGCCGCGTGGGCAACGATTACCACAACCACGCGGCAGGCGTGGACGGCTTCTTCCGCCTCGGGAAAAATGACCAGGTCGTGTTCCAATTCCTTCGCTCGCAGACCCGCTATCCGGACAGTCTGGCCCTCGAATTCGGCCAGAAACAGGGCGAGTTCGGGGGCAACGCTCTGTTCGCCCAATATATTCACCAGACACGCAACTTGATGCTTTACGCCGCATACGAAGATTCCGATCCCGGGTTCCGGGCCGACTCGGGTTTCATGCCGCGCGTCGATACGCGCATGATCGATCTCGAAACCGATTATGTGTTCTTCGGGCGAAGGGCCGGCGGCAAAAGCGGCCAGTGGTTCGACCGTCTGCGCTTCTGGGTGCGCGGTTACCGGACTACGGACCATTCCGGCCGGTTGACCGATTCCCGCCTGGCCTTAGGCAGCACCTATGAAGGGCCGCTCCAGAGCCAGGTTACCTTCATCGGCCGCTTGAACCAGGAGTTCTACAACGGCGAAACCTATGATGTCAGCGATCTATTTTTAGTCGCGGGGCTGAAACCTGCCGGCGGTATCCGCCTCGGCCTCACGGCCAACATGGCCGGCGCCGTCGATTACGCAAACTCCCGCGCCGCACGCGCTTTGCGTCTCGGTCCTGATGCCGAGTTCGGTCTGGGCCGGCATGTCAATTTCAATCTCGCTTTCAATTTTGAGCGCCTCTCCCATGAACGGAGCTGGATTTACACCGCCGGCCTCATCCAGGGCCGGGCGATTTACAATTTCAACACCCGCTGCTTCCTGCGCGCCATCGTCCAGCTCCGCAACGTGGAGCGCGACCCGGCCATGTACGGCTTTCCGGTGGATTCCCGCTCGCGGAGCCTCTTCACGCAGTTCCTCTTTTCTTACAAACTGAATGCGCAGACGGTTCTCTTTATCGGCTATTCCGACGATTCCCTGGGCAGCCGCGATGTGGAACTCGCCCGGGCCGACCGCACGTTCTTCTTCAAGGTCGGCTACGCTCTTGTGCTTTAAAGGCGGCACGGAAGATGCGCGTTGTGGCCGGAACATTTTTTAACGAGCGGTTCCCGCGGCAAGCCACGGGGCATATCAACCGCTCGTGAATTGATCTATATCGTATCTAGAAATTCCTTCCAGGGTATGGCCGTTAATGTTTCTGTCGTCGAATGCCCGTAAGCGCGGATGATCATCGCCGCTTGGGCCAGCTGCTTCGGGTCATCCGCTTCGACGATATCCACCACATCAAACCGACCCATCGTGGAATAGCTCTCCTTCCAGACAACGCCGGGGCATTTGGTCTTGATTTTCGCTGCCACTCTTTCGGCGATTTTTTTGAACTCGAACGGATCGCTGAACGCCTGGGGAGAAATTTTGCTGAGGATGATATAAGTTGCCATCGGTCACCTCCTGACGGTTTTAGCTTATCATATGGCGATTTTTGTTCTAGCGCAAATCCGCCTCTCATCTGACCGTATATCACTTTCGGGGACATGATTCCCTGTCCCTGGCGGTTTTCAACGGTATCGTCCTTTGGGGCGCTACCGACCAGACAGGGACAGGGTATCGTGTCCCCCTTGCATTTGAAAGTGATATACGGTCAGGCCTCTCATCCCGTGATCCGATCAGCCCCCCCATGCCAATAACAGGAATTTCAAGAGGGCGAGATGTTTTGTCCGGGGAATCGGGCAATGGATTTTGAGCCAAAAGGAGGTTGCGTCCTACAAAAATCCGGGAACAAAGCTGGCTCGTTGCGCAGTTCTATCCGGCAGGGAATTCTTCTACCGAGAGTCCTTCGATTTTTTTATAATCTCGATTTTCTGCGGTGAGAACAGAGAATCCAAGCGATAGGCAGGTCGAGGCGATCATGAGGTCATGAGCGCCGACCACGACTCCTTTCTTGATGAGCTGGGCCCAAATCCTGGCGTAGATCCGGGCCTCATTCAAGTCAAATGGATAAATGGGAAAGAGCTCAATAATTTTCTCAACAAACGCCTCCCTTTGCAGCCGACTCGGCTCTGAATCTGCCTTGTAGACTCCGTGGAGGAGCTCGAAGAGCGTGACGACACTTATGCCGAAAGGCTCGAGTTCTCTTCCTTTGATGAGTCCTTCAATTCGAGACGAAGCCCTTTCCAGGCCAATGATCACGCTTGTATCGAAAATTAATCCCATGGACTTTTCTTCGGGAAGGAAGGCTGGTTCTCCAGAATTTTTCTAAAGTCGCGTTCAAAATTATGCGCCTCAGCTCCAAGCTTGGGAAGGACCTTGAGCATCTCTACAAGCTCAATGAGCGATTTAACTTTTAACGATGATTCCACAGGACGGATCGTGGCAACCGGTTTTCCTCCTCTCACGATCGTATAATTTTCGCCTTTATATTTTACAGAATTCATGATTTCAGAAAACTTTCTCACGGCCTCTGTAGCGCTGACCTTCTTATCCATATTTATTTTATATGTAATATATGATAATATTATTTTACATATATTGCCATAAAAGTCAAGCTTTTTTTATTTTCTTTTATATCAAGCTGTTATACATTCCTCCCCCCTGACACAATTCATGGGGATAAAATCTAGGAGGCCGGGGCTTGGCCCAGGGCAACTAACAAGGAGTGGACTTTTCCCTTCATTAACCTGAATTATTCATAAATCGCGTCGTTTCCTCGAGAAGAGAATTTGCAGATGGCGCCGAATTCAAGACGAGGTGGACACGATCCCAAATTCCGGAGAATTTGGGTCATGTCCCCGAATTCGGCGCCCGTCTGCAAATTCAGGGCCTGGAGATACAACGTAATTCATGAATAATTCAGGTTAATAAAGACGGAAAAAAGGGCGAACAAGAAGTATGGGAGAGAAATATGGGAGACACAATACCTGTTTCCCCATTTTTATTAATACAAACGCAATAAATAAAGTGACAATGTATGGGCGGCGCTTAGGCCGCCCGAATGGGGATGCCACTTTAGTTAATGCGTTGATACTAGGAAAGTCTTTTGAGATATGGGGACGCGTGCGGTCCGTGTCCCCAAATTATATTCTATTGTCTTAACGATTACTTCTGCGTCGGTGCCGGCGGAGGAGGGCTCAGGTTCTTGAAGTTCAGCATGGCATTGAAGACCAGGAAGAACGAGCCGTGCGTCTCGTGGCGCCACATGGGATTGAAGTTGAACATGACCACGTGGCCCGTGCCGAGCGGCACGTCCACGAGCGCCGGCGTTCCGGCCAGTTCCTCGCCCCCAGCCAGGCCGCCGCTGATCAGGAGCTCGTTGACGGTTCGGGTGAAGCTCAAGATCGTTCTCGCCCGCGGTCCCGTGGCCGCGCCGGGTCTCGCTTCGGGCTGGCCGGCCTCCGGCTGCATCTTCCGGAATTCCTCGACGGATTGCTTCCCGATGTCGCGCGGCCGTCCCTGTGGAATGTCGGGGTCGTTGACACCTCCGCGGCCGGACGGCCGGCCGGCAGCGCCGCCGCCCGCACCCATCATCATTCCGCCTCCCCGTCCTCCAAATCCTCCCATCCCGAACACCGGTGACTGGCTGAAATACACGCCCAGCGAGTCATCATATCCGTAGACGATGGGGCTCGTCTTGTCGGAGACATCGGTCTTGTACACGCCGCCGCGCGCCCAGAGGTTCGTCGTCTGGCGAATGGAAATGCCTCCCGACAGGCCGAACTGGACCGGGAGAGCGGAGCTCGTGGCGAGGGTGATAAATAGGCCGCCGTCCTTGACGAAATCGCGCAAATGAAGCACGCCTTCGAGCTCGAGCCCGCCGCGCATGTCGTCCGTGGAATCGTTGGTCCCGAGGTTGGGAGTGAGCGGCGTCTTTTTCCAGGCGATCGGCTTATCGCCGCTGATCCCCGCGACAGTGCTCAATGCATCGCCCGAGGGGCCGAATATGATCACGTCATACTTATCGCGGAGCCGGGCGTTGTCCCGGACGGCGAGGACCGAGATGTAATCGTACGGGATCTGGAGCTCATCGAGCGCGATGCGCAGCCAGCCCTCGGTCTGCGTGTTCTGCCAGGTATGCATGACGGCGACGCGCGGAACGGCCACTTCGTGGACCGGGACATCAGGGATGGCCGGGACGGCGTAAATGCCGAGGCCATAGTCTTTGCCGGCTTGATCCAGCAGGCTTTCGAGGTTCCCGGAATTCTCGCTGGCCTTGATAATGAATGTCCCGGCATTGAACTTTTTGCCGTTCGACTCGAATGCTTTTTCCGCGGCTTTAATCTTCAGGTCCTTAACCTTGAACCGGAATGAGGCAAGGGCGTTATCCGCGTTGTGGTTAACGAGGAATGCCTGCCCGGCTCCACTGCCGAGGCGCGTCAAACCGCCGGGTGAGCGGACCTCGCCCTTGACCAGGGTCATGGGAGCCGATAGCACGGAAACGTCATCCACACGAACGGTTTTCACGTTGAAGAGAGGCCCCAGAGTCCAGCCGACGTCGTCGTAGGGCCGGGGATCGTTGATGTTGAAATACTGCTTGTCGAGAAGCATGTCCGCCATCCGGGAATACGGCTGGTCCATGCGGACGACATAGCTTCCGGCAGGATATTCGACGTCGCCCACCTTGAATGACTTGTCTGCGCGGCTTGCCTCCACGCCCTGAGCCTGCAACATCTGCAGGAGGCGCGCCTGCTGGCCCGGCCTTGGGTCATTTCCTGGGAAGACGTAGGCTGCCGGTCCTTCATTCTTGGCTTTGGCCACAGAGCGCTTGCTCTTCAAGTAGAAATTCTCCAGATATCTCTCGCGGTTCGTCGCGATATAGTTCATGCCGATGAGAATGGCGCTCTGCTGCATGTTGACGTTGTTGCGGATCGACCAGACGGTAGAGGCCACAGGAGGGTTCGGGTTGTACCAGGCCCGGTCCTGGCTGTTGGTAATCACCCGGTTGCTGGCGTCGCCGGCTCCCTGCGTTTCATAGAAACGGCCGATGGCATTATGGCCGTTGGCCGCGTAGAAAGCGTAGTTGGGGGCCCAGCCGTCGTAGAACCCGTGCGTCCAGACGCCGGGAACGCCTTCCCGGGTCATCCCGTCCACCTCCTGGTAGGCCAGCTGGTGCCACTCGTCGACGACGATCGGGTCCAGCCAGGCGTTATAAGGACCCGTACCCGTGGAGATGTAAAGGTGCGAGATGGATTCATGGAGGTCGTGCATCACCTGGGGATGATACTCGAGCTGGACCTTCATGATGTTTTTGCTGAGGGCTAAGGCCAGGCCGATGATGTCCCGGTTATTGTCGTGGGAAACATACTTCCCCCAATAGACGAAGCGGGTCGTGAAGCTGGCCTTAGGATCCTTTCGCGGCAACATGGCCGTGTCCACATATTTGTCGCGGCCATCCACCTCGAGGATCGGCGTGATCATGACGATCGAGTTCTCGCGGATGGCCTTGATGAACGGAGAATCATCGACCGCTATGCGGTAGGCCAGCTCCATCAGCATCTCGACCGAGCCCGTTTCTCCGGAATGCATGCCGCCCGTCGCCCAGTAAATGGGCTTGCCCTGTTTTATCAAGTTCTGCGCTTCGGCATCCGTGATCTTGCGCGGGTCGGCCAGCTTCGCTGTAATTTCTTTGTATCGGTTAAGGTTCTTGATGGTTGCCTCGTCGGAGATGACGGCCAGAATCCAATCCCTCCCCTCCTCCGTCTTTCCGACCGTAAAGACCTTGACTCTCGGCGACGCCTGGGCCAGAGCCCTCATATATTTATACACGTCCTCCGAGTAGCTGAGGATATTGGGCGCGCCTACGATATGCCCCAGGACCTCGAGCGGCGAGGGAACTCCCGCTTTATAGGGCAGATAGTTCACGTATTTGGTGGAAAAATGGGGATCGGTCGTGTACTCCCGGATCTTCTTCGTATACTCCTCGTGGACCTTCTGGGGAAAAGCCGTTGTAAAGACAAGAAGCAGCGCCAGGCCGAGGGCCAAAGGCGCTTTGGCGGCCCTCGCGCGCCGGACGAAAAGAATCACGGAATGTGAAAAAGACGTCATAAGCCTCCTCCTTCCAAGACGATGATGAGGAGACAATTAATACTGAATTTTTATGCCCTGGTCAAGGACAAAAAAAAAGAGGAAAAATCTCAGCTATTTTTTGGCTTGAATTCTGGCGCTGGCCTTTTGCTCTTTCGAATGGCCCAGCCGACGCCGACAAGCAAGACCACGACCACGGCCACGACGCCGATGCTTATTTTGCTGTATTTAACGAGGATTGGCGCGGCGATCAGGCTGACCAGGTTGGCGACCTTGATCATCGGGTTGAGGGATGGTCCGGCCGTGTCCTTAAGCGGGTCACCCACCGTGTCGCCGACGACGCCGGCCTTATGGCGGTCGCTTCCCTTGCCGGTGTTCTCCGCCAGGTTGCGGGGCTCGTCCTCGATGGATTTCTTGGCGTTGTCCCAAGCCCCGCCGGCATTGGCCATGAAGACGGCCAGGAGCTGTCCACTCAGGATGATGCCGGCCAGGAAGCCGCCCAGGGCTTCCACCTGCAGGATCATCCCGACGGCGATCGGCATGAGGACGCAGATGACGGCCAGCGGGATCAGTTCCTTTTGGGCGGCGGCCGTGGAGATCCCGACGGCGCGCGCATAATCGGGCTTGACCTTACCTTCCATCAGGCCGGGGATGCGGAACTGGCGGCGGACTTCCTCGACGATAAGGCTGGCCGCCCGGCTGACGGCCTTGATGGAGAGAGCGCTGAACAGCCAGGGCAGGGCGCCGCCCAGCAGAAAGCCGATGAACACTTTGGTGTCGGAGATGCGGATCGCGCTCAGGACCGTCCTGCCGAGCTGTTCCTGAACGCGGCCGACGTCGGTGATGAATGTGGCGAAAAGGCTTACCGCGGCGATGACGGCCGAGGCAATGGCTATTCCCTTGGTGATGGCCTTGGTCGTGTTCCCGACGGCGTCGAGGTCGGCCATGATCTGCCGGGCCTTCTTGGTCTCGGGGTCGTCCAGACCGTGCCAGGCCATCTCTCCGATGCCGTTGGCATTATCGGAGATGGGACCGTAGGAGTCCATGGCCACGTTGTTTCCGGTGTGGCTCAGCATCCCGATACCGATCATGGCCACGGCGTAGAGGACGTAGGTCGCGTGGGCTTCGCCGCCGTATAAGGCCAGGGCACCGATGAAGCTGATGACGATCGCGACGAGGGCCCAGACGCTCGATTCCATTCCGACTGAAAGTCCGGAGAGGATGGTCGTCGCCGGCCCGGTCCGGGTCGAACTAACGATCTCCTTGACGGGCGTCCGTTTGGTCGAGGTGAAGTATGAGGTCAAGGGGTTGAAGGCCACGGCCAGGCCGACGCCGATAGACGTTAACATCGCCATGCGCCAGTCATGGGCATAAAGGATCGCCACCAGGAAAGAGAACATGATCGTATTAACGCTCGAAACCTCGTAGGACCGGAACATGGCCTCCTCGGCGTCGTGGGCCCGGAGGAACTTGAGCGGGAACCGGATCCAGATGGGAACGGTGAAGGTTCCCAGGATCGAGCTGATGACGCCGATGGCCCGGATGATCAGGGGATAAACGATCCATTTCAGGCTGTGGGCCGGGTCCACGGCCATGAGGGCCAGACCCAGCATCAGCCCCGAGACGATGGTCACCTCGTAGCTCTCGAATATATCGGCCGCCATGCCCGCGCAGTCGCCGACGTTGTCGCCGACCAGGTCGGCGATGACAGCGGCGTTCCGGGGGTCGTCTTCGGGGATGTCCTTCTCGACCTTTCCGACGAGGTCCGCGCCGACGTCGGCGGCCTTCGTGTAGATCCCGCCGCCGACCCGCATGAACAGGGCCAGGAGCGTACCGCCGAAGCCGAAGCCCAGCAGGGCGTCGGGCGCAGCCTTGCCGAAGATAACGAAGATGACCGTGCCGCCGAAGAGGCCCAGGCCGTCCGTAAGCATGCCCGTGACCGTCCCGGCGTAATAAGCGATGGACAGCGCCTCGTTGAAGCTGCGCCGCGCCGCCGAAGCCGCCCGCACGTTGGCCTGGATGGCCATGCGCATTCCGAGCTGGCCGACGATGAGGGAGAAAGACGCTCCCATGATGAAGGCGATGGTCCGGCCGATGGCGATCACGATCGGCGCGTTGGCCCCGAACTCCGCGACCGCTTCGCGGCTGGCCGGAACGATGTAAACGCTCAGGAAGAGCACGCCCGTCAGGGCTCCGATCACGGGCAGGATCGTCCGCAGCTGGCGGCTCAAATAGCTATCGGCGCCGATGCGGATGGCGTTCCAGACCTCCTGCATCTTGGCCGTCCCCTTGTCCTTTTTAATCACAGTTTTGCGCAGGAACCAGGCGTAGACGAGGCTTATAAACGCGGTCAGCAAAACGCCCGCGATGGCGATCTGCTCAAAATTGTTGAGCCCATGCCGGCTGGCAAGTCCGAACAAGTTCATAAGTCCTCCAGGAGCAGTAGATTAAAGTATGACTAGAAGTCCATAGCGCGGGCGCAAAACCGCTCAAATAAAAGAGAGAATTCTATATATATCGACTCCGGGAGTCAAGTATTTTCGAAGAACCCGCAAGCAATTCTTTTTCCGGTGTCAAGGTAAGCATTTCCGTTCATATGATTCCACTCGGCGCTGGAGGCCGCCCTTAGCCCCCGGACCCCGGGGAACCAGTCCCGTCGGTTCCCCCCGTCGGAGAAGCCGACGGGTCCCCCCTCCGCTACGGGAGCTTCAGGGCGGCCTCCAGTGCCGAGTGAATATCGCATATTATGAAATGCTTCCGGTATCAGGCCAGTTTCGGGTGGAATTCTGTCGCTACTCTTCCCCGGCCATGCATTTGCATTGACGGGGAATGGGAAGGCGCGATATAGTGGCAGGGACCGGCGGATAACGGAGATGAACATGACCAAACGCCTGATGATGATCATTCTTTTTTGGGCCGCGGCGGGGATGCCCGGGCTCGCCCAAGTCGCGTTCGAGGATCATTTCGTGGACAAGGCCATGCGGGTCGATCTCTACCACGTCGGCGACGCGAAAGACGAGATCGTCACGATCGACCATATCTATCAGGAGGGGATCTGGCCCGAATCGAGGGCCCATCTCAATGACAAGGTCGGCGTCTTCGAGGGCGCCGGCTACGCGGCCAAAGGGCTCTACCGGCCGATGGTCTATTGCTTGATGATCTCCAACTCCAAGGACGAGTTCTGCCTCGTCTGTCAGCGGGCGATCGGCCGGATGATCGATTATTTCAGCGGAGGCCATTAAACGAAAAAATCGGGTATTGTGTCGTCCTCATTATTCACATACAATTCTTCTCCAATGTCGGACGATATGAAAACACTCCCATCAACATTGAAACGCGGCCAACGATCCTCAAAGCAAAGGCCTTTCTATCGCTCGGGATTCGCGGCCGGGATCATAAGCTTAACGTGCCTCTTTTTAGTTGTATGCTCGAAAGAACGGAAAGAGCCGATGGCCGTTCCTTTAGGCCAGACGACCAAGCTTCCCGTGGATCAAGTCGTGACGCCTCTTGGCCTCCAGGTCGAGCTTCCCGGCTTGCGGCCGCAGGTCCTGGCTCTGAGCCCGAACGGCCGGCTCCTCGTCACATCCGGAAGAACGCATGAACTCGTCGTCGTCGACCCGGGGACAGGCCTTATCCGGCAGCGCGTGCCGCTGCCCCCCGAGCCGCCGGACGAATCCAAACCGCAGCCGCCGTCCCAGGACATCCTTAAACCGGACAATAAAGGACAGGTGAGCTACACCGGCCTGGCCTTCTCGCCGGATGGGAAACGTCTCTATATGAGCAACGTCGAGGGAAGCATCAAGATGTTCGACGTTGACCCGAACGGAAAAATCGCGGGCTTATTTTCCCTCCGGCTTCCGCCCGCCGACGCCCCGCGCCGCAAGGAAGAGATCCCATCCGGCATCGCCATTTCCCCGGACGGAGCGCGCTTTTATGTGGCGTTGAACCTCTCCAACCGGCTCGGCGAATTCGATGCCTCAAGCGGCAGCCTCCTCCGGATGTTTGACGTCGGCGTCGCGCCGTATGATGTCGTTCTCGTCGGCAAGAAGGCCTACGTGAGCAATTGGGGCGGACGCCGTCCTCAAGCCGGCGACGCAACCGGCCCGGCCGGCTGGGGCACCCTCGTCAAGGTCGACGCGGCAACCTACATCGCCAACGAAGGCTCGCTGAGCGTGATCGATCTCGAATCCGGAAAGGCCGCGGCCGAGATCCTGGTTCAATTGCACTCCTCGGCGCTGGCCGTTTCGCCCGACAACCGCTATATCGTCTGCGCCAACGCCGGGAGCGATAACCTCAGCGTGATCGAGACGCGAACGGATGCCGTTGTCGAGACCATCTGGGTCAAGCCCAGTCCGGCGGACCTTTTCGGAGCATCGCCGAACGCCCTTGCCTTCGATAAAAAAGGGAAATACTTATACGTCGCCAACGGCACACAGAACGCCGTAGCCGTTGTCCGGTTCAATCCGGCCCGCCGCGCTTCAGAACTTCTCGGCTTGATCCCCGTCGGCTGGTTCCCCGGCGCGATCCTCTATCACCCGCGCCTCAATAAACTCTGCATCGCGAACATCAAAGGGATCGAGACGGTCAAGGGACTGGACAAGCAGAGCGGCAGCTGGGGATTCAACTCCCACCAGTATCACGGATCGCTCTCGCTTGTGCCCGTGCCCAAAATAACCGATCTGCCGCGGCTTTCGGCCATCGTCTGGAACAATTATCATAAGGAACGGATCGCCAGCGCCCTCCTTCCGCCGCGGCCCGCTCAACCGGCCAGGCCCGTGCCCGAGCGCATCGGCGAGCCGAGCGTGTTCAAGCACGTCGTTTACATCATCAAGGAGAACCGCACATATGATCAAGTGCTCGGCGACGTGAGTCAAGGGAACGGCGATCCATCGCTCTGCATCTTCGGCGAGCGGGTCACTCCCAACCAGCACAAGATGGTCCGTGAATTCGTCCTTCTCGACAACATCTATTGCTGCGGCATTCTGAGCGCTGATGGGCACCAGTGGTCTATGTCCGCCTTCGGCACGGACTACCTCGAGAAGTCGTTCGCGGGCTGGCCGCGGAGTTATCCCGACGGCATGGGCAAGGACGAGATCGACGCCCTGGCTTATGCCCCGACCGGGTTCATCTGGGACAACGCCCTCCGCCATGGAAGGACCCTCCGAGACTACGGTGAATTCGCCATGCCGGCCGTCCGCTGGGCCGATCCAAGCCGAAAAGGCGAGCCCGATTGGACAGCTTGCTGGCGCGAGTTCAACCGTCCTAAGGGAGAGATCGTTTTCGGCTCCGAGCCGGCCATCGAGTCACTCCGGCCCTATCTCGCTTCGAAGACGGTCGGCTGGAACATGGACGTGCCCGATGTCTTCCGGTCCCGCTATTTCATCCAGGAGCTCAAAGAATTCGAAAAAGAGGGCCGTTTCCCCGACCTCGTCCTCATCTGCCTCCCGGACGACCACACGAGCGGAACCAAGGAAGGGTCTCCGACGCCAGTCGCCCACGTGGCAGACAACGACCTCGCTTTCGGACAGATCGTGGAGGCCATCGGCCGCAGCAGATTCTGGAAGGACACCGTGATCTTCGGGATCGAGGATGATCCCCAAAATGGCTGGGACCATGTCAGCGGATACCGCACCACCGCCTATATCATCAGCCCTTACACGAAACGCGGCCAGGTCATCAAAACGCGTTATAACACCGTCAGCATGCTCCGGACGATGGAACAAATATTGGGACTTCCCCCGATGAACCAGTTCGACGCGGCCGCCGAACCGATGGCCGACTGCTTCACCGAGACGCCGGACTTCACCCTGTTCCAAGCTGTGCCCAACCGCGTGCCTCTCGATGAGATGAATCCGCCGAAGAAAAAGATTGCCGATCCCTTGCTCCGCAGGCAGGCCGCTCTTTCAGCGCGGCTCAACTTCAAGCGCGTGGATGCCTGCCCCGAAGACGTCCTCAACCGAATCCTCTGGCACAGCGTGAAGGGAAGCTCTGTTCCCTATCCGGAATGGGCGGTCACCTCTCGACCGGACAGGGATGACGACGATTGAAGGCCGCTGAGCTTCCGGTATCAATTATTCCGCTTGGGTGAGCACTCATGGACGTGAGAAACCTTTCTTCTGCCCGGCCGGATGAACCCATTATCCTGGAGAGATCCGGCCACCCGATCTCGCGGAAAAACATCGACCCGGATGTCCTTAATATCCTTTACCGACTCCATCGGCAAGGTTTCATCGCCTACCTGTGCGGCGGAGCGGTCCGAGACATGATGCTGGGGAAGTCCCCGAAAGATTTCGACATCGTCACCGACGCCCGTCCAGGGCAGATCAGGAAACGCTTCACGAATGTCTACGTCATCGGGAGACGTTTCCGGCTGGCCCACATCCATTTCAAGGACGGCAAGGTCATCGAAGTGGCGACATTCAGGCGGGACCCCGATCTGGGCGAAGAGGCCGCCCAGGAAGCCGCGGTCGACCCCAGAAAAGCTTACGGAACGCCGGGTGAGGATGCCTTCCGGAGGGACATCACAATCAACGCCCTTTTTTACGATGCTGTCACTTGGTCTGTTATCGACTACGTCGGAGGCCTCGAGGACCTTGCCCGGCGGAGGGTCCGGGTCATCGGCGATCCCGCAGAGCGATTCACCGAGGATCCTGTCCGTGTCTGGCGGGCTCTCCGGCACGCCGCCCGTCTGGGATTCGTCATCGAAGAGGCCACCGAGCGGGCGATCCATTCCCACCGCCACCTGCTCGCCACATGCCCCGGTTCACGATTCTACGAAGAGCTCAACAAGGACCTCGCCTACGAAACACGGCCCGTCTTCGAGGCTCTCCGGAAATACGGCCTTCTCAAATATATTCTTGGCCGGGCCGGCGAAGATTACGAGGCCAATCCCGGCTTGTTCTCCCGGCTCAGTTCGCTCTTGGATATCGAAGACCGGGCAAAGTCGGGCGGTTTTCACCTCTCTCAAGAGGAAATGTACAGCCTCGTCTTCTGGCCCTGGATGGAACCGATGTTCGCCGGACCACCGAGAGACATGAGTAAGATCCTGAAAGACGCTTTCGTGACCGCCCAAATGAGAGCGACCATTCCCCGGATTCTCCGGGCTAATGTCATCCAGATCCTGATCATCGTCAGAACCATGATCCGGGCCCTCCGTACGGGCCGTATGCGATGGTCACTGAAGCGAAGCGCTCATTTCGAGCAGGCTTCCCGGCTGTTCTTCCTGATCGAGAAGGGCCGGCCGCCTAAACAAGGAGAATCTTTCGAAAGCCTCTTTCGGCAGACTCGAATCTCCGTCTAATAGTTCCGCTACGACATTGAGGCGGACCGCTTCACTCTCCGCTCCTCTTAAGCCGCACGATCGTCGCGCCCCATCCGCCTTCATCCTCTCCCGCCGGCTCAAAGGAATCGACCTCCGCCATTTTCTTGAGGATCGAATGAACCGTCCGCAGCAACGCTCCGGTTCCTTTTCCGTGAATGATCCTGACCCGGAAGATTTTGTTCTGGACACACGCCCTGAGATATTCCGGCACCAGATCTTTTACTTCAGAAGGCCGGAACGTATGTAAGTCCAACACTCCATCGACGGGGATCTCCAAGGCCGATGTTTCAAATGGATTAACAACCGTCCCGCAATCGCACACCAGACTATGACCGAATTCGAAGAGCGTCACATCATATTGTCTCTGGCAATTCGGACAGATGATGGCCATTTTCCGCCGCTTATGACAAAAGTGTATCTTCGAATGACCACAAGAGTCAACAGGCCAGATTGCTGACCGTATTTCACTTTCGGGGACATGATTCCCTGTCCCTGGCGATTTTCAACGGTATCGTCCTTTGGGGCGCTGCCGACCAGACAGGGACAGGGTATTGTGTCCCCCTTGCAATTGAAAGTGATATACGGTCAGGGCAAAAGACGAAAAGGATTCATTGCCTATTGCAAATATAGGCATAGGGGCAGCGGCCGCAGGAAGCGGCGGAGGACAGGCCGGGATCGAACGCAGTTCGCGGATCGATGATCTCAAGCAAAAGCCTGTCGATAAGAGTTTCCATCGTCCTGATCTGGTCCCGGCGCGCCTCGTCGTCCTCCTCATCGTAGGGCGAATATTCGATCCTCGGGCTGAGGCGGTTCTTCCCCAGCATCACGAACAGGCTATGGATCCGTTCGCTCGGTTTTGGCTCGGCTTGGGAATAGATCAGGTTATAAAGAGGAAGCTGGAGGCTCCCGACAGCTTGGCCCCAAGATTCCCGGTCCCCAAGATTCAATTTTTTAAAATTGATCCCCAGATATTTCTCGGCCGCGGACGTTTTATAATCCAGGATATAGAGCTCATCGCCCCGGGTCTCGATCCTATCCACTTTCGCCGTCAGCTTGAACGTCATCTCCCCGGACTTCCTTTCAGCCTGCATTCTCTGCTCAAGGGAAAGGATGCGGAGATCCCGGCCCTTGCCTTTCAGGTCCTTTATGATCGGAATCTCGCAGTCCATAATGAACTCGCTCAAATGGCGCCGGACCTGGAGCTTCATCAAGTAAGCGCTCCCGGCCAGATCGCCGCCGTATTCGATGTTGAAATGCCGGTCGACGAGTGCCTCCAGCTCGTCCGCGCTTAAATCCGACTCACGCACACGCTTCCCGACGAATTTCCTAAAATATTCTTCGAGGATGGAATGGACGAACGTCCCGATGTCCTTTTTTTCCATCCGCTCGGTGATCTCTTCTTTCTCCTGGAGTTTCAGAACATAGGCATAATAGAACTGGGCGGGACAGGCGAGATACGTATTCAGGGCGGTTGCCGAATATGTGAACCGGCGCAGATATTCCACCACTCCGGAAGGCTTGCCGAGCGCCCCGGGCCGGCCGGCCTGAAGGGCGACATTATACCGGACGGTCTTCAGATATTTGGCGGACCGCGGTTCCCGCTCTTCCTTCTGTTTCTCCCAGATGAGTTTCTCGACGAAGCGGCTTTTCTCTTTGTCTTTATTCTCGACGAAGAAAAAATGGACCTTCTTAGCCGCCTTGACGAGAGTGTCGAGGTAATATTCCATCCGCCGCTCTTGGTCCCTGTAGGTGGGAAGTTCAAGGGCCATGCGCGCGGCGAACGGCAGGAGCGAGTCCGCCCGCTTGGCGGAGGGGAGGATCTCTTCGTTCATATCAAGAATATAGACGTCTTCAAAGGGAATGCACCGCGTTTCCCAGAATCCCAGGACCTGGAGCCCCCGAAGCGGGGTCCCGTAAAAGGGCACGGACCCGCCGGCGATGACTTTCCGGAACAGGTTGAAGTAGCTGCCCTTCTCGCTGAAAACCGTCTCTCTCAGGAGCGACCGGGCCAGCGCGTCCAATCGGGCCAAGAACGCTTCGGCGTAGGGATGGAAGAAATAATGCAGCCTGGCGGTGCTATTCTCATAAACGTAATTCAGGACCCGAATAAGCTTCTCGGCGAAATCGCCCACGTTCCGGATCTCCGCGAACAAGGCCACTGTGCGGGCGTGGATGGAACGCAGGTGCTCGACAAAGGCCATGATGACGGGCGCGTTCTCCACATTTCTAATCCGGTCCTGGATGGCTTCCCGGATCCCGGCGTCGTTCTCCAATTCCTCCAACGACCAAAAAGCCTTGGTCCGCCGGCGGGTCAGCTCCTCCTCGATGGCATGAAACAGGATGCGGGTCAGGTCGGCCCGCATTCCCGGGCCGGGGAAATAGATGTTTTTCGTGTAGGGATGAAGGACGAAGCGCAGATAGTTCGGGACGTAGATCCGCCCCTCTTCGTCGTTGGACTGGATGAGCTCGAGCAGTTTGTCGAAGAAACTGAAGATCGGCGTCCGGGACAGCGGATACCCCATCGAGATGTTGAAATGGTCTTCGGACAAAGCGGAGAGCGTCTGTTGGTAGAGCGGAAACAACGTCTCTGCCGCCGGCAAGACGATGACCTGCTTCTCGTCGAGGAGCTTGGGATCGCGCAACTTGTCTTCCAACACGCTGTTCAAGGCGAAGATCTGGCCATGTGTATCGGCGCTTTGGATGAACTCGAGCGGCGGGCCGGGTTCGGGCTCTTCGATCTTCTTTCGGAGCGTTCCATCGGCAATGCCCAGCTTATCAAGCAGCAACCCGATCCCCTTGCCTTTGAGAATAAACAGTCCGAATTTGTCCCATGTCATCATCGCTTTGAGGAGGTCCGCTTCGGTCTTCGTCAGGGAGAAAAAGCCGGCGAAGATGAACTGGTCGATGTCTCCGAAGAGCTCGGGACGGATCCGCCCGACGACTTTACGGAAGCGAGAGGATTGGGTGGAATAGCCCTGCGTCTCGAGCTCATCATAGAACCGCTCGTAGAAGAACGACAGGGATTGGAGGCGGTTCTTGGTTTCCCGGGGGATGGCTTCGT
>Ga0256868_10000502_pt1 | contig 22787 bp, 19 predicted proteins | sample RVTome_13_FD_187341 | JGI IMG/M metagenome (GOLD analysis project Ga0256868, IMG submission 187341) | Soil microbial communities from uranium-contaminated site in the Upper Colorado River Basin, Wyoming, United States - RVT92D227 HiSeq ...
GTGAAGGAATATTATTTCTCGAACGGCGGAAAACTCGACCTTGACAAGAACATCGTAACGCCCGAAGGAGGGTTGACCCAGGGCTCTGCTGCGGAGATGGGCATGAAGGCCAATCTTTTAGAAAGATACGAGTTGCCGACCGAAAAGGTCGAAACCGCGGCCAACACGGGGGCCGATCCGATGACGTCGAGCCATGTCCGGAATTGGATGGAGTGCGTCCGCGGCCGCAAAACGCCCCGCGCCGATGTCGTGGCCGGCTATCGCCATGCCATCGCCGTCATCATGACCACGGCCGCGCTCCACACCGGACAGCGCGTGACGTTTGATGAGGCGAGGCAGGAGGTCATGGCCGGGGACAAGGTCTTTCAGTACTGATCTTCAAGAGTCTTGCGCTCCGGGAAGGCGCTTACCTCTGTCCGCCTTAAAATGAAAAGTTTATGCCGATGTAAGCTTTCACAAGGTCGGTCCTGGAGCGGTAGACATCGTAAGTCACGCCGTCGATTTCGCGGTGGATCGAACCCTTCTTCATATACTCAGCCTCGCCGCCCCTGAGGTAGCGAATGCCGATGTCCAGGTCCATGGAAAAGAGGCGCCGTTTATTATCTTGTCGGACCCCCTGGATCAGCATCACCATGGTTCCTGCCCCTGCTCCGTAGCTGAACGCGAGATCGTTGTAGTTATTGGAGCTGATATCATCGTCCCCATCACAGTTGTCATGAATGGAGGTGTCCGTCGTCAGGTAATGAAATCCGACGAGACCGTCCAGATAAGGCCGAAACATTCCCTGCTGGGGTTGGAGTCGGAGAAACAAATGGCCAAGCATGATGGAGTTGGTCGTCGAGACATCGACGATCATCTCGGGGATTGTCGGACTCAGAGGCTCCTCGCGCGTTTCTCTTCCGTATATCGAAAATCCGATAGAGATCCCCGCCGAAAGAATGCTCCGGGGAATGTGATACGCAAAATAAAAATCGCCTCCGAGGCCGATATGATCGGCATTCGATTTAAACTCTCCCTGCGGGAATCCGAGTATAAAATGGCCGCCGGCTTGGAGTCGCTCCTGAGCGGAGGAGGCAACTCGGAAGAAAAACAATAAAAGGACCAGACATAATAGAGCCGATGATCTTCGTTTTCTCATCGTTCCCTCCATCTCATTCTGCCGTCACGATATCTTAATAAAACCCATCGTCTTACATAACAACAGCAATCTTTATGCCAATATTATCAGGGAGGAAGAAGACTTAGCCTGTCGTCTAGAGAGGACAATGGTCCGTAAGATCGTCCATTAAGAAAAGTGAACCTAACTATCCTGAATTATTCATAAATTGCGTCGTTTCCTCGAGAAGAGAATTCGCAGATGGCGTCAAATTCAAGACGAGGGGGACACGATCCCAAATTCCGGAGAATTTGGGTCATGTCCCCGAATTCGGCACCCGTCTGCAAATTCACGACCGGGAGAGATAGCGTCATTCATGAATAGTTCAGACGATATAATTTTAGGCTTGGCGGAGGGCGATTTACTTTTTTGATATTCGTGTATGTGGTCGTTTCCTATTTGATGGCGGCTTTCTCGGCGAGCGTTGCGATCGCTTTTTCGATCCGCCGCTTGCGCGTCTCTTCCTTTTTCGCGTCTGTTATCCAATCCAGATATTCTTTCTTGTGGGGATAAGAGATCTTGTCCCAGGCGGTCCGGCCGGGCTTGCTCTTCGCCAGGGCTCTCTCGAAATCGGGAGGCAAGGCGACAACGCGTTCCTCGGTGTCGGCCTCGAGCACGATTTTGATTTTGTGGCCGATGTCAACCCTGGCGGCGTCGCGGACCGATCTGTTCACAACCAGGAAGTGCGTCCCGTCGCCGTGAGGCATTAGGGAACTCCGGAAGGCGATGCCGTTCACCGTGCCTTTGACCTTGACCTGGCCTTTCTTGCCGAACGCCTTTTCGACATCGAAAGGAATGTCGGCGTAAGTCCATGTGCCGACGCCCTCGAACCGCTCCAGCTTGGACGTGAATTCTTTTTTAGGCATGGCCAACCTCCCCATGATCCTAAAAGTTGGTTGTCCGCTCGAGTTTCTTCATGATGGCGAACATGAAGGCGGCCGAAAGCAGGCAGGCGACGACGAGGATGAGCCACAAGATCCAGAGGGGGAGGACCATCCACAGATTGCCGAGCAGGCCGACGAGAAGAATGCCGATGCCGGTGGCGGCGAACCAGCCGCCCTGCATCAGGCCTTTGTATTTTGGCGGGGCGACGCGCGAAACGAAAGAAATTCCTATCGGGCTCAGGAAGAGCTCCGCGATCGTCAGGAGAAAATACGTCGTGATCAGCCAATAAACGGAGACCTGCGACTCCGGGGGCGCGACGTGGCCTCCGAGCTCTTGCGGGCTGGGCAGACCGAGCGAGCCGACGACCAGGATCGCGAACGAAACGGCCGTGAGCAGCATGCCGTACCCGATTTTGCGGGGCGAGGAGGGCTCTTTCCCTCTTTTATTGAGGTAGGCGAAGAGGCCGATGACGAGCGGCGAGAGCGAAACGATAAAAAACGGGTTGAAATGCTGGAAGCGTTGGGGCATGAAGGGATTGCTGTCCAGGTAGCCGCTGAATCTTAAATAACTGAGGACGGAGAAAACAACGAAGGCCGCTCCGCCGGCGAGGCGCGCAACTCGGCCAGAGCTTTTCTTCAACAAAAAGACCAGCCCCACGACGGCCAGGAAGATCGTGAGCAGTCCGGTCAGATCGAACCAGAGGTTCGTGACTTTCCCGACGCTCGGGACCGTATAGTCGCGAGCGAAAAACGTCATCGTGGCCGCGCTTTCCTGGAAGGCCATCCAGAAGAAGATGACGACGACGAAAACGAGGATAAGGGCCACGAGCCGTTCTTTGGTCTGCTGGGGCGTGAGCTCGAGGACTTGAGCCTTGTGGGCTTCGGACTTCGATTTTTGCTTTTCGCTAAAATCGGCGTGCTTGTAATATTTCTTGAAGCCCCAGAAGATGAGCATGGAAATGACCAGGCTGATACAGGCCAAGCCGAAGCCGAAATGGTAGGATTTGCCCAGGGCGTTGATATAGCGCTCAGAGAATTGCCTGAGCGTCTCCAGGTTGACCGAGGCGTCCTGGTTCTGGGCGATGGCGAGGTAGGGAGCGACGTCGGCCAATCTGCCCTTCAGAAAATCATTGGCCAGCGCCGGGATGCGTGCGTCGTAAGTAAAGCGGGCGCCGGAGAGAATCCAGTTGACGACTTTTTCCGAAGCGGTCGGGGCGAACATGGCTCCGATGTTGATGCCCATATAAAAAATCGTGAAAGCCCTGTCGCGAAGGGCGCTGTATTTCGGGTCGTCGTAGAGGTTGCCGACGAGGGCCTGGAGGTTGCCTTTGAAGAAGCCCGTGCCGAGGGCGATGACGGCCAGGGCGGCGATAACCAGGGGAAAACCCGTGGCCATCTTGGTCGGGAGGGCCAGCAGGATATAGCCGAGGAACATGACGATCATCCCGAGGCTGACAGTTTTGCCGTAGCCGAAGACTTTGTCGGCCAGGATGCCGCCGAGAAGGGGCAGGAAATAGACACAGGCGACGAAGACGGAGTAGACGACAGACGCGGCGCCGGGGCTCAGGCCGTACTTGGCCTGCATGAAAAGGACGAAGATGCTGACCATGGTGTAGAAGCCGAAGCGCTCGCCCATGTTGGCGAAGAAGGCGACGAACAGACCTTTGGGGTGCCCTTTAAACATGCTGAACCCTCCTTGGCTGGGATGGGATGATGGCCGCGGCCAAAAAGCGCACCTTCCTTTTATAGCGGAGGAGAAGAGGGATGTCAATAAAATAGATCCTTTGGGCTTTTGAGGCTATTGACGCGGCCCGCTTTCTTGCGATATGGTTGGAGTGACCCCTGATAGTCTGAATTATTCATGAATTACGTTGTATCTCCAGATCCTGAATTCGCAGATGGCGCCGAATTCGGGGACATGACCCAAATTCTCCGGAATTTGGGATCGTGTCCCCCTCGTCTTGAATTCGGCGCCATCTGCGAATTCTCTTCTCGAGGAAACGGCGCAATTTATGAATAATTCAGGATAGATGATATCCAATGAAACGTAGCGCCATGGCCTCACCACGTCGATTCGTTGCCCTGGCGGTCGGTATCTTCCTTGCGATTTTTTCTGATTCCTGCCAAGAAAAATCGGAAAAGAATTTGATTTTGGAGCTTATGGAAAACGTCGTTAAGCTCGCCGAAAAAAGGGAGATCGACAACCTCATGTCGAACCTTGCGGATGACTATTTTGATTTTGAGGGCCGGGACAAGGACAAGACCCGGGATTTTCTCATTCAATATTTTGAACAGCACAAAGGAATCGTCATCCATATCCTGAGCACACGGTTTGATGAAGGGGACTCCTTAAGGGCGAAAGTTCAGACTGAAATGGCGATTTCCTCAGGCGGAGCCGAAGTTCTGAGAAAGCTGATTAAGTTTACGGGCGAGACTTATCGCTTTAAGATTCATCTCCTAAAAACAAATGGGCAGTGGCAGGTTCAATTTGCCGAGTGGAAAGATGTCGGCGTGGAGGAGCTTTATCCGGAATCGTTATCCAGTCTCAAGAAAATATTCCCCAAAATATTGTGACGGATTGAGTTTTATCCCCTTTGCTTGAGGAGAAGCCTTCTGACCGTTTATCACTTTTGGGGGCTGATTTCCTGTCCCTGGCGCTTTTCAACGGTATCGTCCTTTGGGGCGCTACCGACCAGACGGGGACAGGGTATCGTGTCCCCCTTGCATTTGAAAGTGATATACGGTCAGAGAAGCCTTCGCTTGATCCGATCATAGGAAAGGGGGGGCGGGCTATTATTATCCGCGAACAGGCCGGCGGCGCCACCAGCCGGCCAGAAGCGAGCCCGAGACGTTCATCCACGGGCCGAAGATGGCCGGGGCGAGCGCGGCGCTCGTGCTCTTAAGGACATCGATCGCGATCCCGGAGGCCATCCCGCCGTTCTGCATTCCGACCTCCATGGCCACTGCACGGCAGGCGCTTTCGTCGAGGCGGCCGAGACGGGCACCCCAGTATCCCAGCAAATAGCCGATGCCATTGTGGAGAACGGCCGCGCCGATGAGAGCCAGGCCCACAGAAAGAAGCTCGTCGCGCGACTGCGCCGTGATGATGGCGATGATGAAGCAGATGCTGGCCATGGACACGACCGGAAGGGTCTTGTCCATCCAATTTTCCGGGCCTTTGAGCGCGATGCTGATGATGAGCTTGGCGAATGCGGAGATGCCGATAAGGAGAAATCCGAGGAAGACTCCGGCTTTAAGGACCGCCAATGGTCCCCAGATATTCTTTGGCGTGAAGCTGACCGCGATCGCGAGCCCGATCGTCGCGGCAGAGATGACCGCCAGCGACGCGCTTTGGCGAGCCCAGGTCTTTTTGCTGTAAAGGATCCTGTTCGCGACGAGCCCGGCGACGATGGGAATGATGATCATATTGAAGATGGACAGCATCATGAGCACGAAATCCACGGGGATGAGACGGCCGGCGAGCGTCTTCATCCAGAAGGGCGTCACGAACGGAGAAAGGAAAGTCGTCGAGGAGGTGATGGTTACAGAAAGCGGCACGTTGCCCCTCGCGAGATAGGTCATGACGTTCGAGGCGACGCCGCTCGAGACCGAGCCGATGAGAATGATGCCTGCGGCGACTTCAGGGTTGAAGCCGAAGGTCATGGCGATCGTAAAGCCGACCAGGGGCATGATCGTAAATTGCAAAAAAATGCCGATGAGGACCGGCCAGGGCATCGTTAACACGCCCCTAAAATCCTTCGCGCTGAGCGTCGTGCCCATGCCAAAGGTGATGATCTGGATGAGGGGGACGATCAGAACTTTGAGGTCTGTCCCGAACCAGAGACGAAAGGCCGCCGGATAGAGCATCGAAGCCGCGACGAAGATGAGGACCCAGATCGTGAAGGCGAATTTTCTGTAAAACTGGAGGACCTTGCCGCCCTTTTGCCCGTTCGCTTGATCGCCCGTATTATCCGTCGTCATCATTTATACAGTTCCGCCATCCTTTCGTTGGGCTTGTATTTTGTGATGCACTGGTCGAGAGGCGTGCCGAGGAGCTGGATCTTGTCGTAATCGCCCTGGCCCATGCCGGCCTCGGCCATGGCCATAAGGTAATTCACGGTCTTGGGGTCGAAGCCCATGACCCGCGTCGCCGTGATGTCCGCGGCGAGCGGGTCGCGGCTGGCCAGGGCGACCTTGGAGGCGATGGGCGAGCCCCAGGCCGGGCCATTGCCCTCGATCCCCACGTATCCGTCGATGACGGCCAGGTCGGGAAAGACCTCCTGAGCGATATGGAACATGTTGTAATGGAGGAGATCGTTTTTGGCCGGCGGCGCTTGGTGCATCAGGCCCTTGTCGTTCTTCCTGTAATCGTTGAGCGGCGAGGCCATGAGCACGTTCTTTAGCGACAGGGTGACGAAGACATAATTGTGCGTCTTCATCCTGGCCACGGAGATGAGGTAGATGTTCGGGTCGAGGAACGTGTTGATGATCCGGATCGGGGTGGGCTTATTGTCCAGGCCGAGGACGTAGCGGTACTGGAACGTGTCGAGGTTGAGGTCCACGATCTTCGTGTTGTATTCCTTCTCGAGGCGGAAATAGCCGTTGTACTTGAAGCCCTCCATGGTGTTGTTGACGCCCGATTCGCCGATGAGGATTCGGCTTTTAAAGTGAGGCGTAAGGAAGTCGAGGACGGCGCGCACGGCGTCGACGTGCGTCACGCAGGCTTGACAGTTGGAGAGCACGATGTTCGGTTTTATGAGGATTTTTTTGTCGCCGATCGAGCTCAGGACCTCGTCCTCGATCATTTTAAGCGATCTGAAGACGATCTCGTAGCGGTCGTTTCCTTTGACCAGGGAGACGCGGGAGGGAGAAGCGGGTTTATAAAGTTGGGGGACCGGGAAGCGGGGGAGAGGCGGGGCGTCGAGCGTTTTGGCCAGGAGTGCGGATTTCCCTCCGAGGGCCAGGGCGCCGGCGCCGAGCCCGAGGCTTTTTATGAAATCACGGCGTTTGAATTGACATGGATAAGGCATGTGTCACTCCTTTCGCTGAAATACGGAGAACCCCCTGACCGTATATCACTTTCGGGGACATGATTCCCTGTCCCTGGCCGTTTTGAACGGTATTGTCCTTTGGGGCGCTATCGACCAGACAGGGACAGGGTATCGTGTCCCCTTGCATTTGAAAGTGATATTCGGTCAGGAGAACCCTCACTTGAAAAAAATCCGATCATGGGCGACCAATATTCTCTGCCTGAATGAAGGGATGTCTCACCGTATTTCTTCGTCCCCATTTGACGTAATCATTTCGGGCCGTACGTCAAGCCCCTCACGTTCGTCCGGACCTTCCAGACTTTGTCGTAGCCGACGATGAAGAGCGTTTTCATGTCGTCGCCGCCGAAGCAGCAGCTCACAGGATAGACAGGGATGTTGAGAATCCCCAGGAATTCGCCCTTCGCATTGAAGATCTGGAGGCCGAACCATGTCGCGACGTAGATGTTGCCGAGCTCGTCGATTGTCATTCCGTCCGCGCCGCTCGAGCGGGCCTTCCGGTCGAGGACTTCCGGATTGAGAAAAAGCTCGCAGAATTTCCGTCCGTTCGTCACCGTCCCGTCGTCTTTAACATCGTAAGCCCATATAAAATTGTCTTTATCGCTGTTCATGTTCCACCAGGCCTCGTCGTCGTAGGTGTTGTTGATGAAAAGCGTCTTGCCATCGGGGGAGAGGAAGATGCCGTTTGGCTGGGCAAATTCGTTCGGCCCTATGACCCGGATGACCTTGCCCTGGGGCGTGATGTAATAGACCGAGCGGCCGGACTGGAATTTTTTTGCCTCTGGCGTGAACTGCGGGTCGGTGAAGTACAGGCCGCCCTTGGCGTCGCGGACGATATCGTTAGGCCCATCGAGAGGTTTGCCGTCATAAGAGGCGGCGAGAGTCCGGACGATCTTGCCTTTCGTCGTCATCTCGAGGACGCGATGGCCGAACATGTCACAGACGGCGAGGTTGCCGTTGGCGAGGGGCATGAGGCCGTTTGTTTGCATGATGCCGTGGGAGATAAAGCGGTATGTCCCGTCCGCATCCATCTCGACGGTTGAGCTGCGTTTTGGATCGCCGCCCCACGTCTGGTCGAAATACATGCTCGAGAAATAGAGTTTGCCGTTGAGCCATTTCGGCCCTTCGTTGAAGACGAGGCCCGGGCCTTGTTTCGAGCCGTCGACGAGGAGCTCGACTTTCGCCTCCTCGGGGATGACGGCCTGAAGAGCCTCGAGCTGTTTGACCCGCTTCTCTTCGTAGTCCGGACGCACCGGCCAGAAGACATCGAGCCCGTCGCAGCCGAGCGGGCCGATCAAGCCGGCGTGGACCATGTCCCCGGGGAGAAGAACGATGTCGCCTTTTTCCATATGGAAGGTCCCGTCGAGGATGATCTCGTCGATCGCGCCGCGCAGCACGATCATGATCTGCTCTTCGGGATGGAGGTGATGGCCGAATGTTGAGCCCGGGTTCATCCGGAGGAAGCTGGCCTGAGCGCCGCGGCCGGAGACTAAACGGCTGTTCGCGCCGGGAACGAGTTGGGTAAACTGGAGGTCGTTCAAATCATAGACGCGGTTCGGCTCGATCGTCGGTTTGATGGGGAAGTCGGCTGAGGGGAGCGAAGAAGGGAGTCTGGAAGCGCCGGCCTTTTTCATGTAGTCGGGGCGCGGTGGGCAATAGATCTCGACGATCTCCGCGCCGTCGTCGCCGGCTTTGAGAGCGTTTTGAACACCTTTTTCGAGATAGACAAGATCATTCCTGGGCGTGCGGCCGTGGCTGCCGTCGGGCTCATCCCGCGGGATAGCCTCCATGGCCGCGAAGCTGCCGTTGATGAGCTGGCCGATCGAGCCTTTCATGACGACCATGATGCGCTCTGAGGGAAGCGTTTCGGCGGGGATTTCGGCGCGCGGGTCCAAGGTCATCCAACTGATAAGGACACCCTTCCCCCAGTATATTTTGGCTTTTGCCCCAGGCGCGATTTCCGTCACCGGAAGCTTGTGGATGTTCGTGACGACTCCCGGCTCGAGGCTTGGAATGACTTTGGATTTCGGGATGTCTTCGCGGGTGCGAACCGCGAGGTTTTTCTCTTTGATGAGTTGGTCGTTCTTCGCCTTCCATTCCGGCTTCGGCGCGCAGGCGGAGAGGGTGAAGATGAAAAAGCTGAGGATAAATGCGGTGAGCTTTTGATTTCTTTTGATCATCGATCCCTCCTTATGGTCTCCTCTGCCCCTTTGTCTAAAAGCGAGAGAGGAGGACCAATACAAACGCAATAAATAAAGTGACAATGTATGGGCGGCGCCTAGGCCGCCCTCAAGTCCCCGTAGCGGAGGGGGGGCCCGTCGGCTTTTCCGACGGGGGGAACCGACGGGACTGGTTCCCCGGGGCCCGGGGGCTGCGGGCGGCCTAGGCGCCGCCCGAACGGGGGATGTCTTTTTAATTAATGCGTTGATATTAATTTCCCAGATGATCGTGCCGGTTGCCCATGTAAAGCCAGAGCATGTGCTCGTCGGTGTGATTGATCGAGCCGTGGGGGACCTTGTTGTTCGGCGGGATGAGGAACGCCTCGCCGGACTCCTGCCAGAGGAGGCGGTTTCCGAAGAAGAGCAGGCTTTTGCCTTTCAATTGGCACCAGACCTCTTCGCATCCCGGGCCGTGGACGTGAGGCTGGGCGATGTCGAACTTGTCGATGGAGACGATGGCAAAGCCCATGGGATTGGCGAATTTTGGCGGAAGGTCATAATTAAACCCGCGGCCGATATGGGCCCAATGCATGCCCAGGCTGGCGGGTGAATCGTGGTAGCTCCCGACGGATATTTCTTTGTTGGGAACGAAGCCGGGCGGGATCTCTTCGACGACCATGATCATTTCGAGCGGATCTTCGGCCGCGTTCAAGAAACGATAGGCGAGCCCGGCGGGGATGACGACGGCCGTCCCTTCTTCGATCCCGGCATTTTTGCCGCCGGCCTCGACCTGGCCGATCCCATTCATCACGTAGAAAAAGGCCTGTTCTTTGCCGGATTTAAAAGGCGTTGTGTTCGTCCGAGGCTGGAGGATGGCCCGCTCATAGGCTTTGATGTATTTCAGCACGGCGCCTTTCTTTGGAGGATTGAGCGGATCACCCGGGGTGAGGATGTCGCGCTCGATAAGCCCGCCGTGTCCTACGTAGGGAAGGGAGTCCCGCCAATGGTTGATGTAGAGGAAGACGTTCGTGTCCACCTCGGGATGACGGTGGTTGGAGACGGCGTCCTCGCGGAAGGACGGCTCGGGCTCGACGGTCAGTTTCTGCTGGGGCGAGGTTATAGATGTCGAAAAGCCTCCCAGGATGATGATAAGGCAGAGGATGGTGAATCCGGCCTTCATGTTTGCCTCCTAATCCATTTATTCAGAGAAACGGGTATTGTGTCTCCCATTTGGACAAAAGCCCCCGGCGACAAGGGCCCGGGATATCCGACGGCGGGCTCGGCGTCATCGCAGCTCCCGGCCGACATGACCTTGTTCGGCATGAATCCCGGTGCGATTTCTTCGGCAACGACGATCATTTCGAGCCGGACCTCGGTATCGTCCGCTTCTTCCCTTATATAACATTCGGGGATGTCCTTCAAGGCGGCGCGCTCCTGACCGTATATCACTTTCGGGGACATGATACCCTGTCCCTGGCGGTTTTCAACGGTATCGTCCTTTGGAGCGCTACGGACCAGACAGGGACAGGGTATCGTGTACCCCTTGCATTTGAAAGTGATATGCGGTCAGTCCAAATTGACCTTGATTCCATTTAGCATTAATATATCAAAAAACGCGAATGACAAGAATTTCGGAAAGGGGGATGGCCATGAACAACAAGAGCCTCGAGCGCCGGGACTTCATCAAGACATGCCTGACCGCCGCGGCGGCCGCGGGAAGCGGGCCCTTTAAGAAGCTGTTTTCGGGCCAGTCCGGTCCGTCCTATGACGCCAAAGGCCTGCCTACCGCGATCCTTGGGAAGACGGGAGTCAACGTGCCGCGCATCGGCATCGGCTTAGGCAGCCGTTTTTGTGCCGTCGAGGACCTGGACAAAGCCCTGGCCATTCTCAACGCGGCGCTGGACAGTGGCTTTTATTATTGGGACACCGCGTATAGCTATCGAAACAAAGACATCGTCAGCGAGGAGCGCCTCGGCCTGGTCTTGAAGGACCGGCGAAAAGAGGTGTTCCTGGCGACCAAGGCTGAATCTCGGACTTATGACGGCGCCATGAAAGAGTTCGAAGAAAGCCTCAAGCGCCTCAAGACCGACCATCTCGATCTCTATCAGATCCATCTCATCCAGTCGCTCGCGGACCTGGACGCCATCGGCGCCAAGAACGGAGTCCTCAAAGCCCTCCAAAAGCTTAAGGACGAGAAGGCGGCGCGGTTCATCGGTTTCTCCGGGCATCTTTCGGCCGAGGCGATGGCGGAAGCGGCCCGCCGGTATGAATTCGATACCATGCTCATTGCTCTCAATCATTATCAAGAGCGAAAAGGAGACATGGAGAAGCAGGCCATCCCGGCGGCAGCAGCGAAAAAGATGGGCATTATGCTTATCAAGGTCATCCGGCCGAGAGAGACCGTGAAGGAGATTCAGGCCGAGACGTTGATCCGCTACGGACTGAGCCTGCCGCACGTCCATTCCGCCGTCATCGGGACGGACAGCCTGGATGTGGTCAAAAAGAACGCCGCGCTCTTAAAGAGTTTCAAGCCGCTCTCCCCGGACGAGATGAAAAAGCTCGGCGTGACCCTCGAGCCGTTCATGTCGGGAGACCACCTGCCCTGGATGCAGCCGGGCTACGCAGACGGAATGCTGTCTTGAATAATCCGGCCTTTTCCCTCTATTTCATAATTATGGCCATCAGCCTCATTTTTGCGCATGCTCCAAATCAGGACCTCAAAGACCTTCCTCTTCTTGCCCAATTCAACTTCGACGACGGAAAGGCCGGAGGCTGGCAGCCCAACGATCCCGGCCATTGGCAGGTCGTTAAAAAAGACGGTTCGATGGTCTATGAGCTTACGGCGGCCGAAGCGCAGGGAAAGGTCCGTGCTCCGACGTCCTGGTCGCTTCTGGCCGGCCACACGGTGACGTCGTTCGTGTTCACCGGCCGGCTTCAGTGCACGGCCGATCCGGCCAATAACAAACGGGACATGTGCATTTTCTTTCACTTCGAGGACGCGACCCATTTTTATTATGTCCACTTCGCGGCCTCAAGCGACAACGTCCACAACGTCGTTGCTTTGGTCAATGGGGCCGACCGGGTCAAAATCAACGCCGAGCCGGAAGGAAAGTCCGTTTTTCGTCTGACCGACAAGAGCTGGCATGATTTCAAAGTGACATACGACGAAAAATCGGGTGACATAAAGGCTTACTTGGACGATATGGCGACGCCGATCCTCACCGCCCGCGATAAGACCCTAAGCCATGGCCTTGTCGGCGTCGGCTCGTTCGATGACACAGGCTGTTTCGACGACATCAAATTGTGGGGCAAGAAACCAGAAGGACCCTATTGATTTTACCGGATTTCTGTAACATCCATCTTGATCGCCGTCCGATAATCCGTGTAATGGACGTATTTCTCGTTGAGCATCCAGAGGACATCCGGTTTTTGCCTTTTTGGATGATTTCGAATCACGAACGGACGGACGTTATTGTGAGCCGAGTTCGATGTGACGGCCTCGGATTTCCATGTTTTCCCGCCGTCCCTTGTTTCCCATCTCTCGATCTCAAACACGCCGCCGATCTTGCGGGATAAAAAAACGATGGCCGGGTCTGCGGAGTCCAGCACCACGCCGCCAGAATAATGAGGCTCGGGTTCTTTTTTCCCCTCGGGCGTTGCGGGGAACCAGGGACCGGCCGGGCATATTTCGTGGTCGTCCCATTTCTTGCCGTCCCACTGCGCGTAATGGTAACGGTGGTCGGTTTCCTCCGGCAATCGCGAGTAGACGATGACCGGCCGGTTTTTCTTGTCGGCGGCGACATCCCAGATCCAGGCCCTCACGCCCGTCTTTTTTCCGTCATAGACCAGGTCGGCCTGTTTGTGCTTGATCGGAAGGCCCGCCATATCCGTGATCTTTGTCCCGTCCGCCTTGCGAAAAGCGCCGTTCCGGTAACAGGCGTAGTAGATGCTGTTCGTCGGCTCATTCCGCGGGTGGCCGTCCGTGAAGGCGACATGGATGCGGTCCTTGCTGTCGGATGCGAATTTCGTGTAAGGCCGGACATTGCTATCATCGTCGCTTGCGATCAAAGTCCTGGCCTCGGCCCAATCCTTAAGATCATCTGTCCAAGATACTGTCGGTTTGAAGTTCCCTCCCCTCCAGAAGAGGTAGATCCGGCCCTTTTCTTTCGACAGTCCGAACGGATTGGGATAACAGGTACCGCGCGGGCCTCCCGTGTTCGTTTTGAGAGGCATTTCCTCGCCCCATTCCAAAACGTCCTCGGGCTTTTGGCTGATCCTGTAGCGCATGCCTTTGTCTTCGGTGCCGCCGTGAGCCGAATAGAATACCGCCAGCCGCCCATCCGGCAGAATGAGCAGGGAAGGATTGGCATGGTCGTCCTTCTCGAACTCGTGATAAAGCTTCGTCTCGATCTTCTGGCCGGTTTCGAGGTCCAGGCTGGCCGCCCAAATGCTTCCGAAGCTGTCCACCCAGCCCCCGTAGATCCGTTCATGGGCGCCTTTGTGATAAACCGCCCGCGGATCAGCGAACCAGCACCAGGCCCCGTCGGATGAAAAGTCCTGATACTCTTCTCCTTTAAGAGGGCGGGTATTCTTTTCCGCAGCTCCGGCCCCCATCAGGACGAAGACAAAAATCAGAATGGGAATGAGGAGTCTGCTGTTTGTCATTTCAGGCCCGATCGCTAATATTTTCCCAAACGAATGATATTTTATCAAGCCGCATGCTGACTGACCGTATATCACTTTCAAATGCAAGGGGGACACGATACCCTGTCCCTGTCTGGTCGGGAGCTCCCCAAAGGACGATACCGTTGAAAACCGCCGGGGACAGGGAATCATGTCCCTGAAAGTGATATACGGTCAGGCATGCTGAGGAGGGGGATTATTTCTTAAACAGTGCGGATGCCCGGTCAAGGGAATCCATCTCGTCGGCGGTCAGCTTGAGCGACACGCCCTGACCTTTGCTGAACTGCCAGCAGCCCAGGCCGATCGGGGACACCCGGAGATCCGAGGAGCCGAGTTTTCTATAGGACAGACTCTTTATCACGGCTTTTTCTCCTGCCGGATGAGGAAGAATGATGGGCTAGCGCCGGCTTCACATATACTTGCCGGCGATGTAGTTGCTGAGCTGCTCGATCAGGTCCTCTTTCTCGGTGAGGAGCGATTTGATGACGTCCCCGATGGAGATGAGCCCGATGAATTTGCCTTCTTCGCAAACGGGGAGATGGCGGATGTGTTTGCCCGTCATCAGGACCATGCATTCCTCGACCGTGGCAGAAGGATTGACAAAATACATGTTCTTTTCGGGCGTCATGATCTCTTCGACCATCGTCTCCTTGGAGGCTTTTCCAAGGAGGATGACTTTCCGCGCGTAGTCCCGTTCCGAGATGATCCCGAGGATGCCGCCCTTTTCGTCCTGGACTATTAGGGCGCCGATCTCCTTTTCGCTCATGAGCTTCAGCGCGTCGAAGACTTTGGCTTTGGGAGAGATTGACCAGACGGCTTTCGCCTTGTCCTCAAGAATGTCTTTGACTGTCTTCATCGTCTCTGTCCTTTATCGTTACGTTAATCCCGACAATTACTATAGTAATTGTCAATAGGATTTTATCCCGAATGGCGTCCGATTGCAAGCACCCGGAGAAAGTCCGCTATCGCTCGATCCGCAGGGTGGCGGTTTCGAAGGCGGCGAGCAGGAGCGGCCCGACGATCTTTTCCAGCCTGCCCTCGAATGGATCGCTGCGGAAGGCGGCGCCCTTGGCATCGGGATCGAGCGAGAGAACGGCATCCGCGGGCCGCGAGGACGGATTGTAAAGATGGGCGATCAAGGCTTTGCCGTCAACACTCGGCCGAAGCGATGTCACGACGATGCCCGAAGGCTCGATTACGAAGAAACACTTCGGCGGAGGAGATTTCTCGCCCGCGGGACGAGCGATGAGCGGACGGCTTCGCTCCATCCCGAACTTCGTCATCCCCGCAGGATCATCGCCGTCATGGGGCTGGATGGAATAGCGAAAGACGACAAGCCCTGCTTGGTCCGCTTTGTAATTCGTGTGCCAGTAGTTGTTCATGGCATACGAATAAAAGGTCTGAGACGGCTCGATTGTCGTTGCCCAGGAGCGCACGCCCTTTTCAAAGGGCGTTTCATCCGTCATCCGGCCGACTTCAACAAGCGGCGCGTCTAAGCAGACCAAAGTCATGCCGTAATCCGGATTGGAGATATCGGCCGCATTCTGGACACAAAAGTATTCTTTGCACGAGCCGGGAATCTGGTCGGCCTCGGGTTTGACCAAACCCCAGCCGAGATCCAGCCGGACGACGCCGCCCGGCACGGAAAAAGGAAAAGCGACGTGGACGCTTTCTTTTTCCCGGACACCCTTTTTGTCCAGAAGATCGAATATGTCCAGCCGGCTCTGGCCGCTGTATATGCGCAATTCCCGTCTTAAGCCGTTCGAGCCGGGCGCCTCCGATTCGATGCGCAGGGAGGCGACGAGCGGCCCCCGCTCGTTCAACGTGATCTTGACCGGATGAACAGTCTGGGCATTTTTCGGGTCGCGGCCGGGCACGTAAAGAACCTCATTGAGGCCGCGGTTTTTCGAGGCGTTCACGAATTCGATCTCCCGGGAGGATTTCCATACGAGGCTGGAGACGGCGCCCGATTGCGGCTCGACGGATATCGCAAGCGTGCCGTTTTCTAGCCGGCCCGCTTCCCCGCGTGCGTCGCCGCGCCCGAGGGCTGGTCCGGGAAGGACCGCATAACGCTTGGCGCCGAACGGAGGGATGCGCGTCGCCTTGAAAGCGAGTTCACCCGTGGAAAGGCGCTGAGAAGGAACGGGTTGGTTTTGCTCATCCAGGATCCGATCGCCGACAAGGCTAAGTTCTTCGGGGAGAAGAACGATGTCCGAAATTTCCCAAGAGTTCGTGTTGACGACATCGATCGCCAGGTACTTTGAGTCCCTCTTATTATATTTTCCGAGCGCGGCGGCCAAGAGATTTCTTGAGCGCTTGTCGGCTTCGAGAGCGAATGCTTGTTTATAGGCCCACTGTGTTTTGGCGTTTTCACCGTCCGGATTGCTGACGCTGTCGGCGGCACCCCAGGTGTGCTCATCATACAGGACGACGCGGCGCCAGGCTTCATAGAACTCATCGGCCGGATAATTGATCGGGTCGAGCATGGCCCAAAGTGTTTCGGCCTGAAGAAGGCGGTTGGCGCTCGCCCGGTTCAGGGCCGTTTCCCGGGCTGTGGACGCTGCCCCGTCTTCCCAATAAGGAGTGAAATCGCCCCTCACCGCGGGAATTCGGTCGGCGTAGCGGCGCTCGAATTCTTCGAACATCTCCTGGGCTGTCGCGATCACGAACTTCGGCGATTCATATTCTTCGTTCCATTTTTTGACGACATCGCTAAGGCTGGGGTCGGGCGGCCCGTTGTCGCCGCCGGTCGTGTAGCGCACCTGGACCATCTCATAAGGATAGCCGGAGTCGGCCAGTTCCCGAAGATAATCGAAGACCGGCCGCCTTTTTTCGAAGCTGAGATTGCCCATGTTCAATCCATGGAACCAGGAATAACCGCGGCCGGCCATCCAGAAGAGAATCTTTTCTCTCCCCGAAGGCGAAATCCAGGTGAACGGCCGGTCGCCCCAGTTCTTTAGGGCGCCGCCGATCCTGTCGCCGCCGTCGGGGAGGTTCGGTATGTAGTTCGGGCCGCTCGAAAAATATTTGACTCCGGTCTGAGCGAGCGCCGGGACGATGCTCCACGTATAGCTCGGGATGTCTGTGATCATGGCCGAGTTGACGGTGACTCCGAACTGCCGCGTGAGACGCCGGGCGAACTCCGTGAGATGGAAGAGCTCTTCGGGATGGCAGAGGCCAGTGAGCTCGTTGGCCAGGAGCGCCTGGAGGCCAATCCATCCTTTCTTTACGGCTCCGATGAAAGCATCGCGTTTTTCGGGCGTCGCCTGACGGAGATAGGTTTCCACGGCCCAGAGGACTTCGACGTTCCATTTGAAGCGCGCCCCCGGCGAATAGCTCTCCGTGCGGCGGGAGAGCTCGATCGCCTGCTCGAAATATTTCCAGTGGTTCTTTTCGACGACGACCTGCAGGTCCGAATAGCCGATGTCAACGTGCGAGTGGGGGAGGAGCCAGATCTCCCGTTTGATGACGGGTTTCAGTCTGACGATTTCTTTTTTTGCCGGCCGGCCGCCGATCTCCACGTTGACCGCGATGTCTTTCTCATGAGCGACCGCTTCGACCGGAAGATCGACGGTATTGGTCCCCGTCTCGAGCCGCGCCCGCATTTTTTCGCCGCCTTCAGCGTCAATGACGGCCTCTTCCGGCGGTGCGATGTGACTGATCTCCACGCGGACCGATTGAAAGAGCTTGTCTCCCTTGCGGATTAAGGCCTGTTCGCCGTTGGCCCGGATTCCGGGCCTCAGGTCGTACTGGAAGACTATGAACCAGTCGCGGCTTCCGCCGTTTTCTCCGACGACCTTAAGGCGGACCGGTTTTCCGGGTTGGAACAAGGATCTGGGAAGTCGAAGGAACATAAACCCGAAGAGCTCCTGGAACTGATCGACGAGGGTTGTTTTGAAAACAAGGGATGCGCCGTCTTTTCCCGGGATCTCCCAATTCTTCTCGGTCTCGTCCTTTCCCGTGCGAAAACTAAAAAGCTGTTCTCCGTTGGCCGAAAGGAAAAATCGGTGGGCACCCTTTTGGGTGGCGCAACCGGACATCCAGATGAACGTGGCAAAGGGCTCGGCAAAATTTTCAGGGACCGGCGCTGTCTCCCATTCGATGGCCATCGTGCCGTCCGTGGCCCGGACAAGAAGCGCCGCGGTTGCGTCCGGATAGGGAGAGTGATAGCCGATGGTCTCTCCGGAGACGGTTTTTGCGTAGCCTTTGAGCCATGCGTTTTCGGAGGCGTGAGCAAAAGATAGGAAGCAAAGAAGAAACATGAGCGTCGCGAAGAATTTCATTTTCCTGTCTCTTTGAAAATCTTAAACGTCCAGGCGTGCTTGCAGGGCGGGTTTTTGACGATCGCATCCGGGACATGAATGAGCATGCCTTTTCCGGCCTTTTCCCATTTTAGGTCGCCCGGAACGCCGAGCATTTGGATTTTCGTCCCGGAACCCGGTGTTTGGGAATACAGCTGGATCGTGGCCGGCGGGCTGTTCTCATCTTCATCGGCCAGGTAGATGGCATAGACCGTTCCATCCGATAGAGACGTGAAGCCGACTTTGGCCTCTTTATACGGGGCGATGGGCCGGGTTTTGTAGATGGCTTCGCTGTTCGCTTTCATCCAATCGCCGATCTCTTTGAGGCGTTTCAAGGACTCGGCGGGAAGTTCGCCCTCGGCGTTCGGCCCGATGTTCAAAAGGAAATTTCCGCCTTTGGAAACGATGTCCACCAAGAGGTGGATGAGCCGGTTCGTGGATTTATATCTATCGTTCGGCACATACGACCAGGAATTCCCCATGGTCATGCATGTCTCCCAGACATAAGGGAGCGGTTTTTCCGGGACTTCCTGCTCGGGCGTGCGGTAGTTTTCGTATTTCCCCGTCACCGTGCGATCGACGATGATCAGGCCAGGCTGATGGCGGCGGGCCATGGCCGCGATCCTGGGCATGTCGATGTCCTGGTTGAACGGCCTTTTGATGACTCCCCGCCATTCGGGCGGGAGCGGCGGATAGGGCCGGACCCAACCTCCGTCGAGCCAGAGGATGTCTACGGGGCCGTATCCCGTCAGGAGCTCTTCTATCTGGTTGAAGGTGAAATCGCGGAATTTTTGCCAGCGGGAAGGGTATTTTTCCGTGTCGTAGTTCACATTCCGGTCGGGTGTGGCCCATTCCGGCGCCCAGTAATTCGGCGAATGCCAGTCGGGCTTGGAAAAATAGGCGCCAATGCTGAAACCTTCGTTCCGAAAGGCATTGAAAATTTCCTTGACGATATTGGCCCTGGGATTTTTGGAGAAGGGACATTCGGGCGACGTGATCTTGTAATCGGTCTGTTTCGTATCGAACATCGAGAACCCATCGTGGTGCTTTGTTGTCTGGACGACATACCGCATCCCGGCATATTTGGCCGCTTTCGCCCACGCTTCCGGATCGAACTTGACCGGGTTGAACGTCTTGGGAAGCTGTTCGTAGCGGCGCTTGTATTCGATGTAGTCGGGGATGTCCCGCCGGCACCAGGGCTCGTCCTCGGAGCAGATGCTCCAGGACTCAACGACACCCCATTGGCTGTACGGGCCCCAATGCATCATCAGGCCGAACTTCGCGTCCTGGAACCATTCGAGCTTCTTCAGGACGAGGGGATCAGTCTCCTTGTCCCCGCTTTTGGCCTCCTGTCCGCTCCGGGTGAACGCGGCCGCGGCTAAAACGAAACCCAGCAGGAATAAGCCAAGGATCTTAATGATTCTCATGTCTCCGCCTGAAAAAAAGTAATGCATTTCTTTGGAAAAAGCAAGGCCGCTCTCCCTCGCCGGAATGGCTCGCTTAAAAATCCATAAAAAAGGTTGAACGTTTTGAACTCTGTATGTTACTAATAATTAGAAGGGTTTATGATCGAAGAAGAAGCTAGCTTTTTGGAGGCGGCGAAATGAAAAAGGCCGGCTGCTCTGTTTGTCTCCTAGGATTATTATCCTTCTTCTTGACGAGCCTCTGTCCTTTTCCTGGCTTTGCCCAAGAGATCATCGATAATCCGGATAAGCCAGCTTCGAAAAACGCGGGCCGGATGATTCAACTCCAAGAAGTCCTCCGGATAAAAGATGAAGGAAAGGGATTTTATTTCAAGCTGCCATGGGAACTCGATGTCGGGCCCGACGGATCGATCTTTGTTCAGGACGGCCTCGCCCTTTACGAATTCGCTCCCGACGGCCATTTCAAAAAGAACCTTGTGAAAACCGGACAGGGGCCCGGAGAAATCTCGACCGAACTGACGGATCTTCTCGTCAAAGACAACGAAGTCCTCATCTTCAGCGCGCCGTCGAACAAGCTCATCAAAACCGACTTCGAAGGAAAACTCGTCAAGGAGCTGAAATTCGATAAAAAGATTTTTTATCATCTTTTGGCTTTTCACGGCCAAAAATATTTCATGCTCGATATAAAGCGAAGAAACTTCGCTCGGACGAACGGCATTAAAGACAATGACTTTAATTTATTTCTGGTGAACGAAGAGGGGGCCTTCAACCCGACTTCCTGTTCATTCACGACTCAATTTTATCTTCAGATGAGAGACTATGGCGGAGGAAGAATGGCTTCCGTTTCTTACGATATCACCCACCTTTATACAAGCAAAGAAAGCCAGAAATTTATGTATGTGGCCCATACTCAGGAGTATCAGATCAAACAGCTTGATCTGGAAAAAGCGGCAATTACGAAAATCTTTCGCCGGTCCTATCCCCGCGTGAAAAATGTAAAAAAAGATCCCCGGGACACTCGGAAAATGCCCGAATATGATAATGATGTTTACAAACTCCTCGTTCATAAAGATCAAATTTGGGCTCTCACATCTATGTTTAATCCCAGAAAGGGCATCCTGGTCGATGTCTTCAACCCCGCCGGAAAATACGTAGATAATTTCTGGCTGCCCTTATTGAATATCCGAACAGGCGATCATTTTTCCCAAAGATATTTTCCGGTCGTCATCCAGGGCGATTATCTTTATGCCATCGAGCATGACGCCGACTGGAACTTTTTCATCGCCAAGTACAGAATTTTTATATAATCTTTTCATAACTCATTTAAATTTCCAGAAATCTTAGAAAAAATCGCGATCTACTTGACAAAGTAAGAAAATATATTAAATTATATTATGATATATCAAGTAGTATCTCGCTATAACGAAAAGGAGGTCAAATGTTCTATCGACAAAGATATGGTTTCTGGCCTCGGGGAGAACGGATATTCCATAAAGGGGATTTCAAATATCTCATTCTCGATCTGCTCAAGGACAAGCCCCGACACGGCTATGAGATCATCCGCGACCTGGAAGACCGATTTCACGGCTTTTACAGCCCAAGTCCCGGCGCCGTCTATCCGACGCTTCAGTGGCTGGAAGAGGCGGGCTATGTCACGTCGGTCCAACAAGACGGCAAGAGGATCTATACCATCACCGAAGAGGGAAAGAGGTTCTTGACCGAAAAGGAAAAAGAGACCGAAGAGATCAAGAACCAGATGAAGGACTGGTGGGGTAACTGGAGCTCGGAATTCCGGGACGAGATGCGGGATGTCATGCGCACGCTGGGCGACCTTGGCCGCATGATCGGGCACCAGGCGCGGAAGGCCGGCGCCGAAAAGATCCCGCAAGTCCGGGAAGTCCTATCAAACGCGTACAAAGAAATCGAGAAGATTTTTCGATCTTAATGGTCTGACCGTATATCATTATCGGGAACATGATTCCCTGTCCCTGGCGGTTTTCAACGGTATCGTCCTTTGGGGCGCTGCCGACCGGAGAGGGACAGGGAATCGTGTCCCCCTTGCATTTGAAAGTGATATACGGTCAGCTTGATGGCGGGTTGACTTCATTTTCGCGTCTAGACTAAGCTAGGGGGTGTTCGTTTCAGAGGTCCCGGATGAAGCGCCGCCATTTCCTCAAGACCGCTTGGACCGCGATATCGATCCTGGCTGCTGGCCTTCTCCCTTCCTGTGTCTCACAACAAGTCTCTCTTGGTGAAAAACTGGCGGCCGTCCGCTTCGGTATTGTCACGGACGCACATTATGCCGACTGCGACCCCCGCGGTTCACGTCCCTACCGGGAATCCATCGTGAAGATGAAGGAATGCGTCGACGTCATGAACCGCGAGCGGGTCGATTTTTTGATCGAGCTCGGCGATTTCAAAGACCAGGACCTAGAGCCGGAAGAAGCAAAAACCCTGTCTTATCTAAGGCGGATCGAGAACGCCTTCGGGCGATTCAAAGGCCCGCGGTATCATGTCCTCGGCAACCATGACCTTGATAGTCTTTCCAAGACGCAATTCATGAACACTGTTGAAAATACGGGCATGCCAAAAGAGTGGACCTATTACCGTTTCGATGTCCGCGGCATCCGGTTCCTCGTGCTCGACGCCAATTTCAGCGCCAAGGGCGAGCCTCACGATCACGGCCGTTTCGCCTGGGCTGACTCGAACGTGCCGGTCGAGGAGATTGACTGGCTGCGAAGCGAGCTCGTCGCGTCGCCGAAGCCCGTCATCGTTTTTGTCCATCAGCAGTTGGACGGCGAAGGCGATTATTCCGTCAAAAATGCGGCCAAGATCCGGGCCATCCTCCAGCAGTCGGGAAAGGTCCTCGCCGTCTTCCAGGGGCACAGGCATGAGGGGCAATACAGTCAGCGGGGCGGCATTCACTACACCACTCTGAAAGGGATGATCGAAGGGAGCGGACCTGAAAACAATAGCTATGCCGTTGTCGAGGTCGATCCCCAGGGCGACATAAGCGTGAAGGGATTCCGCAGGGCCGAGAGCATGACCCTCGCTAGAAAAAAGTAAGGCTCAATCCGCAATAAAAAACATGACCATGAACGATAACTGGGGCTGCAACAGCCATGATAAAAA
>Ga0256868_10000503_pt1 | contig 22756 bp, 20 predicted proteins | sample RVTome_13_FD_187341 | JGI IMG/M metagenome (GOLD analysis project Ga0256868, IMG submission 187341) | Soil microbial communities from uranium-contaminated site in the Upper Colorado River Basin, Wyoming, United States - RVT92D227 HiSeq ...
CTGAGTGGAAGGTACTGCCCAGCTATAGGAGCCGGTGCCACCTGTCCCTATCGCCCTGCTGGAGCTAATCGTCCAGCTGAGAACCCCATCCTTAAAGAGCTCGATCTTTACATAAGGGCCAGGATTCCCAGTATACGTCCAACTTATTGTCCGGGTGCTCCCGGCAGCCCATGTCTCTACTCCATCGGGTGAGGTAATTGTGATTGTCGGTGGCGGCGGCGTAAGGGTTGTTGCCGAGGCCTGATTGGAATAAAGAGAATCGCCAGCGGCACTATATGCCCTCACGCGATAATAATAGGTGGTGCTGGCAGTAAGCTCGCTATTGCTGTAACTCGTGACGCCAGCGCCTACCGTGGCTATCTGGGAATAGGAGCCGGAAGCCACCCTCCTTTCTATCTTGAACCCAGTCTCATCATTGGAGTTGTCCTGCCAGGTCAGGTTAATCTGGGAGGACGATATGGTATTGGCTGTCAAGTTACTCGGGGCGCCGGGCACGGTGGGTGACGTTCCATAAATGTATCGGATGCCCGCTATATCATCGGTATGAAGAGCACGCTTTGTTGTGCCAGGGAAACCATAGCCGTACATTACTTTGGCACTATCTGCAGCATCGTATAGATCGTTCAGGCACAGGAAATGCCCGAATTCGTGCAGAGCTATGGTTTGGACATCAAACTGCCCTGACGGGGGCACTGTTGCCGTGCTCCACGTATAGTAGTCGTTAAATTCCATATCGCACTCTACTATATTATTGTTGCTCGGGTAGTACCAGACATGCGTCAGTGCGATAGTGCCCCCGCTCCCGAAGTTTCTCCAGAAAATTTCGTTGACCCCATCATATCCATAGGCAGCAGCAGCCGTGGTTCCCGTATAGCTAAAGGAAAACTGGGCGCCGGCGGCATTCCATGTTGCTGCGGCAGCCTGCACAGCGGCTCCTTCCCCGGCGCAATCGCCACAGTTTTCATTGACTCGATACTTCACCGCAGGAGCAGGGGGATGAGGCCAACAATAGCCTGCGTAAGAATACGGAAACGTAGCGACAGATAAACGGAAATCCAGTTCCCATTCTGGCGAAGCTTGACCCTTAAGGATATCACTTACGCGTTCCGTGAATCGGGCTAAAGGCAAGTCCCCCACTTTGTCTCCGGTAATCTTAAACTTACCCCGGAAGCCGCCGTAGACTTCAAACTGCTCTTCAGGAAACTGGAGTGCTGAATCTGCCACCTTAGGAAGCTGTGCCCTGGAAAGCTTCTTCAGAAACACCACTGCTTTCTCATCCTGGTCAAAGCTGGGCATGTCAGATACCCAATACCCCATGTCTTCAACCTCTCCACCGAGTAAGCTGACAGTAATCCTGTCTTGGCTTATCGACCCCTTCAGCCTTTCTTCCACCGAGAGGACCACCGAGGTGTAAATGCTGGTGTGCTCCTCATTCCAGTAACTAGTGCGTTCGACAACTGTCCCGACTATGATGGAGTCGGCACCATTAGTGACGCCCTGTAGAGGCGATTCTCCTGCCTCAGCTTGCGCTACCCCTGTGAATGATAAGGGCAATGTCAGACTGACAACTACAGTGAGTACAGAGAGAACTAACCGAGAAAATCGCCTCATGCCATCCGCCTCCTGGAGTCCTGGATTCTCAATCCCTTTTCCAACATAAATTGATGCATTGGCATATCGCCACCTGCGATTATTGTCCGGTCCCGACCATCATCAAATCCATAATATTCTTATGAAAACCATTATACGGCTGCCTGAGAACGAGTCAATAGGTCTTTTGTACTGTGTTCAAGCCAGGCTGCACAGTTAAGGAGCAACAACCCAGGCTTCTGTTGCCCGAGCTGCACATTCTGGACTGATGGTCATTTCCTGAGCTTATTTTGGATAGGGTCGCTCTCCAGTTCCCTGATGGCGTCGGCAGCGATCCAGCGGGCAGTCTTCGAGTCGAGCCGCTGAATCTCTTTCGCGGTGTTTATTGCGGCTTCATTCAGATTGAGGTTTCGTTTCCCTATGTTTCTAAGAGCCCAGTTCACCGCTTTCTTGACGAAGTTGCGCTCGTCAGTAGCCTCTCGAACTATTACAGGAAGCAATTCGGTGAATTTGTCGTCGCTTGCCTTCTTATCATGCCATGCCAGACAGGCTATCAGCGAGAAGGCAGCCCTTTTGACAAACTCTTCTTCCCGCTCAGACCAGTCAATAATCTTCTTCCAGGCTAACTGGTTCTTTTCAAAGAGGTTCATGCATACCTGGTCGCAGACATCCCATGAATTAATGCCTTTCACCCACTCCTCCATCTGTTCTTCACTGAGCTTGGCCGGGTCACCGACCATCGCAGCCACGATCCTCGCTTCAACTATTCCAGTCCACCATAAGTCCAGTGCCAGCTTGTGATCTCTACCTAGCTCTTTAGCCAGTTTCCTCATATCAGGAACCGAGACGCCCAATCTCTTCTCAACTGTCATCCCGTATTTAGCCATCCCCTTTAGCTGCTCCGGCTGAGCCTTGCCCTGAAGTCTGTCCAGCACATCTTTAACAGAAGCCACTGTTCCCTCCTATCTCATCACTTCAAAATGCGAAACACGCGCCATACAGGAATATACAAGTTCTTTGGACTGGGCAGGAGAGTAGAACGTGATGTATCTCCGCAATTCACCTTCTTGCTGAATAAACCGCCACAATCTTGTGTCACTAGATAATCAATAATCCGACCAACGTAACGGCAGCGATAGGTGGCAGAGCCGGCATCGGCTTCCCCTTTAAGAATGTCGCCTGAATCGCATAGACACTGACCAATCCCAGCAGTCCGAGTGCTGCAATAGTAGCGGCTGGCTTGAAGCCCTGGGCAAAATAAACGGAAGCTGTCAGCAAACAAGGAAAGGCAATGTCACCGCCGCCCAGTATGGAGTATTCTCTCTTGGCAGGATTCACCTCTATCATCTTCTCTTCATGTTTCTTCAAATTCGAGTTCCATTCGGAATAGTCTTTGGGAATGATCAGTGCCGGCAAGGCATTTACCTCCGATAGCCTGTCTGCCATCCAGAGCATAAATTTGAATCGAACCGCCAGGAAGTCATAGACCGCGAGCGCCAGAATAATAGCCATTGCTGTCCAGGGCGTAATAAAGCGACCGAAAACTGCTCCCAAACTACTAACCGCCAGAATCAATACCAGGTTATGCAACCAGACAAGTGGTATCAAGAACCAAAATGCTCCAAATGCGACTGCGATGCCGACAGCCAGCGGCAAGGGCACGTAGAAGACAGTTGCAATGAATGCGCCCCAACTGAACAGAAGGGCAAACAGGAGTCTGAGAAGAACTTTCAAGGCTGTAAGAGGAATCTTGTAGAGCGTAAGTCCAAGCACAGCCGCTGCCGCGAAAATATAGATCAAAATCGGCCCTAACGCTGAATGGGCTGGGACTTCGACAACATTCCCATCAGGTAATGTCACTTCCCCGGGCCACCAGTATATCGGCTCGGACGGCAAGGTCGGTATTTCTATATCATTTTCATCCAGGAATGGGTCTATACGGGGAGCGACGAGAAGGATGAGAATTTGAGCGACGACAAAAAGAAGAAGACCTAGATAGACCGTGCCCAGCTTTGCCGGCCTCTTTGTGCTCATATGTGGGGTATTTTATATTAAAGGGAGCCCAATGTCGAAGTAACACCGTGCCTGGCAACATCGGCAAACCAACAGGCTAAGTGAGTGCGTAAGAATGCCAACCCGTTACGTCAAAGGCGCCATATTTTGAACTGGTAATAATTTCATGTCAGTCTCATCAGGTATTTCTCGTAATCGACAACCTGGTACTTCTTGCCCCGAGCAACGATTTTGAAATTCTCTCCTTCGAGTAGGCTCTTGTGCGCTTCTTGTCCACTGGGGTATTTTTCATTCAAAAAACCATCTGCTTTGAGTGTCCGCCAGTACGGTATGTCTAATGACTTGCCTTCCTTGCCTGCTTCTTCTATTGCATTGGCCGCCGTCATGATGAAGATCGCGGTGGTCAAAGAGCAGCAAGCTTTTACATCGTACTGCTCGGCAATCTTTTTGCATACTTCGACAATAGTGATAAGCCTTCCTTTGGGTACTCGCTTCATGATTGCCACTACTTCAGATGGGTTCACCAAGACGACATTATCACCGACTTCGGCACCCATCTTGTGCACGGCATTGTAACAGGGAAACCCTTTCTCCAGTCTGAGCACCTTGGGGAAAGAGGGTTTATCCTTCAGTTTCTCCTGCCACGTTTTCTTCATTATTCCTCCCAGCGGTACTTGTGTTTCTTCTGGCGTAGCCTATCAAGATTGCATTTATAGCACAGCCCGTTATGGCAGCATATCGCCCCACCGCACGTCGAGCAGTGCCACTTTACCGCTTCCTTTTTCAAGAATTCCCCAATGCCATACATTCTTATGAATTCGAGGTTCTCTATCATGCTCATATGATAAAAAGTGCGGTAACGCTTATCAAGGGTCTTTAAATGTTGGCAGGGAAAATCCGAGCATTCATAACAGAACCGCACAATTCCTTTCCCAAGCAGGTCACACTTCTTTTTGTAGTAACAGTTCTTGCGTCGTGGCAAGCAGCCAGCGCAGTACGTCTTTCCAAACCCCTTCTTTTTCAAATCGTTCCTCATTGCCAGGTAGCTGGAGCACAAGCCGCAGTTCATCCCGCAGGGAGCGATTAGTTCTTCATTCATGGCTTCCACAGCGGCATTATACAACACTGGTAGTGCCAGACCTTCGTTCGATGAGGATAAGAATCAGTCTATGCCACAGCCAGAGCGATCAGGCAGCACAATTTTGAGCTACGTGCGACGTTGACACAGGTATCTCTCCCGGTGCTCCAAAAGATGCAAGGTAATGAGTCAAGGGACTGTTTGCCAGCACAGCGATTTGACGATAATCTAACAAAGGGGTATTATTAATATGCAATGTTTTGCATTTGTTATTGTAACAACGAAATAAAGAGGTCAAATGGAATATGCATTAATGATAGGTGGCCTTGCTCTTGTCTTGGGCATCCTTATCGGTTACTTTATCAGGCAGCTAGTAGCCAACAGGGAGATCCAAAGGACAAGGAAAGAGGCACAGAATTTATTAAGTGAGGCAACAACCAAGTATAATGAGCTACTCCGTGCAGCTAGAGAAGAAGCTATCAAGGTTGGCAACGCTGCCGAGGCAGAAAACAAGGAACGTCGCCTTGAAATACAACGATTAGAAAAGCGTTCTAACCAGAGAACAGAGGCGCTGGAGCGGAAGTTAGAGGGTGTAGAGCGGCGTGAGCGTGATTTAGACAGCAAGAAGAAAGATGTTGAGAGGATAACAGCTGAACTCCAGGCAATAAGAGAACAACAGCTGGCGAAGTTAGAATCCATCTCTGGCACATCTAGTACAGAAGCGAAAACTCTCCTGTTTCAAGAGCTAAAACAGGAGGTTGAAGAAGAGGCCTCGCGACAGGTTAGGGTGTGGGAGGCGCAAATAAAGGAAGAGGCTGATGGAAGGGTTCGGGATATTCTAGCCACCGCTATTCAAAGGTGCGCCACTGACGTTGTTTCCGAAACTACAATATCCGCTGTTCCCCTGCCTAGTGACGAAATGAAAGGGCGGCTCATTGGGCGTGAAGGACGCAATATCCGAGCCTTAGAGCAAGCTACGGGCGTTGATCTTATCATCGACGATACTCCGGAGGCTGTTACCATCTCCAGCTTTGACCCCGTGAGGCGTGAAGTAGCTCGCCTTGCTTTGGGCAAACTCATCCTCGATGGGCGCATTCATCCAGCCCGGATTAAGGAAATAGTGGACAAAACCAAAGCAGATGTTGAAGCTACTGTCCGTAGTGAGGGTGAACGAGCTGCTTACGAAGCAGGAGTGACAGGCTTACATCCCGAGCTGGTTAAGCTGCTTGGCCAGCTTAAATTTCGCACCAGTTACGGTCAGAATGTTTTACTTCACAGTCTCGAAGTTTCTCATCTGGCGGGGATGTTGGCTAGCGAGATTGGGGTTAATGTCAGTGCCGCCAGGAAAGCCGGCTTGCTTCATGATATTGGCAAGGCGATAGACCATCAAACACAGGGTCCGCATGCTCTGATAGGTGCCGACCTGGTTAAGCAGTGGGATAGAAATCCAGATGTGGTTCACGCCATTGCTGAACATCATGGCGAGGCAGAGACAAGTACTGTCATGGGCTTTATTGTTGCTGCTGCCGATGCCATAAGTGGTTCGCGGCCTGGTGCAAGACGTGAGTCCCTGGAACAATATTTGAAGCGTGTTAAGGACCTGGAGGACATCGCAGCCGATTTTCCTGGCGTGGAAAAGTCTTTTGCTATCCAGGCCGGGCGTGAAGTGCGTGTCATGGTAAAACCAGATAAAGTTGATGATTTAGCCGCGGTGAGATTGGCTCGGGATATTTCTAAAAAGATAGAGGAGAGCCTGACCTATCCTGGCCAGATAAGAGTAGTAGTGATTAGAGAGACCACAGCAATAGATTACGCTAAGTAGACCTGTCCTGCCCCCGTATTATTCCTGAGATCCCCCGATTAAATCGGGGACAGGGACGTGGGAAGTCGAGGAAATTGAGAATACTGGCAATAGGCGACATCATAGGCAAGCCTGGTAGGAAGGCAGTGAAGGAAATCCTGCCGGGCTTATGTGATGAATATAATATTGACCTCGTAGTAGGCAATGGCGAGAATGCCGCCGGTGGGTTAGGACTGACCCCCGGTACAGCAGAAGAGCTCTTTGATTCTGGAATTGATGTCATAACCACAGGCAATCACATCTGGGCTTACAACGAGATCATTCCCTACCTGGACAGTGAGCTTGCTATTCTCCGCCCGCTGAATTACCCACCGATGAATCCTGGTCGTGGCTACTTGCTCAAAAACAATGCCTTGATAGTTAACCTCGTTGGGCGTGTTTTCATGGCCCACGTTGATTGTCCTTTTCGAGCCATGGACCAGCTACTGGCTGAGTTTGAACACAAATCAATCCCTATCATTATCGACTTCCATGCTGAGGCAACCTCGGAGAAAGTGGCCATGGGTAGATACCTCGATGGACGCGTTAGCGCTGTATTGGGTACCCATACTCACGTGGGTACCATTGACGCTCGCATATTACCGGGAGGCACTGCTCACGTCACCGACATAGGCATGGTTGGGCCTATGGATTCGGTCATCGGGGATGACCCGGATTCCGTAATCAACCGCTTCCTTACTCAGATACCCAGCCGGCTGTCGGTTGGCAAGGGAAGAGTCAGCTTCGATGCAATTCTGGTCGAAGTGGATGAAAAGACCGGCAAGGCAGTGGATATCAAGCGTATCCGAAAAGTAGTGGACTAGAAAGAAGAGGCATTCGGCAGCCGGTTCAGCTCAAACCCGACAGCTACGAAAGCCTCACCTTTTCCATCACCTCTGACATTGTTTCGCCAGCCTTGCCCCTGATGATCACTTCCGCATAGTGGTCGAGGGGGGTGGGAGTTAAATTGACGATAGCTAACTTTGCTCCAGCCTCTCCGGCATATGTTGGAATATAAGCAGCGGGGTAGATGACGAGAGTGGAGCCAATGACAATAAAAAGGTCGCAGTTCCGCGCCCGGCGGATAGCTTCCTGTAATGTCTCCTGTGGTAATGCCTCCCCGAAAAAAACTGCATCTGGCTTCAGGATACCCTGACAGTCAGGGCAATCGGGAACCTCTATCCCCTCTCTTATCTTTTGTAATACTTCGGGCATCGGAAAGCGTCTGCGGCAGCTCAAACACACCACCCACCCCATATTGCCATGAAGCTCAAGCACCTTATCTTCAGGGACTCCGGCTTTCTGGTGCAGGTTGTCGATATTCTGAGTAATCACGCAATCTAATTTGCCCAACTGGTGAAGCTCGGCGATGGCATAGTGGGCGAGATTTGGTTCAGCTTCGGTAAGAAGCCCGCCTTCGACGGACATCTTCCAGATGGTCTTGCGGGCAGCCGGGCCGCTGAGAAACTTCTGAATGGTGAAGTCCTCAGGGTCATATCTGCTCCAGATTCCTCCCGGGCTGCGAAAATCGGGAATGCCTGATTCCGTACTTATCCCGGCCCCTGTAAACACGATGACCTTTTGAGACTCTACGATTAGCTCAGCCAACCGTTCTATTTCTTCCGTCATCTTACTCCTTTGAGATTGACTTTCTTGCCTATAACCCGACCTTTGCCACCCGCCCGATACCGCCCAGATCAGAAATAAGCTCGATACTCGCTTCTGGGAAATATGTCTTTATTAGCGAAGTCACTATTTCACCCTGCCCCTGGCCTATTTCCAAAAGAAGATGGGCTCCGTTACTAACCTTCCCTGGCATTTGTTCCAGCATCTGCTGTATTTTGTCCAAGCCCTCCTCGCCGCCAGCCAGAGCTATCGTCGGCTCATAGTCTTTTACCTCCGGGCTCAAATCTTTGAATTCACAATCTCTGATATAGGGTAAGTTAGCTACCAGTATATCTACAGGTTGAGGCAACGGCTCGAGTAAATTCCCTTGCAGAAGTTCCACCTGCTTGTCAACGGCGTGGCGCCGGCAGTTTATCTCGGCTACCCGTAGAGCTGAAGCTGAAATATCCGTGGCATACACTTTAGCCTGAGGTAGTGCCAAGGCCAGGCTGATCGCGATAGCTCCACAGCCTGCGCCTATGTCAGCTATGATAATTTGCCTTCCACCATTGGAAATGTGCTGGGCAAGTTCCACAGCTTTCTCCACGAGAAGCTCTGTTTCTGGGCGGGGAATAAAAGTGTGAGAGTCAATGCAGAAGTCGATTCCATAAAACTCGCAGTGCCCCAGAATATAGGCCGCAGGCTCATGGGCAAGGCGACGCCGGACAAGATGGCATAGATGCTCTGTCTCCGATGAAGTCAGACTTCTCTCCGGTTCTGTATATAGCTGTGTCTTGGACATCTTGAGGACATGCCCCAGCAAAAGCTCAGCCTCAACAGGGGCATCAGCAATTCCTGCCCGGCTTAATGTCTCGGTAGCTGATTGTAAAGCTTCGCGAAGAATCACGTAAGAGCCGCTTCCAGTTGTTCGACTTGCTCTTTGCTGATCAGGGCTTCAACGATTCCGTCCAGTTCTCCATCCAAAATCTGTTGAAGGTTGTGAAAACTTGAGTTGATTCGGTGGTCGGTAACCCGGTTCTGGGGGAAATTGTAGGTGCGAATCTTTTCCGCCCGCTGGCCACTGCCCACCTGCGTCCGCCGCTCTTTATCTATGCTTTCAGATTGCTTCCGTTGCTCCATATCTAGCAGCCTGGCCCGAAGCACTGCCATGGCCTTCATTCTGTTTTTTATTTGAGACCTCTCATCCTGGCAGGAGGCTACTATGCCTGTGGGCAAGTGCGTGAGGCGAACCGCCGAAGTTACTTTATTCACATTTTGCCCGCCAGCCCCCCGGCTGTGGAAGAATTCCATCTTCAGGTCATCGGGACTAATGTTGAGCTCAATCTCCTCTGCCTCGGGAAGGACCGCTACTGTAGTTGTCGAAGTGTGAATTCGTCCCGAGGCTTCCGTGACCGGCACCCTCTGCACTCGGTGAACACCGCGCTCATGCTTAAAGCGGCTAAAGGCGCCTTTCCCTTTGATTTCAAATATTAACTCCTTGAAACCTCCTCTTTCACTTTGATTGCTATCGATGACCTCCACCTGCCAGCCCTTGGTCTCGGCATATCTGCTATACATGCGGAACAAGTCCGCGGCAAAAAGACCTGCCTCATCACCACCGGCACCGGCCCTTATCTCGACAATGACATCTCTATCGTCATTGGGGTCTTTGGGCATCAGGGAAAGCTTGAGTTTGCCAATGAGCTCATCCTGCCGTTGTTTGAGCTTGCTCACTTCTTCCTTGACCAAAGCCATCATCTCTGCTTCGGCATGGGAATCAAGCAGGGCTTCAAGTTCCGCCAGCTCTCTGGTCTTGGCCCTGTATTCTTGGTACATGGCCACAATGTCTTGAAGAGCAGCCCTCTCCTTGCTTAGCTCTTGAAGTCGCCTGCGGTCAGTAGCTATCTCCACTTGAGCCAGGAGCTGACTTAGTTCGTCATAGCGCTTTTGTATTAATTCCAGTTTCTCAAACATAACCGATAACATTATAATACAGGGCCATAGGCTGCTCAAACTTGGGTGAACGGACCTAGAATGAAACTGGCGCCAGGTTGCTACGATTGTCTGCACCGATTGATCCACCAGGCTGCAGAGCTAGCCACGGACCATGTCCCTCTGAAGCAAAGAGCGATAAACGAAGCAATGAAGATACTGGACGAAGAGTTTTCTTACAGCCAGTTATCTATTGTGGTTGCCACCAGGATTCACAAGATAGTAAGAGAAGTGACCCATAATCCCGACCCTTATCGGGCAATGAAGGAACGGGAGATGACGCTCGCCAGTGAACTATACTCTGAGCTGTCATTGCCAGCAAAGCGAAGCAACGTCTGTAAGGATGAACTTCGGGGTTGTCTTCAGTTGGCTGCGGCAGCGAATGCTCTTGATTTCTTCAAGGACCTCGATTCGATCAGAGATGACATCAGGAAACCCGTGAACTTTGTAATAGACGACTCGGACCAATTCGAAGCAAAGCTCAAAAATGCCAGCAAGGTCTTATATCTGGCAGATAATGCCGGGGAGCTCTACTTCGACCTGCCTCTGGTCAAACGGATGATGCAATTCGCCGAGGTTATCTATGTGGTCAAACCATCGCCTGTTCAAAACGATTTGACATTGGAAGACGTGAAGACGTCTGGCCTGGAAGCTGAGTTTGGAAGAGTTATGAGCACCGGGATAGCTTCGCCAGGAATAGTCTTCTCTCTGGCTTCAGCTCAGTTCAAACGAGAATTCGAGTCGGCAGACCTCATATTCGCTAAGGGGATGGGGCATTATGAGGCTTTATCCGAGCTTCCTTCCGAAGGGAGATTTCTCTATTGCCTCAAGGCCAAGTGCCAACCCGTGGCAGATTCGCTGGGGGTGTCTATAAATAGCTATGTGGCCATGCTACAATGATTCGGGGAGCAGGGGTACTGATTTTTCCCGATAAAGTTCGGCCTTGCTCGTATATTCTTCCTGTATAATAGATAAAATCGATGAGGAAACCCACCAAGCGTGAAGCCATTATAGGTGGCATATCTCTGGCAGTTACCATAGCTTTGTCGCTTTTTATCCTTCAGCATCGAAGCTATATCGAACAGATATCACACTGGGGTTATCTTGGTTGCTTTGTCATCAACGTTCTCACCAATGGGACCTTCATTTTGCCCGGCTTCGGCATTGTTATCACATTCACACTGGGTGGAGTATTAAATCCTGCCATAGTTGGCGCCGTAGCTGGAATTGGCGAAGCCATAGGCGCTATCGGTGCTTATTTCACTGGATACGCTGGCCGGGGATTAATCCGAGATAGTAACAGCAGCCTTTATCTTCGCTTCAACAATATCATTGACCGCCACGGTTCCAAAGCTATTTTTCTCGTGTCAGCCCTGCTGAGTCCCGTTTTTTACCCCTTCGCAGTATTTCTGGGCATGGTTCGCTTTGGTTGGGTAAGATTTTTCCTCGCCACCTGGGCAGGGAGGACAGTCAAAAGCATGGTGCTGGCTTACCTGGGTTATCTCGGTTTATCGGCCCTCCTGCGATGGCTGGGCGTGGATATGTAACCCAACCCGAGAAAATCTTACGATTTTTTAAGCCCAGCTAGTGTTTGGAGCAAGTTTAGAGGGGTTGTTTTAACTTGAGTTTCCCAAGCTATTTTGTTATATTGTTGAACAGGCGGGGCTGTAGCTCAATCGGGAGAGCGTCTGACTGGCAGTCAGAAGGTAGTGGGTTCGAATCCCATCAGCTCCACCAGTAAAAAGAGGTCAGCTCTAATCTTCCGTTCACTCTCAGTGACAGCCCAGATATGAGATCCTGAACAATATCAAATGACAAAGCTCAAATGTCAAATAAAGCTCAGAATCCCAATGACGAAAGGAAGTGGTGTTGGCATTTACGCATTTGGATTTCAATTGTCATTTGGATTTGTTCAGCCTTGTCCTGAGCAAGAACGGTAGGTGGTCATATTACCCCTGCTCAGGCTCAATCAATCCGTAGTTGCCGTCATCACGGCGGTATAGCAGATTGAGCCTCTCAGTATCAGCGTCCAGGAACAGAAAGAAACTATGCCCCAGAAGCTCCATCTGGTTTATGGCTTCATCCACAGGCATGGGCTTGACCAGGAAATGTTTGGTCTTTACTACTCTCTTGGGAGCCTCGATTTCCTCTTCTTCGATCGCCGCTCCTTGCCGGGCAAAAGAAACGCCTCTGTTTTTATCGTATAATTTGCCCTTGTATCGCTCGATTCGCTTCGACAACACGTCCACCACTTTGTCAATGGCTGCGCGCATATCCTTGGACCTTTCCTGCGCTCTAATTAAGGTACCCCTGCTATCCAGGGTAACCTGAACAATGAATCGCTGCTCAGGCAACTTGGCACCCTCCCGGGAAATCTCCACCTTGCCACCATCAAGGGTAGGCAAGTAACGGGCCAGCTTGCCAACTTTCTTCTCCACATACGCCTGTATTGTTTCAGAGATCTCCGCATTATTCTTAGCGACAACCTGTAGCTTCATTTCTCCTCCTTCAGTTGTGAATATCCCTTGCCAACGTCAACCCCCAAACAGACCTAGCCCCTTTGTTCTTGAGAGCTGCGGCACAGGACTCCAGCGTGGCCCCCGAGGTACATACATCGTCTACAAGGATAATCTGTCTACCGCCCAACTTTTCGTCACGGCACGCAAAAGCATCGGCGACATTCCTTCGGCGCTCTTCCACATCGGCTGCTCTCACCTGGGGCTGGGCCTGCTTGACCCGAATCAGGCAGTCCTCAATCACAGGCAAACCAATGCGCCTGCCCAACTCCCTGGCCAGAAGGCTGGACTGGTTGTAACCCCTCTCTCTCAATCGCCGGGGATGAAGTGGGACGCCAACCAGGACTTCGCCAGGCATGGGATTTGACCCGAGATAATCGGCTAACAACCCGGCCAGACAAGGAGAGATTGCCTTCAAACTCCGATACTTCAACTCATGAATGGCTTTCCGCATCACCTCGTCAAACCTGAACACGGAGCGGATGCCGTCAATCTTAGTTTGCCTTTGCCAGCAGCTCGGACATACAATACCGCTAGCCTGAGGTTTGCCACAGCGGGGGCAAAACGGAGGCATTATCCTTGGCAGTTTCCCGAGGCACTCGGGGCAAAGAAAACTTCCTCCTCTCCCACAGCCAACACACCGGCGCGGGAAAAAAGAGTCAACCGCCAGCTCAATTAACCTACCCGAACGAAGCAAATCTTCTGCTAAGGAGTATATTCTCGGCGTGGGGTACGGGTATGAAGCTCTCCACTAAGAATAGGCTCATTAAGGTATATTTCGCCATTCCTGATCTTCACATTGTATCCACAATCAGGACGGGTACACACCCAGGCCTTGTAGTGAATCGGCGCTCCCTGACTACCAAAGTCAGACAGAGGCACCAAATCCCCTTTTCCGCATTTCTGACACTTTGGGAACGAACCGGTTTCCAAGTTCCACCTCCACAATTAGTTTATTTGTTAATCAAAACCAGTAAGTATATACTATCAGAAATTCATTTGCAAGGCTATTCTCGCTGACAAGCCAAATTTTCTGGATTTTCCTTAGACTTCCCTAACGGCTCAGCCTGGCCACCGACAGGCAGGTATAGACGGCCCCGGCTGGCGTCAGTTGGCTTCTCATTAACCTGACAGCCTCGACTTCGATGGAATATTTGTCTTCAAAAATGGCAGAGCCCACAAGTTCGCCGAAGCTCCTTCTCTCCAGTGGCGATGCCCCCTCCCTGATGCGAGCCAAGGTCAAATGCGGCACGAAAGGGCGCTCCTCCTTGGCAAACCCCAAGGCAGCAAGCGCAGAGTCCACGTTTTGCTGTAACTTGGATAGCTTGTCCACCTCTCCCCCGACGCCGACCCAGAGCACCCGGACTTGCTTTACGCTGGGGAAAGCCCCTATGCCAGAAATCTCTAAATGGAATGGAGAAATCCCTTGCGTCGCTTTTCCGAGAGCTTCAGTTATCTCGGCTACCCGCTTAGAAGGAATATTGCCCAGAAACTTCAAGGTCAGGTGAATTCCCCCCGAGTCCACCCACTTGACGAACCTATGTTCATCCCTCTCCAATTCTCTTCTTAGCCTGGCCAACCCTTCCTTAGCTTCCTCAGACAGTTCAATGGCAACAAAAGAACGAATTTGCTCAGGATTATGTGCCACTTTCCCTCCCTTGTCCATTTTCACCCTCGTCCTCCGATAAGGTCAGGACAGGCTCTTAATTCGCCGCCCTTTAAGGCGGAAACGTAGTACACTGTTGCCAGTATCTATTTCGTATTTGAAAGAGGGACGCCGTAGTTCTTCTACTTTGTCTTTTTCTTTTCCTTCTGTTGCTTGGGCTTTTTCACATTCTTTCTTCCCTTAGTTCCCATCTTTTGCCTCCTTCTTATAACCTACCAATAGATTCCACAAACTTGAGAGCTATTTCCGGTGGTGAAGCACCATCAGCCTCCATCTGTAAATATTGGCTCAATAATTTTGAATTTTCAACTACCGACCAAGCTATATCTTCACCAGCACCACTAAGCATTAATAACTGACGTATGCGGTCAATGGCTGAGGAGTCCTGACCATATTTCTGTAGCACTTTGATAACCTTGCGCTGGTGGGAAATTCTAGATAATTTTTCATCTCTTTTCTTAGCTTCTTCGTTGGTCTGTTGAAGCCACTCCTCAAACCAAGGGCTAAAAGTGATCTTACTCCTAATCCTTGCCGTTGCATCATCCTCTTGATGCTCGGTATTTCTTCCATTCTTTCTGCCTTTAGTGCCCATTTCTTGAACCTGCCCTAATAAATTTCCGCATATCCATAAGTATCCTCTCATCAAATCCAGTTAAATCCAATGGGTCAAGCAATTCTGGATAGAATTCGGCTGTGTAAGCTGCCACAATTTGAAGAATCTCCTTCTCCCGCTCCTCAAGGGGTATAATATCCGGTTCCTCGCCACGTGACCTAGCCTCAGCCCATTCACCTATTCGCAACGGATCAGCACCTGTTTTCAGTCTTATCTCCTCATAAATCTGAAAAACTGGGTCTCCGGTAATTTTCTCCCTCATATTAATTTCATAAGAATTTTTATACATCCTTACCGTCAATTCTGGAAAACTACTACCAAATCCTAGTCCAAACGGACCACAACCGAGAATATTTCTATAAGCATCATCTAAAGCAAGCTCATGACCATACAATTTCCTAAAGTCTTTACGATGGCTTTTTGGACTATAAACATTATCTACAGATAACCCCATAACCCTTGACGCCTCTTCTAACTCCTTGAGGGCAATAAAATCATAGAATGTATCAGGTTCTTTCCCTTCCTCTTCTGTAAACTTTTTGAGCCGGTCTTTCGCTTGACTCTGCATAAACGCAATACTCCTATTAATATCTGTCCTAGGCTTTACAAGCATTTTGTGAAGTATATCCAGCTTATCACGCATAATACGCCCTAATAATGCCCCTGTTTCATACTGAAAAGCGAGAGTCGCAGCATAGTGGAACATTGTTATATAGCGTTTGCCAAAAAGCTTTTTCCGAACTACTTGTTCAAATGGTATCCCCGCAAATAATCCCATCAATAATGGCTGTCCCTCTTTGTATGGCATTTTATTCCCTCCCCAAACCATTATTTATTAAGGGAAGTCTGGAGGGGCTCTGCCCCTCTAACATCTCGAGCAGTTTTTGGGCGTTACCTCCCAGGATTTTGGCCTTATCTCTCTGAGGAAGCTGCGCAGATTGGACCTGGGCAAGCACCCGATTCTGCTGCATAAGGGGATAGTCTGTGCCGAAAAGGATCTTATCACTGCCGATGATGTGACTCACCTGCTCGAAAATCTCGGGCTTGTAAAGGAAAACAGTGGCTGCAGTATCAAAGAACACATTGGCTAAAGACCTGGCTACTTCAGGCATCAGGGCATAGAAAGGCAAGCCGCCACCCCAGTGCGCACAGACAATTCTTAGCTTCGAGAATGCCGTGATAAAGGAGTACAGAATGTCCGGGGTGATGCTACCCTTGCCGGAGTACTCATGCCCCACCGGTTCAGAAGAGTGGGTCAGAAGAATCAAGTCGTGCTTTAGTACGGCATCAATTACAGGCTCCATCGTTGTCTTATCAGCAAGGTCGAAGCCCTGTACATCGGACCTTAGTTCGCCAATTCCCTTAGCCCCGGCTTTAGCGCATCGCTCTATCTCAGCTACGGCAGCGTCTCCCGCCCTGGGCTGAATTGCACAAAAGCCAACAAGCCTTGTGGGATAGCGTGCTACTGAATCTAGAATATAATCGTTCGTTCTCACACAGAGCTCATGGCTCGCCCAGCCGGCGTTAAGAACGACGGACACAGCAATGTCTGCTTCATCCATGCTGGCAAGCAGTTCCTCCGCCGTGGCTATCCTGGCTTTCGGCTGGGAATAAAGCAGGGAAAAGCAGGGATCCGCCCTGTTATACTCATCACGCCTTTCCCTTAGCCAGGAGGGAAATATATGGGTATGAAAATCTATGATCACTTGAGCCATTATACCCAAACGTCCAAAAATACAAAATACCACGACCTTCTGTCATAGTGGGACGCCCCACCGTCGTTGCATGGCACCTCGTTTCTCTGTCATTGCGAGGCACGACAGTGCCGAAACAATCTCAGGGTAATTATGCGAGATTGCCACACTTTGCTCGCAATGACGAGTGGAATGGAGAAAAATAGAGTTGACCCCATTTAGGGCATTTCATAGTCCAAGGGGTGATATAATGCGAACCAATATTTTGTAAGTTAGGCTATTACCGCGGAGGAACAAAGATGTTGAACATCCGTACAATCAAAAAAGACACCCTCCATGACGTCATGCTCCAGCAGATGTACGCACTTAATTACGTGTGGATGAGGTTGGAAGGTCTTATGCAACAGAAAGCTCCCGACGTATATGGGAGCGAACAGTATTACCAGCTTTACGAAGACTATGGTTCAGAGGAAGCCAGGCGATTGGTCAAAGCTTTGGGTTTTCCGAAAAAGGAAATCAAGAACCTAGCCAGGTTTTTGAAATATTCGCACTGGGCTATTTTTGAGAACATCGAAATAGCGGAACTAACCGTCAACAGTTTCAGAATGCGCACACTCGATTGCTCAGCGCAACGTGCGGCAAAGAGATGGGGCTTGGACTATTATGATTGTGGAGCTGGAGGACTGCGGATTCGCAACGGTTTCTATAAGGGCATCAATCCTAAGGCAAAGGTCAAGAGGATTTTTACCCCGCCTGAAACCGGACCTAAAGGTACGCGTGCCATCGTTTCCTGCGAGTGGCTGGTTTCGCTGGAGTGAGACACTCCCTAGCAGAAAAATAGAGTTGACCCCTTTTCCATATGTGATAATTTCCTTAATAATATTTTAACAATGGCATCTTATAATGGTAGCATGAGCCCCAGAAGACGAATACGGGGTGATTGGCAAGTGTGGGAGAGGGTTGCGGCGATTGTTACGATGGCGAGCCCGTCGTATCTAGACGTGCGGACCGGGCTCTTTCAAGCATTTGGACTTCATCATTATTTGTTATTTGAACTTTGACATTTGGAATTCGTTGTTGCGACCATAAAGATCTGGAGGTGAGGTATGAAGATAACACTTAATTCAAAGAGGCGCCATTACCTGGCCGGAGCTACCACCTTGTTGATCATGGTAGCCTTGATTGCCGGGATGGCAGGTTGTATTCCACAAGAGTTCAAATCTACCCCCATGGTGGCGGCTTCGTATCATGTGGTGGGGCTCAAGGACGACGGCACCGTGGTCGCTGCGGGACACAACTGGTGGGGGGAGTGCAATATCGGCCACTGGCGTCAGATCATTCAGGTCGCCGCAGGCGGGTATCACACGGTCGCGCTTAAGTACGACGGCACCGTAGCCACTGCGGGGTCGAACTTGCAAGGGCAGCGAGATGGGGTGGGCAACTGGACGGCTATCATCCAAGTAGCCGCAGGCGGATATCACACGGTCGGACTTAAGGCCAACAACACCGTGGTAGCCGCGGGCGCCGTGGGATACGATTACGGGCAGTGCAATGTTGGAAACTGGACGGACATTGCCGAAGTAGCCGCAGGCGGGCTTCACACGGTGGGTCGTAACAACGACAACTCTGTGTTTGCCGTCGGACACAACGACTACGGGCAGTGCAATGCCAGCAACTGGACAGACATCGCCCATGTCGCCGCAGGCTGGTATCACACAGTCGGGCTTAAATCCGACGGCACCGTGGTGGCCGTGGGATACAACGGCTACGGGCAGTGCAACGTCGGCGGCTGGACAAACATCGTCCAGGTCTCCGCGGGCTACTCTCACACGGTGGGGCTTAAGCTCGACGGCACCGCGGTCGCCGTGGGAGATAACATAGATGGACAGTGTGAGGTCGGCGGCTGGACAAATATTATCCAGGTCGCCGCAGGCGTCCATTACACGGTGGGACTCAAGGGCGACGGCACTGTGGTCGTCGCGGGAGGAAGCGACGCCGGACAGTGTGATGTCGGCGCGTGGACGGATATCATCCATGGCGCCGCAGGCCGCTATCACACGGTGGCTGTTAAAACCGACGGCAGTGTGGTCGCGGTGGGAGACAACTGGGGCGGGCAGTGCAATGTCGGCGACTGGACGGATATCACCCAAGCCGCTGCAGGCTACTGGCACACGGTGGGGGTTAACTCCGATGACACCGCGGTCGCCGTGGGATGGAATGACGATGGGCAGTGCGAGGTTGGCAGCTGGGGGAACGTCACCCAGGTCGCTGCAGGCGAGAAACACACAGTTGGGCTTAAGGCCGACCACACCGTGGTCGCCGTGGGAGATAACGGCGATGGGCAGTGCAATGTCGGGGGTTGGACGAACATCATTCAGGTCGCCGCCGGTAAGTCGCATACAGTAGGGCTTAAGTCCGACCACACCGTAATCGCTGTGGGAGATAACGACTACGGACAGTGTAACGTCGGCGGCTGGGGGAATATCACCCAGGTCGCTGCAGGCGAGAGACACACAGTGGGGCTCAAGGCCGATGGCACCGCGGTCACCGTCGGAGATAACGATTACCGGCAGTGCAATATCAGCGACTGGACGGACATTATCCAGGTCGCCGCGGGTCGCTACCACACAGTGGGGCTTGAGTCCGACCACACCGTGATCGCTGTGGGATACAACGGCTACGGACAGCTTGAGGTCAGTGGGTGGACGGATATCACCCAGGTCGCTGCAGGCCGCTATCACACGATAGGAATTAGGTCCGACGGTACCGTAGTCGCAGCAAGCCTTGTGCTCGAGCTTGCCAAATGGAACCTGGGCGAGGCACCATCATAGGGAGAAAAAAGAATGAGAATATATCCGAAGCCTTCGGCTAAGGTCCTTTCAAAGCTCCGCGGGAGAATCTGGATATTGGGAAAACCGAACTGTTACACAAGAGGTGAAGTATGAAGACAACATTTGGTTCTGGCAGACACTATTGCCTGGTCAGAGTCGGCATTTTCTTGGCTACGGCAGCATTAATCGTCGGGATGGTAGGATGTGGCGGTGGTGCGGTTCCTTCGCCTTATTATGAACTCAGTATCAACAGTACCGCAGGGGGATCGGCAACTACCCCTGGGGAGGGGACTTTCACCTATGAGCCGGGAGAACTAGCCGATTTGGTGGCTGAGGCTGCTGAGGGCTACCGCTTTGTCGAGTGGACCGGCAATGTGAGCGGCATGGGCGATGCCGACGCCGCCATAACCTACATCATCATGAACGGCAACCGTTCCATAACGGCTAACTTCGAACCCAAACGCACCCCCATGGTCGCGGCAGGCACCTGGCACACGGTGGGGCTAAAGGTCAACGGCAGGGTGGTCGCCGTGGGAGACGATTACCACGGCCAGTGCACTGTCGGCAACTGGAGGGGGGTGACTCAGATCGCCACAGGCTACTGGCACACGGCCGGGCTTGAATCGGACGGCACCGTGGTCGCTGTGGGATTGAACACCTCCGGACAGTGTAATGTTGGCGACTGGACAGACATCACTCATGTCGCCGCAGGCGGCTGGCACACGGTGGGGCTTAAGTCTGACGGCACCGTGGTCGCTGTGGGATTGAACACCTCCGGGCAGTGCGATGTGGACAGCTGGACAGATATCACCCAGGTCGCCGCGGGCGCCGGACACACGATGGGGCTTAGGTCCGATGGCACTGTGGTCGCTGTGGGGCAAAACGGCGACGGGCAGTGCAACGTCGGCAACTGGACGGGCATCGTCCAGATCGCAGCAGGCATTGCTCACACGCTAGGGGTTAAATCAAACGGCACCGTGGTCGCTGTGGGACAGAACTTCGACGGGCAGTGCAATGTCGGCAACTGGACGGGCGTCACCCAGATCGCCGCAGGCGGACTTCACACGGTGGGACTTAAGTACGACTGCACCGCGGTCGCCGTGGGAAACAACTACTCCGGGCAGTGCGATGTGGACAGCCAGAGCTGGACGGACATCGTCCAGGTCACCGCAGGCGACAACCACACAGTGGGGCTTAAGTCCGACGGCTGGGTAATCGCCGCGGGGAACAACGCTTACGGACAGTGCAATGCCGGCTGGGCGGACATCACTGAGGTCGCCATGGGTGGGTACCATATGGTGGGGCTTAAGTCCGACGGCACCGTGGTCGCCGTGGGAGACAACGACTACTGGCAATGTGATGTCAGTGGCTGGGCGAATATTACTCAGGTCGCCGCAGGCTACCACCATACGGTGGGGCTCAAGTCCGACCGCACCGTGGTTGCCGTGGGAGACAACTACGACGGGCAGTGCAATGTCGGCGGCTGGGGGAATATCACCCAGGTCGCCGCAGGGGGCGACCACACGGTGGGACTTAAGTCCGACGGCACCGTGGTCGCCATAGGAGACAACGACTACAGTCAGTGCGATGTCGGCGGCTGGACGGGCATCACCCAGGTTGTCGCAGGCTATGACCATACGGTGGGGCTCAAGTCCGATGGTACTGTGATCGCTGTGGGACGGAACCACAAGGGGCAGCGCAATATTACGTACTGGACGAACATCACCCAGATCGCCGCAGGTTACGACCATACGGTGGGGCTCAAGTCGGATGGCAGAGTGGTCGCAGTGGGAGATAACGACTACGGGCAGTGCAATGTAGCCTACTGGACAGGCATCACTCAAGTCGCGGCAGGCAATTATCACACTGCGGGCCTTAAGTCCAATGACACCGTCGTTGCCGTGGGAGACAACTACAGCGGGCAGTGCGATGTCGGCAACTGGAAGGACATCATCCAGATCGCTGCGGGCCGGTTTCGCACGGCGGGCCTCCGGGATGATGGTATCGTGGTCACCACAAGCTTGGTTGTCCATTGGAACTTGTTGCTTGCGTTGCCACCGTTGCGGTATCCGCCACCCCCACCCCCACCCAGCGGGGGCGGTTGCTTCATCGCCACCGCAGCTTACGGCACGCCAATGGCTGAGGAAATACAGATTCTTCGTGAGTTCAGAGATGAATACTTGCTGACCAACCCGCTCGGACAGACTCTGGTAGATATCTATTACAGAATCAGCCCACCGATAGCCGAGTTCATAACCGAGCACCCCAGCCTGAAGCCGACAGTGAGGGTTGTGCTATTGCCCGCTCTGGTAATGAGCGCAATAGCCGTCAACACTACTCCAACCGAGAAGATGGCCATAGTGGGCTTGGTGGCGCTGGTCTCAGTGGCAGCGGCTATATGGGCAACGAGGCGGCGAGGCCGGGAGCCAGAGTATACCTGAGAGTGAAATTGCCCAGTTGGGGCAACAGCCAAGTAGTTGTTATGCCGGGGCTACGGTAGGGACGATAAGCTTTGCCTAAGGCAAGCACTCATATTGCGACTGTTCCAGCTTCGGTAGGCAGGATGATGTTTATCCCGCTGTCGCGCAGATTCTCCACGTAGAATTCGGGCTTCTCGGAGTGCACCGGTATGAGCACCTCGGGTTGAATCTCACGAGCAACTCGCAGCAAGTCGGCACCACTGGCATGTCCCGAAGCATGCAACCCCCTCTCTTTCTCAGGTATTTCCCATTCGCCGTTCCTCTGGACAGGGAGGCCAAATGCCTGCAACTGGAAATGCTTCAGCCACTGGTGCAAACGCCAGAAGTCCATCTGCTGTTCTTCATCGTGAGGCTCGCTCGAGCTAAAGACATAAAGGCTGCCGGCCTGGGGCTGTATGCTGGGCAGCTCATTCAAATCCCAGAAACTGAAACTGAGGATGAAATCACCCTGGTTAGCACTGACATCTTTAGCCAGAACTATTTTGCTGGAGTAATCGTCGTAGATACCTCGCAGCCAGGCAGCAGGGCTTTTGGCCGCTGTTGTCTCCTGGTAGATTGCCAGGCTGCCTTCTACAGCCAAGTCCGGTATCTCTGGCTCAAGAAGTCGCATGGTCTTCAAAAGGTAAGCATCCTTGGGCAAGATGGCCAACTTTCTCTTCGTGTCTCTGGCGACCTGCAAAAAGGTAAGCAAGCGATTTACATCTCTGGGAGAGAAATCAGCGATGACTAGGCCCCGGGCACCGTTAATGGCTTTGAAGGCATTCTCATACACTTCCTGCTCGGAGACATTTGTCGCTCTGTTGACATTGGTGCCTTCCAGGACTAACACTCTGGGATG
>Ga0256868_10000504_pt1 | contig 22728 bp, 23 predicted proteins | sample RVTome_13_FD_187341 | JGI IMG/M metagenome (GOLD analysis project Ga0256868, IMG submission 187341) | Soil microbial communities from uranium-contaminated site in the Upper Colorado River Basin, Wyoming, United States - RVT92D227 HiSeq ...
ATATAATTTAGGCACTACATAAATGTATCGTAATTTATATATTTATATGATGTGAGTTAATTAGATTAATAATAGAATGTAGTGTCAAATTTAATATACTATTATTAGTTAGAAGGTGTATTTAAACCTAAAATCTCTTCAAATCAATATAACGACTTAATACAAAAATAAATAGATTATTTTTTACATGAGAATAATCTATTTTTTTCTAAATATTTCTGATGATATTCCTCAGCAAGATAGAATTCTTTTGCAGGAGTTATTTCTGTGACGATTTCTTTTTTATGTCTAAGAATTTGTTTTTGTTTTGATTGTTCAGCTATATATTTTTGTTCTTCAGAATGATAAAATATTACTGAACGATATTGTGTGCCTATATCTGGTCCTTGTCTGTTTAATTGTGTAGGATCATGTATACTCCAAAATATCTCCAAGAGCTTTTCATATGATACAATTAATGGATCATAAGTTATCTGAATTACTTCTGCATGTCCTGTTTTATCTGTACATACTTGTTCATAAGTTGGATTTTTTGTTTTTCCACCCATATATCCAACTGTTGTTGAGGTTACACCTTTTATTTTTTGAAATGAGGCTTCTACACCCCAAAAACACCCTGCTCCAAATGTAGCTTTTTGTATCAATTTCTCATCACTTTTTTGTTTTTTTCATTTTTTCTAGTTGTTCTTGTGAATAAAATTTTGTTTTGCAATTTGGGCATATAATAGGTGATTCATCTGAACACCTCACCCATCCATTACCACAAAAATAACAATTTTCTTTTTTTATTTTTAAACCCCACTAAATAAATATTACCCTAATTTTTTTTGTTTTTTTAGATTTATTTCAAATTATGGAATTAAATTTTATATATTTGATTACTCAGTTCGCCCATTTTTCATCATCCTTTAAAGCAGCATTCAGAAATAATTTTTGCTTCACATCATTGTAATCAAACGAAATATGACTATAAGTCAGTATAAAAATCTTTTTTATTGTTTAACTGTTCTATTATTTGATTAAAACCCTTTTTATAACCTTTTTAATCACTTTTCCCTTGTTTTTTAATCTAAAAGCTATTAAACTAAATAAAAAGATAAACTAATAGTTTAAATAAAAACTTTTGAGGGTTGATGCTCAAATGTATGAAAAACAAATTTTGGAAAAATGGTTGAATCAAATTAAAAATGATCAGTTAAGCCCTGAGTTTGTTGGAGCAGGACTGGATAAAGAACAAGCAATTAAAAAACTTCAGGATCAACTAAATAAATTATCTTTTATTAAACCAATGACAAAAGAAAAATAAATAACTATTCTTATCAAGTTTTTATCATAGGTTACGTGAATAAACAATGTATAGTAAAAAAAGAATATTAGAAAGGTTAAACAATATATATTCAAAAATCCCTGATTTTGATTGTCAGCATTGCCACGAATGTGAAGGTCCTATTATATGGTTTAAACCAGAAGAAATAAATATAAGAGGGTATCTTAATAATAACAATTTAGAATATATAATCTGGTCAACAGAGGAATTTGAAAAACATAACATGAAATGCCCATATCTTAAGAATAATAGATGTAGTATCTATCCTGTTAGACCTATTGTCTGTAGACTACAAGGCAACTTACGTGAGCTTCCATGTAAATTCAATAAAAATAATTTAATCACAGATGAAAAGTATCATGAAATTAAAAATGAATTTAATAATCTTTTAAAAGATATAGATGCATTTAATATATGTTATAGTACACGTAGACATCATCTTTAGAAATTAGATAAGCAAGCCTTTTTATTATTATTTTTATTTACACGAGTTACTTTCCTGGTGCAATAAATGACAAACAACGAAGCATATCGTGCAATAATTGATAAAATACTATCAGGAGAGTTTACAAATGATAAAGATTTGACTAAACTTAAACTATGGGCATGCCAAAATTTTGGTTTAAAGATATTTCCACGTAATTCCCAGATACTTTCAGCTGCAACAGATGATGAAAAAAAGAAACTTATAAAAGTACTCAGAATAAAACCTATACGTTCAGTTTCAGGTGTTTATATAATTACTGTTATGCCTAAGCCTTTTCCTTGTCCTAAAGATGAACCATGTATTTATTGTCCTGGTGGTCCAAGCTTAGGTACACCACAGAGCTATACTGGTAACGAACCAGCTGGTAGAAGAGCAATTGAGCATAATTTTGATCCATTTAATCAGGTTAAGAGTAGGATAAACCAGTTTCGGATCATGGGTCATGATGTTGATAAGATTGAACTTATAATTTTTGGTGGGACTATAACTGCTTATCCAAAGGATTATCTTGAATGGTTTGTAACACAATGTCTTAATGCAATGTCTGGTTCAGATGCTAAAAATATAATTGATGCGCAGGCTGCTGCTGAAAATGCAACAATCAGAAATAGTGATATTACTATTGAAACACGTCCAGATTATTGTAAAAAATCTCATATTGATTTAATGCTTGGTCTAGGGGTTACACGTGTGGAGCTTGGTGTTCAGACTGTTTATGATGATGTTTATAGGTTTGTAAATCGTAATCATACTGTTGATGATGTCGTGAAGTCTACACGTATTTTAAAAGATGCAGGTTTTGCAGTGATTTATCATATGATGCCTGGTCTTATGGGATCTGATTTTAATCGTGATTTAGAAGCATTTAAAACAATTTTTGAAAATGAAAGATTTAAGCCAGATGCAATTAAAATTTATCCTACACTTGTTATGCCAAATACAAAACTATACAATTTGTGGAAAAATGGTGAATATAAACCGTATTCTCTGCAGGAAACTGTTAAACTTATTACTGAAATAAAAAAACAAGTACCAAAATGGGTTAGAATACAAAGAATTCAACGAGATATCCCTGTTAATTTAATTGCAGAAGGCGTTAAACGTGGTGATTTACGCGTTTTAGTTCAGAAACAACTTAAAAAAGAAGGTGGAAAATGTAATTGCATTAGATGTCGTGAAGTAGGGCATGTCCAATATAAATCTAGTTATTATCCAAACCCTAAAAATGTAAAACTTGTAATTGATAAATATACTGCTTCCCAAGGTGAAGAAATCTTTCTTTCATTTGAAGATACTAAAAGTGATGTTATAATAGGCCTTTTGAGATTAAGACATCCTGCTAATGCAGATCTTATGTTAGTTAGGGAGCTTCATGTTTTTGGCCCAACAGTTCTGGTTGGTGAAAACGCAGAGGAGAATCAATGGCAACATAAGGGTTGGGGTGAGCGCTTAATGCAAGAAGCTGAACGTATTTCACTGGAAAAATATGATATGCATAAAATCAGTGTTTTATCAGGTATAGGAACACGTAATTATTACAGACGTTTTGGTTATGAGCGCGAAGGACCATATATGGTTAAGAAGTTTTAAAATATTGATGTAATTAGTACCATCGATTAACATTACCGCCTTTTCGTACTAACACCTCACCACATTTAGGACATACAATATTACCTGCGCCTCGCTCCTGAACGCTATCTTTTGTTGCTTTAGCAGAAAAAGGTAACCTCCAACCACATTTTTTACATCTAATGTTAATCATATCAAACTCTCATTCTTTTAATATATTATATTTAAAAATACTATTTACGTTTTTTCAATAAATATTTAGCATCTTTATCAAGATCTATAAACAAATCTGCGACTTCCTTAAGCTTATGAGATGTAGTTTTACCAAAAGCTATTACTTCTACCCGACAGCCAAGGCTTTTTGAATGTTCTAGCAAATCAGAGAAATCCCCATCTCCGCTTACTAAGACAATTGTATCTAATTTTGGTGCTAGTCTCATCACATCCATAGCTATTCCCACATCCCAATCTCCTTTTTTTGCACCACCATAGAAAACCTGAAGCTCCTTTGATTTTACTTCAAATCCCATTTCAGATAATGCATCATAAAACGTGTTCTCATCTTTTATATCTGCTTTAATAACATATGCTATAGCTCTAATTAGCTTCCTGCCGGCAATAGCGTCTTTTAATATTGTTTTAAAATTTGATTTAGCTGCATATAGCTGCCTTGCAGAATAGTACATATTTTGCACATCTACAAACACGCCAATCCTTTGATCTATATGTCCTGTTTTTGTCATAATTATTAATCTAATATCATTTCTTTACTTAAAAAACAAACCCCTCAAAAGGAATTAAAACCACGTGAAGGATAGATAACTATAATACTGCCAAAGAAAAAATAATAAAAAACAGTCGAATCATTTCTGAAATACAAATTATGAATTCATCTACCTTTGTAAAGTGTCTACTTAAGGATAAATTTATACTCCCTCCAATTAGTGGATACACTGATTATCCATACCGGACTATTCTTGCAAAATTTAATCCACCTTTTATTATAACCGAGATGGTCAGTGCACAAGCAGTTATTCGCAAAAATCCAAAAACCATACAGATACTTAAAAAAGCAGAAGGAACGCATTTTAATGGATTACAACTCTTTGGTTCAGATCCTAAAATAATGGGTGAAGCAGCAAAAATTGTAGAAAATATGGATTTTGATTATATCGATATTAACATGGGATGTACCATAAAAAAAGTTGCTAATAAGGGGGCAGGCATATCTCTCATGATACAAGAAAAAAATGCATGTTTAGTTACTGCTTCTGTTGTCGACGCGGTAAATATTCCTGTGACATGTAAGCTTCGCCTTGGTGCAACAAAACAAAAAGTAAATGTTGTCTCCCTTTCTCAAAAACTTATGGATATAGGTGCTACAGCAGTTATTATTCACGGGCGAACTGGAGAAAAAAAATTTGGTCTGACTATTGATTTTAATTTGATAAAATCAGTTGTAGATAATCTTTCAATTCCTGTTGTAGCAAATGGAGGTATTTTTACAGGTAGGGATGCAGAGATGATGATTAAAAAAACTGGTGCTGCTGCAGTAATGCCTGGGCGTGGCCTAGTTGGTAACCCCTGGCTTATATCAGAACTAAGGTCTATTTTTTCTAATAAACCTTTTTCCACTCCTAACCTTAAGGATAAAAGGAATATATGTTTTGAGCATTTGCAACATCTATGTGACTTTTATGGTGCATCTAATGGCATTATCAAAATGCGTAAAATTCTTCCAGAATATTTTTCAAATTGTCGCAATTTAAAGAATTTGAAACTCGAAGTTCAACATGTTTCTTCTTGTTCTCAAATACTTGAGCTATTAGAAAACATTTACGAGGTCGATAATCATATAATATATGACACTGTAACATCATAAATTTATAATTAAATTTTCTTTAATATTCTAACAAATTAAATTTTAATAAAAAAGCTTTTAATGAAGTAGACTTTACAATCAGAAAAATTATATTATTGTTCGGTTTTTACCAAACGTTTTCAACTAGTATATAAACTAAAATTGATATAACTATCTATAAACTAAAGTGATGTGATAAATTATGAATGAAAAAACAACCCAAATAACAAGTATATTAATAATAAGTATTTTAGCAAGCGCAGGTATCTTAGCATTAATCGCGTTTTCACCACTAGACCAAGGAGCGTATACCTATAAACTCAATACTTTCCAATCTTATGATGAACTACTTACATTCCTACATCAACGATATGAAACAAATACCAACCAGGGAAGATATTATAACTCTTTAAATGCCAATATTGAAAAATCAGATGCTTCAGCTACTGGAGCAACTCAAGGTAACGAGGAGTCTACTTCTTATTCGACAACCAATGTTCAAGTTGCAGGTGTAGACGAACCTGATATTGTAAAAACCGATGGAACCTACCTTTACGTGGTAGCAAAACAAGCAGTCTTTATTATAAAAGCATACCCACCAGAAGAAGCATCTATTCTATCTCAGATCACAATTACAAATGTTTCTATTAGCAACATCTTCATCCAAGAAGATAACCTAGTTGTCTTTGGGGATACGAGTGGTTTTTACACTTATCCTCTTCTCGAAGGCGATATTAAAAGCGACATAATTCGCCCCGATATCTGGTGGGGTGGTGAAACACAAACAGTCATCAACGTCTACGATATCAATGATAGAACAAACCCGATTCTTGAAAAAGAAATCAGAATCGACGGTGGTTACTTTGATGCCCGTTTAATCGATGAATACGTTTACGTGGTCGCAACTGAATACACCTATAACATCTATTACGCAGTTGATGAAAAAAACTACACTCTAAACATACCTCAAATCAGTATCGATAGTAAAACCGTAAACATCTCAGCTAGTGACATTTACTATGTTGATGTCCCAGAGCTCTCCGACACTATGACCCATGTGATCTCACTAAACCTTAATACTAATGATGTTGTTGAAAAAAGTTTTATGCTAGGTAGCTCCCAAACAATGTATGTTTCAAAAAACAACATCTTCCTTGCATCAGCCCATTATCCATATTATCCATTATTATATAGAAATCAGGGAGATATCTCATCACTAAACGACCAAGAAACCACAATCTTACATAAAATCTCTATCACCACCGGTGATGTCAGTTATATAGCACAAGGTGAAGTTCCTGGGCATATCCTGAACCAATTTTCCATGGATGAACACAACGGTTTCTTCAGAATCGCAACAACCGTTGGAAACAATTGGGGTGAAGATACTCAATCCAGTAACAACATCTATATTCTCGATGAAACCCTTAAACAGGTCTCTCAGATTGAGAACATCGCACCTGGAGAATCTATATATGCAGCAAGATTCCTTGGAGATCGAGCTTACCTTGTAACCTTTGTCCAAGTCGACCCACTCTTCACCATTGATTTATCAGATCCTTACAACCCACGCATCCTTGGCGAACTGAAGATCCCCGGATACTCCGAATACCTCCACCCATACGATGAAACCCATATAATCGGAATCGGAAAAGAAGTAGACCCAAGCATTGATGCAGATAAGGTCCACACTCCTGGAGCTATTTATTACACGGCGATATTAGGCTTAAAGTTGGCTCTATTCGACGTCAGTGACATCGAAAACCCAGTAGAAGAAGCAAAGATCGTCATCGGTGACCGTGGAACTGACAGCCCTGCTCTCTATGACCACAAAGCATTCCTATTTGACAGAGAAAAAGAACTACTCATTATCCCAGTAAGTCTATATGAAATTACTCAGGAAGTCAAAGATCGATATATAAACAGTAGCGGTACAGAAGAACTATTCGGAGAATTCACCTTCCAAGGTGCCTATGTCTATGGACTTAGCCTCGATAGTGGCTTTGAATATAAAGGGCGAATCACCCATCAAACCCCAGAACAAATGCAATATTCACCTGACTACTATTGGTATTGGGGTTACTCCAACACAGATATTACCAGAACCCTCTATATCAACAATATTCTTTACACTATTTCTGGTGAAATGGTGAAAATGAACAGCCTTGATGATCTAAGTGAAATAAACAGTGTAAATATTGTATAATTAAAAATTTTAGGAGGAGTATAATTTTTTTTACTCACCTAAAAAATTTTTTATATTTTTGTAAGGTTACATTTTTGTAAGATGATAATTTTAATGTTATTCTTTATTAGTTATTTCTTTTACTAACTTATTTTTGTTAGCTGATGCTTGAAGAAAACCTAAGATTAGTTTTTTTTGTTTTTCTGTTAATACCATATTTTTTCACCTCTTAGATAACTTATATCGATAAATCTTAACATGCTATTCATTGCCAGTAATTGTATATAAATAAATCGTGTAAAAATGTCAAAAAAGCCAAGTTTAATAACAATAATAAAAAAAGCTAATCTAAAACATATTTTGCAGCACTTTCACCAGCTAAATAACCAGTTGAAAAAGCCTCTTGCAAGTTATAACCACCAGTATCACCATTAATATCTATCATTTCACCAGCAAAAAATAAACCATCTATTAATTTTGATGACATTGTTCTTGGATTAATCTCCTTTAATGATATCCCACCAACAGTTATCATAGCTTCTTCCAAAGATTCAAATCCAATTATTCTTAAATTAATTCCTTTTAAAAATGCGACTATCTTTTTCCTATCACTTACCTTCAACTGACTAGCTTTTACCAAAGAATCGATTTCCAAAACTTCCAGTGCTAAATCAACTAATCTATCTGGATAACTTTTCTTTAAAACATTAGAAATACTTTTTTTAGAATTATTTATCATTTCTTTCATGAGTTTTACTTCAACTTCTTTTTCACTTTGAGCTGGCATTAAATCTATTGACACTGAAATTTTCATACCTTTATTTAACAACTCTACTATCTTTCCAGAAATTGACAATATAATAGGACCAGAAATACCATTTCCCGTAAACAATAAATCTCCTATATCTGATTTTATTTTCTTTTGATTAAATTCAAAAATAACGCGGGCTTTCTTAAGAGATAATCCCTCTAATGCCACAGGATATCTTTTGTCCGTAATTAGCGGAACTAGACCGGGATGTATTGATACAATTTTATGACCAAGTTTTTCTACTAGTTTTATACCTTTTCCATCTGAACCAGTTGAACTATAAGTAATTCCACCAGTAGCAACTATCAAACAATCTGCGAGTAACTGTGAACCGTCACTAAAATTTACTGCTTTAATTTTTTTATTTTTAACAATAATATCACTTAACTGACGGTTATAAATTATTTTTACATTGTTATTAATTAATTCTTTTTCTAATATATTACAAACACTTGATGCATTATTTGTCTCTGGAAAAATTTTTCCGTTACTTTCAGTAATAAATTTTAACTGCCTAGATTCAAAGAACTTAATTAGATCATTATTAAAAAATAATTTGAATGCATCTCTTAAGAATTCACCATTTCTATCATATCCTTTTATGAAGGATTCCAAAGTATCTGAATTTGTTAGATTACAACGTCCATTACCACTTATAAGAAGTTTTTTACCTAAAATATTATTTTTTTCTACTAGTATTACATTTTTAACAAGTTGGCTGGCTCTAATTGCTGCCATCATACCGGCAGGTCCACCACCAATTACAACAACTTTTTTTCTATCATCAGTCATTTTTTCCCTTAGATTTTCTTGTTTTTGTATTATTTAATAGAAATAATACCTTTAATATTCTTTTATAAATAACTATGAAGGGAGATTTAAAGCCGATAAAAAAGATTTTGTTTTTCTATTTTAGATGGACATGGTGGGTTGGCTAGAGAATTTTACACGGCTCTTTTCCAGCTCTATATAGCTGAGATGGCGCTGGTCGGCGTTTTCTCGGCATTTTCCGGCGTTTCCAGCTTTGCAAAGAATTTTCCGGCATAAGAAGAGCGCCCCGCATTTGCTAGATTGAGCACTAATTTATATGTAGTATATTAAGTGGTTAAATTTTATACCGAGAATGCCGGACTTTTATTACTCATTTCGGACTTGTTAATACAGGAAATCTCGGCTCATTAATGCGGTTCTATAGCACCTATTATAATGTGGTGTATTAATCAATAATATAATTGTAAGTTATTTGTCTTTAAGTATGGTGAAGGATTAAATGATTACCTATTATGTATCTTCAACAGGCAGTGATAGTGCTTTTGGTTTGATTAATAGCTCATGATGGCATATCAATAATGCAGCTACTATGCAGTCACTAAAGTAAACCTTGCGTTTTTTTTTATTCTCTTTGTTTTTTGTGTGATGATGTAAATCGTATTTGGCTGTCCTCAAATTCCAAACACTATCTTCATGTTTGTAACATTTTTATTATTTCCATTCATAGTCTTAGAGAAAAAAAGGTTGGTGTTAAAGATAAAATCAAACTTTGATAAAAATATTGAAGTTTGGTTTTAGGCAAGTTCTTCTTACTAAAACTATTCTCTTTTTTTCTTTTTTTACAAATTGTTGTTTTTATACTGTTTATTTTTAATTTTGGTGCATATAATAGAGGTAATATTTAAATAAAGGATATTTTATTAAATCCTTTAGAGGGAGGAATATAAAATGAAAAAAATTGTAGCAGCATTTGTAATGTTTTTATTAATTGGAGCTAGTATAGTTACAGTAGTAGGAATACAAAATGATATAAAAAAATATGATGAAGACTATAATAATTTAATGTATATTAAAATATTTGAGCAACCACCAAACTTTGAACATCTTTTAACATCAGATGCATATTATGCAGACGGTATTATAGTTTATGAGAATTTATGGGGTATAGATGATGATATAGTTAAATTAACTTGGTGGGGCTGTCCTCTAAAGATGACGTCAGATGGATGGATTAATGGAACTCCTGAAGGTATGAATTTTTTTATCTTTTTTTATGGCGATTCTGAGGAACAATCAAATGCTCCCCCAAATGAATTAATTAAATCTTTTGATTTTTCAGCAGAAGACATTGAAATAACTTATACAGGGGAGTATTACAAAAGTTCTGTTAGTGGGAGAACATATGAGTTAATAAAATTCGATTGTTTATTGCCATCTCCTATTAGTTTATCTGATGGAAATGGTTGGATTTCAATTCAAAGCTATAATGATATTGAAAATGATTGCTTCTTATGGATGGCGAGTAGTGGGGGGGATAATTTTTCCTATCAAGTAACTACTAAGTATCCAACAATATATGATTGGGATGTGTCCATTTGTTTTTATAGACTAAATGAACCACCAGAGGAACCAACAATAACAGGCGATTCAAGTGGAAAACCAGGTACAGAATATGAATACAGTTTTGTATCTACTGATCCAGAAGAAGATGAAATATCATACTTTATTGATTGGGGAGATAATTCGACAACTGACTGGGCAAGTACATTACCTTCTGGAGAATATTACAATTCTTCACATATTTGGTCTGAGGAGGGTAACTATACAATTAAAGCTAAAGCTAAAGATATTTATGGTGCTGAGAGCGACTGGGCAACAATAACTGTCACTATGCCAAAGAACAAATCTATTATTTTCAACTCTCCTTTAGTTACATGGATATTGGAGCGTTTTCCTATCTTTGAAAAAATACTAAACCAATTACTATAACTAAAACCAAACAACCCTCTCATTTTTTCTTTTTTTCTCTACTGAAAAATACCAAGAAGAAAGTAAAAACCAAACTTTGATAAAAATACCTATAGTTCACATGGAAACTCTCCGAGAGAGCTGTACGGACCTGGCGGGATTCGAACCCGCGATCTGCAGCTTAGGAAACTGCCGCCCAATCCAGGCTAGGCTACAGGCCCAATTTAAATTAACTATATAGAATACATAAGCAACTATTTTTTAAAATTGTTTATGTTCAATAGAAAAATAAGCATTAGATGTATCATTAAATTCAACTTTTTTATCTTTAATCTCACTTAATCTTATTGTTTCATGCGGTAATTCTTTTTTCTTTAAAAGTTCTATAAGCCCAGGTATGTGTCCATCTCCAACTACTGCGATTATCTTTTCATATTTTTCGCTTGCAGATGTAAGTTGTTGAGCCATGAACGAATTTCTTTCATCAATTAAAACACGTTTTATTGTAGGAAACTTTTTACCTATCTCATTTAGATAATCATCAAAGTTATCTTGTATATTATTTAATTCTTTTTCCACTCTTTTTTTACTTATAAAAAATCCACCTATTCCTGAAAACATGATTTTTATTTTTTCACTAATACTCATTTTTTTAAGCATTTTTGAAAACATATTTTGTGCATTCATATCTATAAATGCTAATGGTATCTGATGACTTTGCGCGTATTCTATCGTAGTTATCATCTCTTGTCCTGCTTTTACACCGTATTCATTGGCCATTCCATCTTGAAAACGAGCGAGTAGTTTGTATATTATCGGCTGGTTTTTACTTTCTTCTTGGTATTTTTCAGGATTTGTTTGTTTAAGCATAAGGCCTTGATATCTTTGTTTATCTAACTCTATGCATAAAATATCTGGTCCTTTTTGATCAAATATATCTGTTATTTGTTTGCTTAAATCAAATACATGCCCTGTTCCAATTAGTGTAATCATTTTTTGTCTTCATCCTGTGTTTGACTTTTTTAGGTATTTAGAATGATATTTTCATTGATTAATTTATTTTCTATTTATTTGTAAAAGTATGTTTTTACGTCTATAGTCGACAAATAAATCGACAATATTAAATATAATGGTTTACAAAATATATATTATGGGAAAAGTAATAGATGATTATAAAATAATAGAACTATCCCGTGAATGGATAGAATTACAAAAAGAAATAGGGCTTATTTAAAAAACCTCTTTATTTTTTTTACTAATATCTATAATACTCAGGTTTATAAGGCCCTTCAACCGAGACACCAATATACTCTGCTTGCTTCTTAGAAAGCTTTGAAAGCTTAACACCAAGCTTCTTAAGATGCAGACGAGCTACTTCTTCATCCAAAATCTTAGGGAGCATATATACACCAATATCATACTTATTATTCCAAAGCTCTATCTGCGCAAGACACTGATTAGTAAAACTATTACTCATAACAAAACTTGGATGACCAGTTGCGCATCCAAGATTAACCAGACGTCCCTCAGCAAGCAAAAAAATTTCATGACCATCAGAAAAAACATATTTGTCTACCTGAGGTTTGATATTTACTTTTTTAATACCAGGAATTCTATTTAAATTATCAACCTGAATCTCATTATCAAAATGACCAATGTTACAAACAATAGCTTGATTCTTCATTTTCTTCATATGCTCTGCAGTAATAATATCACAATTACCAGTAGCCGTTACATAAATATCACCCTTTGAAAGAGCATCTTCTACAGTTGTAACCTCATAACCTTCCATCGCAGCTTGAAGTGCACAAATCGGGTCAATCTCTGTTACAATTACATGAGCACCAAAACCTCGCATACTCTGACAGCAACCTTTACCAACATCTCCATAACCACAAACAACAACAGTTTTACCTGCGACCATTACATCGGTTGCACGTTTTATTCCATCAGCTAGACTTTCACGACAACCATACAAATTATCAAACTTACTTTTAGTAACACTATCGTTAACATTAAATGCGGGAAACAAAAGTTTACCTTCTTTTTTCATTTGATAAAGTCGATGAACACCAGTGGTAGTTTCTTCAGAAACACCTTCAATATCTTTTACAATACGATGCCAATGAGTAGGATCTTTTTTATAAACTTCTTTTAAACAAATCATAAGTTCTCTTAAATCCTCAGACTCAAAACTATAATCTTTATCAAGCAGATTTGGATTTTCTTCAACTTCATAACCCTTATGAACCATAAGAGTCGCATCACCGCCGTCATCAACAAGCAAATTAGGTCCTTTTCCATTTCCAAAATCAAGAGCCTTTCTTGTACACCACCAGTAATCTTTAAGAGTTTCACCCTTCCAAGCAAAAACTGAGGTACCAGCTTTAACAATAGCAGCAGCTGCATGATCTTGTGTACTAAAAATATTACAACTAGCCCAACGTACATCGGCACCAAGCTCTTTAAGTGTTTCAATGAGAACCGCAGTTTGAATAGTCATATGAAGACTACCAGTTATACGAGCACCTTTAAGTGATTGTTTAGGTCCATATTTCTTACGGGTTGCCATAAGACCAGGCATTTCATTCTCAGCAATCTCTATTTCTCTTCTCCCAAAATCTGCAAGCTTAATATCTTTAATTTTATAATCCATTGTTTTTACCACCATATATAACACCTAAACTATTTTAATATCAATTTTGCGTCAATAACACAAATATCATTTTTATAAACAAAAACAGGGTTCAAATCCATTTGATCAATATTATCCATAAGTTCTTCCCCAATTTTTGATACCTTAGTAATAAGATCGATTACAAGGTCTTTATTTGTAGGAATATTTCTAAAACCTTCAAGAAGTTTTTTACCTTTAATCTCTTCAACCATCTCCTCTGCATCAATCCTTTCTATTGGTACAACCCTAAAAGTAACATCCTTATAAAGCTCGGTATAAATACCACCGATACCAGCCATAATAGAAAGACCAAAAGTTGGATCTTTTACAAGACCCACTATTATCTCAACACCTTTTTCTTCCATTTGATCAACTAGTAAGTCTTCATCTGGGAATTTCTTTTTAAAAACTTTAAATGTTTTTTTAAGCTCATCTAAATCTTTTATTCCTAATTTTACGCCACCTACATCTGTTTTATGAAGGATTTTACTTGAACAAACCTTGAGTGCCACGGGAAACTTAAGACCAAGATTTTTAAGATCATTTTCTTTTTTTACTACTTTGTATTTAGTTGTTCTAATACCATATGCATTCATTAAATCCTTTACTTCATTTTCAGCAAGAGGTCCTTTCCTTTTAACAAACTCTCTGACTTTTTTGTTCATATTACTCTTTTTTCCTATTGTCAACAATGCGTTTTGCTTTTAAACCTTCCTGAGGAAGACCATTAGGAGGCAAAACATTAACTTTTGGTGTAAAAACAAGAACATTTTTAATTTCATCACAAAGTTTTTTTTCAAGTGCTAGGGTGTCATTTTGACTTAAATGATTTTTAGTTTCGACCTCAACAGTTAACTGATCTATGCCATTTTCATCTGTTGATAAAACCATGCACCAATTACCACCGACTTTATCTTCTTTCATAAGAACTGACTCAATCTGCCCAGGGTAAATATTGGTACCACGAATAATTATCATATCATCAGAACGAGCCTTTATATTAGTATGCTTAACATGGGTTCTGCCACATTCACAAATACTTATATCATAAAGCTTTGTAAGATCACGAGTACGATACCTAATTAGAGGCATACCTTCTTTAGTAAGAGTTGTAAGGACCATTTCTCCTTCTTCCTCAGGACCTACTGGCTCAAGAGTTATTGGATCTAAAATTTCAACTAGGAAATGATCTTCCCAAAGATGTAATCCATCATGCTGATCACAATCAGTAGATACACCAGGTCCACACATCTCAGTAAGACCATAAATATCATGCACGTCCATATTCCATGCATCCTGAATACGTTTCTTTAGACCGGGTGTAAAAATCTCAGCACCAAAGAGACCATTACGCACTTTAAGTTTATGCAAATCAATATTGATTTCATGAGCGATTTGTGAAAGATGCATAGCATAACTTGCAACCCCGCTTATAAAAGTTGTACCATAATACTGCATAAGTTTTAACTGCCGTTCGGATTGCCCCATACCGCTGGGTATAACCATAGCCCCTACTTTTTGTGCGCCATAATGAAAACCAAAGGCACCAGTAAAAGTACCATATGGAATTGGATTTTGAAAAACATCCTTTTTAGTAAGACCTGACATAATAAGACAACGGGCCATAACCTCAGACCATACATCTATATCATGATGTGTATATGCAACGGTTACAGGAATACCAGTGGTGCCACTACTAGCATGTAATTCAATACAATTATCTAAAGAAGTAGCCATCATGCCAAATGGTGCATTATCCCTAAGATTATCTTTAGTTGTAAAAGGAAGCTTGTGCATATCCTCAAGTCTTTTAATATCACCTGGCTTAATACCTAATTCTTTAAATTTCTTCTTATAAAAAGGGACGTTATCATACACTTTGTGAACAGTTTCCCTAAGTCTTTTAAGCTGTAACTCTTTTATTTTATCACGAGGCATTGCCTCAATTTTTTTATCAAACATAAAGTCCATAACTTATTTTCTCCAGCCGTTGAATTATAAATACTCTTATAAACTTTAGTAACAATAAATAATTAAGGAAAAGTTTTAAATAATAATCTCCCTTCCTACGTTTTTACCAACAGATAAGAAAATAAGGTGTAATATTTATGGTTAAAAGTATGTACGACTATGTCGGGGATCAATGGAAAAAACCAGATATATCCTATCAATCACCACAACAACTAAGACTTATTCAGTGGAGAAAAGAAGAAAATTTTTTAAGAATTGAAAAACCAACACGAATAGATAGAGCACGAAACCTTGGATACAAAGCAAAACCAGGTTATACCGTTGTCCGTGCCCATGTAAGACGTGGTGGACTTCGCAAACATACAATTAGAAAAGGTCGTAAACCATCTGCAAAAGGTATTAGTAAAATAACAATGGGTAAAAATACACAGAGAATTGCAGAAGAAAGAACAGCAAAACGCTATCCAAATATGGAAGTATTAAATAGCTACTGGGTTGGTGCTGATGGTAAAAATTATTTTTATGAAATAATACTTGTAGATCCAGTTCACCCAGCCATTATGAAAGATCAAAAAATAAACTGGATTAGCGATGTTTCACATAAAAGAAGAGTACTTCGTGGAAGAACAAGTGCTGGACAAAGAGGCCGAGGACTACATAAAAAAGGCCGTGGCGCTGAAAAAGTAAGGCCTAGCATACGTGCTCATCAAAATAAAGGAAAATAAATCCTTACTTTTTTTATCTTACAACCATGACCGGTTTTGCAGCATACTGAACTACTTTATTTGCAACACTACCAATTAAATATTGGCCTAGTTCACTTTGTCCTTTGCTACCAAGAACAATTAAATCAACATTAAGTCGGTTTGCTACATCGATAATTACTGAAGCAGGATCTCCTTGTTCAACCATTCCTTTGGTTTTAAATTTTTGTTCACCAAGATCTATTATTGCTTGATCAACTAAATTCTTGGCTTTTATTTTCAAAAAATTATATGCATTATCATCGACAAATGTTTTGTCCTCGGGGCTTGGAACAACAGCAAGAAGTATAATCTCACCATTGTCCACTAAAAGCATCATAGCACGGTTAAGAGCTTTTTCAGATCCTTCACTACCATCAAAACCGATAAGTATCTTATTCATATCAAACCAAATATTTTTCTCTTATCTTTTTCTCCAAATAGGTCCATCTGCTGTATCTTGAATCTCAAAGCCAAACCCATCAAGATTTTTTCTAATACTATCTGCAGTATTCCAATCTTTTTTGTTTCTTGCTTCTTCTCTAGCTTTAAGGAGTAAATCTATTATATCTTCAATAGTTTTTCCTTCGGCATCTGTTGTGTACGAACTAGCAAATTTTCTTAATTTATCTAAAATATCATCCTGGATTTTTTCAGAATCCTTCTTTTCATCCTGAAATAATGTCAAAATGTTACCAAGCTTAGTAAATGTATCATGTGCTTTTTTACAAACAGTAGAACTAGGATTTTTTACTTTTTCAAAAAAACGATTACCTGTGTTTACAAAATCAAAAATACTACTTACAGCTTGAGGAGTATTAAAATCATCATCCATTGCAGATTCGAAACTAGATTTAAACTCAGAAATCGCCTCATCAAACTCTTTGTTTGTGTCCTCAGAACTTTTTTCTTTTTTAGCAATACATTCCTCAAGTTTTTCCTTAACACGATAAATTCTATCAAGACCTTTTTTAGAATTCTCAAGTGCTTTTTCAGAAAAATCAGGTGGACTTCGATAATGGGCTTGTGCAAAAAAGAAGCGAACAACTTCAGGTTCCCAACGACTAAGCAAGTCTTTAACATTAACAATATTGCCGATACTCTTGCTCATTTTTTCCCCATTAACAGTCAACAAACCAATATGCATCCAGTATCTAGCAAACTCTTTACCAGTAGCAGCTTCTGCTTGTGCTATTTCGTTTTCATGATGAGGAAAACGAAGATCCATACCACCACCATGAATATCAAAAGGAAGACCCAAAAACTTGCTACTCATAGCACTACATTCAATATGCCAACCAGGACGACCCATCCCCCAAGGGCTATCCCAACTAGGTTCACCAAGTTTTGAGGATTTCCAGAGGGCAAAATCAAAAGGATTATGTTTCTTATCTTCAGGATCGATACGAACCCCACTCATAAGATCATCAAGTTTTTGTCCGGAAAGCTTGCCATACTCAGCAAATTTTTCAACACTAAAATACACATCACCATCAGACTCATAACCATAGCCTTTTTTGATTATCTCTTCAGTGAGTTTTATCATATCCTCAATAGTTTCAGAAGCTTTCGGATACAAATCAGCTCGACGAATACCCAAATGATCGAGATCATCCAGGCATTTAGTAGTAAACTTTTTAGAATATTCTAAAGGATCTATTCCCTCACGATTAGCAGCAGCAATAATTTTATCATCGACATCGGTAATATTTTGGACATAAGTAACCTTAAAACCTTTATACTCAAAATAACGACGAATAATGTCAAAAGCAAAATACGTACGAGCATGACCAATATGTGCATCAGAATAAACAGTCATACCACAAACATACATCTTGATTTTATCTTTTTCGACAGGTTTAAATTCTTCTTTTTCCCTTGTTAAACTATTGTATATTTTTAGTGCCATAATAGCCCTCAATTAAATAATGGCTAATATGGAGAAAAATATATACTTTACTAATAAAGCATACAAATCCTTTAAATATACTTTTCATATGCCAAAAGTGGAGGTTAAAGTTTATGGTAATAACTAGTTCAAAAAAAGAACAAATTGCAGTGCTTACTGGAGGAGGGGATGCTCCAGGTATAAATGCTGTTATAAGAGGTCTTACTACAAAGGCAAAAAGATATGGTTACGATGTTCTAGGTCTTTGTGATGGATGGGCAGGAATACTTGATGGGGGCAAAGTAAAACCCCTCGATCTAGATGAAGTAGAAGATATTCATATGATAGGTGGAACAATTTTAGGCACATCAAGAACCAATCCGTATAAAGTTGAAAATGGTGTAGAACAAGTTAAAAGAAATCTTGTGCGACTCAACTGTAAATATCTTGTAGCAATAGGAGGCGAAGATACCCTTGGAGTTGCAGCTAAACTTTACAAAGATGGAATAAAAGTAGTAGGTGTACCAAAAACAATTGATAATGATTTATCTGAAACAGATTATACCTTTGGTTTTGATACAGCAATTACTCGTGCATCAGAAGCAATAAGAAACCTTCATACAACGGCAAAATCACATCATAGAGTAATTATTGTTGAAGTTATGGGTAGACATGCAGGTTGGATGGCTCTTGAAGCAGGAATCGCAGGTGGAGCTCATGCGATACTTATTCCAGAAGAAGAATTTGACATGGACATGCTTGTAAAAATAATAAAAAATCGAGATGCAAAGGAAAAGAATTACACAATTATTGCAATATCTGAAGGTGCAAAACCAAGAGGCGGAGATATCAAATGGAAAGATCAAAAAGTGGATGCATTTGGCCATAAAATCTTAGGTGGAATTTCAGAGCAACTCGCAAAGAAACTTGAGGAACTTACTGGTAAAGAATGCAGACACGTAGTTTTAGGTCACTTGCAAAGAGCAGGAGCACCAACTGCATTTGATATCAATTTAGGAACACGTCTTGGAATCCTTGCAGCAGATATGATAAAAAAGGGTGAGTTTGGAAAAATGGCAGCCCTTCATGGCACCCAAGTAATTCCAATACCACTTGAAGCTGCGGTTGGAAAATTAAAGACAGTTCCAAAAGAAAGACTAGCTGAAGCAAAAATATTTTATGAATTATGAGGTGAAAAAATATGCCACTTGTCCCGATGAGACAAATACTGGATGAAGCAGCAAAAAAAGGCTATGGAGTTCCACATTTTAATGTAAACAACATGGAGCAAGCACAAGCCATAATGCGAGGTGCCGAGGAAGTAAAATCTCCAGTTATAATGGCAGCATCAAAAGGAGCTCTAAAATATTCTGATATGTTATTTTTGAGAAACATTATGAATGCTTGTATTGAAAGATATCCAAAACTTCCTATAGCGCTTCACCTTGACCATGGAACAAGTGTAGATATATGTCAGACAGCAATTCATCTAGGTTTTTCATCTGTTATGATGGATGGTTCCTTGCAAGAAGATGGAAAAACACCAAGAGATTTTGACAGCAACATAGAGATTACTAGAGAAGTAGTAAATTTTGCTCATCCTTTAGGAATAACAGTTGAAGGCGAACTAGGATGCCTTGGAGGAATTGAAGATGGGATAGGCGCCAGTAAAGAAAAACTAACAGATCCTAATAAAGTAAAAGAGTTTGTAGAAAAAACAAAGGTTGATGCACTAGCCGTTGCAATAGGGACAAGCCATGGAGCATATAAATTTAAAATAAAACCAGATCCAGATAAAAACCTACTTGCAATGAATATTATTAAAAGAATTCATGAGCTTTGCCCAGATTTACATATGGTAATGCATGGCTCATCATCAGTACCACAAGAATTAATCGCTCAGATAAATAAATATGGTGGTGCAATTCCAGAGACATATGGAGTACCGCTCTGGGCTATACAAGAAGGGATTAAAGCAGGTGTAAGAAAGGTAAATGTCGACACCGATCTAAGACTTACAGTAACTGCCACTATTAGAAAATACATGAAAGAACACCCTACGGAATTTGATCCAAGGAAATATTTAGAACCGTCAAGAGATGCGATGAAACAAATCATAATGGAACGTTACATTAAGTTTGGTAGTGCCGGTCATGCATTTGATTATGAGCCTATGACTCTTGAAGATATGAAAAAGTTCTATGAAAATGAATAAAATTCGGAGTTATGCACTTTTTCAACCTTCAATTTTATATATTACAACATTTGGATTATTAAACAAAATGTATTAAAAAATCCTAAAACAATGATAACAAAAGATGAAAACATTAACAAACTAAAACTTATATATTAAAAGTGATAGGAGCGATAAACTTTATTCTCACTTACATTTATCTACTCAGAAATTATATTAATATATGGTTGAAGGAATAGAAGTATATATAAATAAAAAGAAGCAGGAGAGAAACCGCGAAACTATTATTTGGAACGCAGCTCTAATTAACAAGTTCCTTGTTAAGTAAAATAAAGGATTTTTTTGGAGGAATTAAATGTTACTAAAAAAGAGTGAGTTGGTTGAGGTGCCAATAAACAATTTGACCTTAAGTATAGCAAAAACGCGATACCAAAAACTAACAAAGAATCAATTGAACGTAATTCGAAACTACGATATGGATAATAAAACAGGTAGAGGTAATGGTAAAACAACTCGTGAGAATCAAATACACACACTAATACAATTCGCTATACAAACAGGAAAAGAATTTGACAAAATCACAAAAGACGATATAAATTTGTGGTTGATGCGATACGAGAGTGGCTCACTGGAGCGTTATAAGACTGAAATAAAAAAGTTTTTCAGATGGATGGAAAAACCCGAATTGGTGAAACACCTAAAATCTAAAGCAGTAGAGGAAAAACTAACCAAAGAAGACATGTGGACAGGAGAACAAATGAGAAAACTTATGGAACTTATTGATGCGGATACTCGAATAGGTAAACGCGACCAAGCGATTTTGATGTGTATATGGGATATGATGTTGGAACGGTCTGCAATTGAAAAACTAAATATCGAAGACATCAAAGATGACGAGAATGGAATGCGAGTGAATGTTGATGGTAAACTAAGAGGAAAAATAAGAAAGGTAACATTGGAACCAATCGACAGCATTCTATACATTCGCAATTGGTTGGCAGTTCACCCAGACCGTCATAACCCAAAAGCACCGGTATTCGTTGGACTTTCCACAAGTAACTTTGGTCCGAGAATTGATAGTTGTTATTGTTGGCATTTATGTAAAAGATTGGAAAAGAAATGGGAAAAGCAAACTGGAATTCATAAAGAGCTAAGACCTCACTTACTCAGACATTCCAAGGCAACAGAATTATACCAAGCGGGATTTAGAGGTAAAGGATTACAAATACAAATGAGACACAGCAGTTTAAAGATGCAAGAGCGGTATGCACATTTATCCAATTCAGATGCGAATGATGAAAGGTTCTTTTATGAAACAGGTATAGACCGCAAAGACGCTAAAAAACCTAAGAAAGTTTTAGTAAATATCATCTGTCCAAAATGTAACGAACTAAATGTCGCAACCAACTTATATTGTAGCAAATGTAATTATGCACTAAATGCAACAGTCAGCACTATTGAAACTATGGTTTCTGAAGTAGTTACAAAAATCATAAAGTCACAGTTCAGTGAATTTATATCCGATGAATCAAAATATGCACAAGAAATTAGTGAACTACCAAATATGGAAATGTTAGCAGTAAAGTGTCAAGAAGCGTTACAAACTTCAAACCAATCTAAAAGGAAACAAGTTAAAGCCTTGCCATAATCTCTTTTTTCCTTGTCTGAGAAGAAAAACTATTGATTCTGACAAAAACTATTTCATCTTGTAAATATTTGTTTTTTTGTGAGTCGTGGTTTAGGACCAAAACAAAAAATGATTTTAACATTGCTGTGGAATGAAAAAGATACTGAAAGAGTTAAACCATATTCTGCTACGTATTGGTATAATAAAAATAATTATGAAAGTAAAGAGACCAGATTAGAAGCCAAAAATATTTTTCAACTTTTTTACAATATGAAAGGAAGCGATGAAGAAATTTATAAGCAAATCCATAACTTCTCTTTGATTGAAAAACAAAAAGTATACAACCCACTTAAAAGACTACATAAGAGAGGTCTAATTGAATATAAACGTGGAGAGATACGAGCATACATAGACCCTATAGAAGAAACCATTAAAAATTTTAAAACTGGGCAAATAATCCCTCTTAAGCGTCTAATAAACTATTAATGCTTTTTGAATCTATATAAACTTTTGCCTAATCGTGGCTTCATCCCGAAATAGATAATTAAGGAGAAAGCATTCATCTTTTCCTTGGATGGGATGCGCAAAGAAAAGGATAAATCCAAAAGTTGCGAACCATGTGAACCGCAACTTCACCGCCGATTTCACC
>Ga0256868_10000505_pt1 | contig 22679 bp, 21 predicted proteins | sample RVTome_13_FD_187341 | JGI IMG/M metagenome (GOLD analysis project Ga0256868, IMG submission 187341) | Soil microbial communities from uranium-contaminated site in the Upper Colorado River Basin, Wyoming, United States - RVT92D227 HiSeq ...
AAGTCCACTCCGCGTTTGGATGCTATGAACCGCACCATGTCCTCAGTCACAGTCCTTGCTGCTTCGTCCAATGTCTTGACAGCGGCGAAGGCGATCCAACGAGTCGGAGTCTCGATCATGGGCCTCTTGACCTCGAGGTCGTCGCTCCTGTCCAACACGACCGTCACTTCGGCTGCGACCTCGACCCCGGTCCCGCACACCTCACCATCGCCCATTGCGGCGTGGACATCGCCTACCGCCACCATCCCGCCGTCCACGTATGTCGGCAGGTACAGTCTCGACCGCTCGCAGACGTCGACGGTGTCCATGTTCCCTCCAAAATCACCGGGATAGTAGGTAGGGAACTCGCCACTCCTGGGAGAGACGCCTATGACTCCGACGTGGGGATTCGCATCTATCAACAAGTCCTTGTCGAGCCGAACCTTGCCTCCCGCAATATCCACCAGCTTCGTTCTCGACTTGCGCACGAGCGAACCGACATTGCCCAGGTCTGGAGAGCACATAATCAGTCCCTTGGAGGCGCACTTGATCTTCTCGATAGAGACAGACAGGGTCTCGCCACGTGCCAGGCCACGGACCTCGATAGGCCCGGTCGCGGGATTGACCCTCTCCATGTCGACATCTTCGAAGGTCTTCCGGGTTGACTTGATCTGAGAATCGAACGCGTCTCGGGTCTCGACGACAATCCTCTCCCCCAGATCCACGCTGTATGCGGGCTTGTTCTTGGCGGAGAATTCGAATATTACATTCCTGCAGCTGAGCCTTCTCATCTCAATCACCAGCCAGCCAAGCCAGAAGGTGCCGGACTGGAAATACCTTGTGTCGTCTCTAGGCCGTCCCAAACGTTTATGTAAAACCTTCTGTTTGCTCTGGTTCACCAGGCTCCCGTAGTGTAGTCCGGCCAATCATTCGAGCCTCTCGTGGCCGCTTTCGCGGCAGGCCGGTGAAAGCTCGATACCCGGGTTCAAATCCCGGCGGGAGCACTCTCTTCTAGGAATCAGTTATTGCCTTCAGAAAGCCTGGTATCAAGACATGCCGCGCATCTCACGCTGGGACAATGCGTCTGTTGAGGACAACAAGTGATACGCAGGCAGAAAGAAACACTAACGGGCCGACGATCAGGCCTGCACCCACTATCAGAGCTATCACCGCAAATATCGCGGGAACAACGAGGCGCTTCCATTCATTGGCGCCGAGCATGACCAGCACCTGCCTCACAGAAAGGACACCGATGACCACGCCAGAAAGCTGGAGCGCAAGAACCAAGGAGTCAATTGACGAGGGGTTGAAGTAGCCAGAGCCGAGAAGCAGGGCCAACTGATACAGCGCAGTCGCAATCAACAACAAAGCGCCGCACACTCCGACATGTGCGGACACGCGCAACCCGACCGTCATGCCCTTAAGGAGCTCTTTCCGACGAGGGGGGAGCGCGAACACATAGAGGAACCCGACAAGTACCACAGCTGCCATCGGGGCGGCTAGGACCAGTGCAGTCATGCCATAGTAATCGTACGTCCAAAACATCCGTATCTTGATCCAATCCAATGGTATCGTTACGAAATCCAGCACTCCGAATTCCTCTTCGTATCCTGGGGCCAGTAAGTACTTGAAATCCTCGTAAAGGTAGACCGCCCTGTATTCCCAGGGGAGTATGTTGAACCTGTGGCCACCCACAGCAATGTAGTATGTCCCCGTGTCTGCAAGGATGACATCTGCAGTCTGCCTCGCCCAATACACGACCTGGCCAAATGGCTCGAACTCGTCCTCGTTTGGCGTCCCATAGGGCAAGGATGCGTTCACCGCGCCATCGCAGCTCCATTTCAGAGCACCGTACCCCGAGGGGAGCACTATCGAGTAGTTTGCCAGGTACTCAGTCGTGGGTACGGTATCATCGGTCGATGAGTCGCTCGGGACAGGAAGACCCGGTCCGAGAAGCAGGAGATCAGGGGCGAACCGAGCGAGTGGGTCGATGGCCGGCACGCTAAGCTGGAAGTAGAATCGTTGGCCGGCCTGCCCATCAAAGGAATACCAATTCCATGACTCCCAAACCTTGATGTTCCCATATATCGCGTACGACACGGAAATGTCCGGGAGGCTGGAAGCATCAGCCATCGAGTTCCCACCTGACTCAAACACTGGCAGGTGTGCAGAGCTGGATGGCAACATCGGGATGAGAGAGAGACAGGAGACCAACAAGACCGCTAGTTGAATGTGGAACCTCCGCGTGAACTCAATCCTCCCATGAATTCGAGCTCGCTGACGCTATTTCAATCGTTCGGCCTTGTTGACTCGGCCGTCCTACGCGCCTGCCCTCGAGGTCGATATGAAACGGATCGACCTGACTCCCTTGACCTTGCGGATCTTGCTGAGAATCTCGCGGAGCACAGCGTTCTCTCCGCGAGCGATGAAGACCTCCATGCACTGCCCCTTCTCAAGGTGCAGGTGGAGCATCATCTGTATCTCTTCGTATCTGTGCTGCAGGACCGACAGCTCCCCCCTTGGACCAAGCTCGTCGTAGACCATCGTGATTACAATCTGGTTCTCTCCCTCAGAGCTGTCCCATTCGGCCTCGTCGACGAATGAACGGATCGCCTCCCGCATCGCATCCGACCTAGTGCGGAAGCCCTTCAGCCTGAGTACATCATCGAACCTTGCTAGCAGCTCCTCAGGAATCGACATGCTCACAATGGTCATGTTCTCGGAGACTTGAGCGTCGACGCGGTATATCTTGGTTATTAAACTTGAAGGCGCTCCATAATAACCAATCTTGAAGTCAGAGCCTTCTCAGCCGTTTCAGCAGTTCCTCCGGGATCGTCACAAGGGCGCTCCTGACCTCCTCCGGAGTCATGCTAGCGCCGCGGGCAACGGTGTTCGCGAACTCCATCGTGCTCAGCTCTTCAGGGGAGTGGGCATCGGTGTTGATGACCAGCTTGGCCTTCGCCTCCCTCGCCAAGGCGGCCACATGGCCGTTCGCGAGGGAATGACCCTTCCTGCAGGTTATCTCTAGATATACGTCGTTCTTCGCTGCGAGTTCCACATCGTCAATGGATATCATCCCGGGGTGCGCGAGTATGTCGACATCGGGGTTTGAGACGGCCTCATGGTCCGTCCCCTTCTCGACGGGCTCCACCGGCGTCTCGCCGTGTATGACGATGATCTCCGCGCCGGCCTTCCTTGACTTACGAACAGCATCGTCGATATATCTTACTGGCACGTGAGTGAGCTCGACCCCTGGTATGGCCTCTATCCCCCACGCGTCAGCCTTCTTGCAGTCGCGAGTCACCGCGCCGATCACGAACTCAAGGTTCGAGAAAGACGTGTGGTCCGTGAGGGCAATCGCCCTGTGGTCTTTCGCCGCCGCTCGTCTTATCAACTCCATGGGCAGGAGCTCACCGTCGCTGAGCGTCGTGTGCGTGTGGAAATCACATCTCCGTGCTCTCATTTCCTTCTTCCCTCCAGTTCGACATATATGTCCTGCATCGTGATCCCTTCGTCGTAAAGGAGCACCATCAGGTGGTATAGTAAGTCTGCGGATTCGTAGACGATCTCCCGTCTCTTTTTGTCCTTCGCCGCGATGATGACCTCGGAGCTCTCTTCCGCGATCTTCTTGAGCAACAGGTTCCTGTTGCTCAGCAGCTTGCAGGTATATGACGAGGAGCATTTCGAGGCCTTACGCTCATCGAACACCCTCCACAGCTTCGTTACGATATCCTCTGCAGCTATCGGATCCTTGGAGAAGCAGGAATACGTTCCGGTGTGGCACGCTACTCCTGTCTGCTCCACTCTTGCGAGAAGAGCATCGCCGTCGCAATCAGTCATGATCTCAACCGCCTTCTGCAGGTTCCCTGAGGTCTCTCCCTTCTTCCAGACCGCGTCCCTCGACCGGCTCCAGTAGTGCATGAAGCCCGTCTTCTTCGTCCGCTCCAGCGTCTCATCGTTCATGTAAGCTAGCATCAGGACGTTGTTGTTCTTCACGTCCTGGACGACCACAGGTGTTAGATCCTTCGCCTTCTGTTCGCTCATGCGCTCCACCTCACTGCGACTCCCTCTTCTTCAAGCGCCTTTTTCACTTCTGCGACAGTGTGCTGCCCGTAGTGGAATATCGAAGCGGCCAGAGCGGCGTCAGCCTCCCCCTTCGTCAGGACTTCGACGATGTGCTCGATTGTCCCGCACCCCCCTGATGCGATGACCGGAACGTTCACAGACCTGACAACCCGCCTGGTCAGCTCGATATCGTACCCGCCCTTAGTGCCATCGGCGTCCATGCTGGTGAGCAGGATCTCTCCCGCACCCCTCTCACACGCATCCTTGGCCCATTCGATGGCATCGCGGCCGCTCGGTTTCGTTCCCGAGTGAGTGTAGACCTCCCACGAGTCCCCGGTGCGCTTTGCATCCAGCGCGAGCACTATACACTGGCTTCCGAACGCGTCGGCGCACTTCGTAATCATCTTCGGGTCGGCAACAGCCGCCGTGTTGACCGAGATCTTGTCCGCGCCTACCTTCAGGGTCTTCCTGACGTCCTCGAACGAGCGTATGCCTCCACCGACGGTCAGAGGTATGAACAGCCTCTCGGCAGTCTTCTGCACAGCGTCGTGGAGTGTTTTGGTGCCGGCCACCGAGGCGTTCACGTCGAGGAACACTATCTCATCTGCTCCCTGGCGCTCATACTCGACCGCCAGCGTGGGTGGATCTCCCACGATGCGCAAGTCCCGGAAACACACTCCCTTGACAACGGTTCCCTCCTTCACGTCCAAGCACGGGATGATCCGTTTGGTAAGAGTCATCACTTGGTCCTCCACTTCACGCCGGATTTCGTTGACAGGGTTCCGTCCGCAGGGGCCATCGCTCCCTTGAGCGCAAGGCCGAACGCCTTGAACGTTGCCTCAATGATGTGGTGCCCATCCTTTCCCCGAAGGACCATGGTGTGCAGGGTCGCTCTAAGCTCCATCGCAAATGACCGGAGGAAGTGCTCGTACATCTGGTCCGGAAGCTCCAAGTGTGCGAACGGGCGGTCGATGAGGTCCACCGATACGTGCACCAGCGCCTCGTCCATCGGGACAGTCGCACTGTCAATGCGTTTGATTGGAATGTCACCGAGCGCTTCCCGGTAGGCTCTTCCGAGCGTGATCGCCACATCCTCGATCAAGTGGTGAGCGATGTCGCCCCTGGCGGAGATCTGGAGGTCAACCCCTGAGTACTTGCCGAGGGTCTCGACCATATGCCTAAGGAACTCGTCAGGCAGGTCCACCTTTGACGCTCCCGACCCGTCGATCCTGAGGACCACCTCGATTTTGGTTTCCTTTGTCTGTCTGGACAACCGTGCCTCACGAGCTCGCTTCTTCCCACTCATATGAACTCCCTCACAACTCTCCTGAAGTCAATCTTGCCAGTATAGATTGACATGCCCAAGACGACTGAGTCCGCTCCCATTTCCTTCAGAAGCTTCAGGTCGTCAACCGTCGTGATGCCACCAGATACGATCACTGGTTTCCGAGTCGCCCCGATCAGTCTCCTGATTGGCTCGGAATCAATCCCCTGGAGTCTGCCCTCGACGTCAACATCGGTGTACAGGTACCCCCAGATGGGGAGCGTCTCGAGATCCTCCAAGACCGACAACGTGCTCCTGCCCGACCCTTCCTGCCAGCCCTTGATCACGACCTCTTCCGCGACGGAATCGAGGGCCACGACGATGCCATCAGAATACTGTTCCGCGATGGCCTCTACGAATTGTCGGTCCTGGATGGCCTTTGTGCCAACGATGACCCGCTCACAACCTATCTCGAACATCCGGTCGACCTTGTCCTTCGTCCTTATGCCGCCACCGACCTGGACGGGCACGTCGATATCGCCAACTATCTTCTCGACCAGCAGCTCGTTGTCTCCAGCTCCCAATGCGGAGTCAAGATCGATGATGTGTATCATGTCTGCTCCCTGGCTCTGCCAGCTGCGTGCGACGCCGACGACATCGTCGATCTCGACGGCCTCGGTACCTGGCTCCCCACCCACGAGCTGGACGCACTTGCCACCTCTTATGTCCAGAGCTGGGAGTATCTTCACGAATATCCCTCCGCGATCTTCACGAAGTTGGATAGCAACTTCAAACCTGGCATGCCGCTCTTCTCCGGGTGGAACTGAACGCCAACGACGTTCTCCTTTCTGATGGCGGAAACGAACCTCTCGCCGTAGGCTGTCTCCCCCACTCCAACAGGTTCTTCGGGGTGACAGACATACGAGTTCGCAAAGTAGAATTGGGCACCCTGGGAGACCCCTTCGAAAAGGGATGAATCGCCAAACGACACGTCATTCCAACCCATGTGCGGTATCCTCGCCGCTTTGATCCTTCTGACATCTCCCGCCAGAACTGACAATCCCTCGCCCGGGGACTCCTCGCTCCTCTCGAAGAGTATCTGCATGCCGAGGCACACGCCAAGAGTTGGCGTGCCGTCCATTATTGCTTTTCTTAGTTCTACGAGCACTGGCCTTAACACGTCCAACGCTGCGCCAAAGGCGCCCACTCCAGGGAAGACGATACACTCTGCGTCAAGGAGCATGTGTGGGTCTTCCACCACTCGCACCTTAGCACCGGACCTCTCGAGGCCCTTAGCGATGCTGTGGAGATTTCCCACTCCGTAGTCGATGATCCTGACTTCCATTCCTACTTCCCCTCTAGTACGGCTTCGGCTGTGACAAGGAACTTGTCTAGCATGTCCCTGGGTGCAACGGTCACCCTAATGTGGTCTTTCAGCATGGGGAAGGAATTGCAGTCTCTGACTGCGACTCCTCTCTTCTTCAGCTCTTCCACGAACAGCGGGCCGTCTCCAGGAACATTGCCGATTACGAAATTGCACACAGATGGGTAGACCTTGATTCCGAGCGCCTGCAAACGCTTTGATAGATATGCGCGCTCCTTCACGACCTTGTCCACCGTCTCCCTCACCCACTTGCGGTTGTCGAATGCTCGGACCATGACAGCCTCGCTGAACGAGTTCAGGCCGAAGGGAGTTCTGACCCGCCTAAGCTCATCGACCAACTCCTTCCGGGAAATCGCGTACCCGCCTCTCAGTCCTGCGAGGCCGTAAGCCTTCGAAAAAGTGCGTATATCAATGCCGACACCGGAGTTCATCACTTCCTTGAGCATGCTCGAGCCCGAAAAGTCCGCATAGGCCTCGTCAACAAGGACAATCCCCGCTGACTGCTCGAGCAGCTTCCGCACCGAGGAAGACGCGAACAGATTCGCAGTGGGGTTGTTGGGCTGGCAGATCGCTGTTAGCTTCGCGTCCTCTGAGAGTATCTGATCGGGATCGAGTGCGAAATCAGGCCTCAAGATCTTCTCACGTATTGTGGCCAAGTTAACCCGCGCGTAGAACTTGTACATCCCGAATGTGGGTGCGGGAGAGCAGAAGACATCGCCTGGGTTGATGAAGCACTTCGACGTGATGTCGAGCAACTCATCCGAACCGTTCCCCACTATCACCTCTTCGGGGGAGACGCCGTATTCCGAGCCTATCCTAGCTCTCAACTCATCCGAGTTCTCGCTAGGATACGCCCAGAGCCTGGCGAAATCGAATTTCTCCGCGACTTGCGTGACCGCCGGATTGACTCCGAACAGGTTCGCGTTGTCGTTCAGCAGGACCATGTCCTTGCTCCAGATGGAGTAGGATTGTCTACTGAGGCCCTCCAGTGTCCTTCGCCTCAGTTCGCCTATCGATGTCATTCCTTCGGCCTCCTGGCTCTGGCACATGCAGTCCTTGCGTGTCCAGGGAGCCCCTCTGACAGAGCAACCTGCTCGACTATCTCAGACAGCGCAATCGCGCCCTTCGAGCTGATGCTCTGATAAGGTATGATCTTGAGGAAGTCATAGACGGAGAGAGCCGACTTCATCGCCGCCACTCCCTTGGTCGGGAGTATGTGATTGGTCCCAGAGCAGTAGTCCCCGAACGCTACAGAGGAGTAGCGGCCGAGGAAGACTGACCCGGCGCTCCTAATCTTCCCGAGGACCTCTGCGGGATTGACCACATCGACAAGGAGGTGTTCAGGAGCATACTCGTTTGAGAATTCGATCGCCTGGGATATTTCCTTAGCCTTGAGGAATATCGCACCTCTCTCAGATGCCGCCCTGACGACATCTCTTCGAGCGGCGTCCGCGATCTGCTTCTCAAGTTCGTTCCTCGTTCTGCGCAATAGGACCTCGGAGGGCGAGACAAGGAGTGCCCTTGCCATCGGGTCGTGTTCCAGTTGAGCCAGCATTTCCGCCGCAACCAATGACGGTTCCGCAGACGCATCGGCAATGACAAGTATCTCAGTTGGGCCGGCGAGGAAATCGATCTCGCAGTCGTTCCGGACCAACAGCTTCGCGGCGCTCACGAATGCCCCTCCGGGTCCGACAATCTTCTGTACCTTGGGAATGGTCTCGGTGCCGTAGGCCATGGCAGCGATGGAATGAGCTCCGCCGACTGCAAACACGCGCGTCACTCCACACAAGCGAGCTGCCGCCAGGATTGTGTCGCTGACCCTCCCTTCTTTGGCGGGCGTGCACACGGTTATGTCCTGTACTCGTGCCAGACGCGCTGGCACGCACGCCATCAATACTGTAGATGCGTAGTTCGCCGTTCCACCGGGAACGTAGACCCCGACCCGGTCCAATGGGATGACCTTCTGTCCAACGACGCCGCACGCGTCCGCGTAGCTGAATGCCGAGATCTTCTGACGCGAGTGGAACTTCTCGATTCGTTTCTTGCTCGCGTTCAGCGCGTCGAGCAGCTTCTTGGGCACTCGCTCTTCCGCGGACGTCAGAGCCCTCTCAGAGACCTGGAGAGAGCTTCCTCGGAATCCATCGTACATCGCTGCATACTCCCTCACGGCGGAGTCCCCTCGGGCCCTGACATCCTGAATTATCTTCCGAGCGCTCTCAACGGCTTCCGATAGGTCGACGTCCTCCCTCGCCATAAGGCTCTTGAGATCGGACTTCGGGATGCTGTCCAGATTGAATGTCAGCATGTCAGAGTACCATCCTTTCTATGGGCACAACCAGGATACCAGTCGCCCCGATGCTCTTCAGCATGGTAATGACTCCGTTTATCTCGTCTTCGTTTACAACGGCGTGGATTGCAGCCATATCCTCTCTACCCATGATGTTCATGACGGTCGGGCCTGACACCCCGGGTATGAGCGTACTTAGATTGCCCAGCTTGTCCTTTGGCACGTTCGCCATCAAGTACCTCTTGCGAGAGGCGTTCATGACGCTCTGGAGGGCGCTCGTGACCTCCTCTATCCGGAGCTTCTTCTCGGAAAGGGATCTCCTATTCGCGATGAGCACGGCCCTGGACTCAACGATCACTCCCACCTCCCTGAGGTGGTTCAGTTTCAGGGTGGATCCCGTCTCTGTCAGGTCAGTGATGATGTCAGCGAGGCCTATCCTCGGAGCAACCTCCGTTGCCCCTGACACCTCCGCCAACTTCACGCTTTTTCCCAGGTTAGAGAAGAACTCCTTTGTCAGGTTGGGGAAGGATGTAGCCACCCTGCATCCGTCCCTGACATCTTCGACCCTCGTCACAGGGGACTCCTCGGGCACGGCTATCACGAGCCTGCACCTTCCGAAGTCCAAGTCCATCACTCTCTCGACATCCCTCTTGGTCTCAAGAACCAAGTCGAGACCTGTCATTCCGAGGTCCGCGGCGCCCATCTCCACGAACTCAGGGATGTCCTGTGCCCTCGCCAGAAGAACCTGATACCTCCCCTTGCCGAACTCCGCCAGCAACGTCCGGCTGCCTGAGTCGGGCACCGGGAAGCCTATTCTGTTCATCAGCTTGATTGCGCTCTGGTTCAACCTGCCCTTGTTCGGAAGGGCCATTCTAAGCATTGTCATGTCCGCACCTCCTCGCCGAGTGTCCGAGACGGAGCTTTTACGGCGCACACGCTAGGACACTTGAACACGAGAACAATACAACCGAGGCTTTCGCTGGGGCGGATGTAATCATCCGTGAAGGCAATCAAACACGACGTTGGTAAGTGCCATGTTCCTGCGCCTCGGGTGCAGGCCAGCGAAGGTGCGGACGGTATATATTAGTTCCGACCGCGGAGCCAGGGCTGTTGCATATGGTTGTACATCAGAACATGCGCGGCACTGTCCGCCAGAGCTCACGTTGGGTACAGGGCGCCGAACAATATTACGACCACTGAGGTAGCGATGCAAAGGGCGACGACGAACCACGGGTTGACCTTCAGCGCCTTGTCGTCCTCAGAATCGAAGTATCTGATAAGACCGGCGGCTGAGTGGAACCCTTCGCCTTTCTTCTGTTTCGGCATTGGTCTCAGCCACCTATTGAAGGATTCTCTATTTAAGGTTTTACAGTTCTGGAAGGGGGTTTTCGAACCACGTTCAAACCCTTGTTGTTATTGAGAAAACCATTATATAACCTACACGATAATTGAGATAACCCCATCTGGCTGGGTCTGGCATTTCGCAGACACGGCTCGCCTGGGCATCAGATGTACATAGGCGCCGAGATGGAATAGGAGGTTGTAGAATAGCCACCGTCTTCCTGGTTGACGACGAGAAGTTCATCGTCGACCTTTACCGTGATATCCTAGAAGCGAACGGGCACACGGTCATCGGCGTCGCCTCGGACGGAGAGGAGGCGGTCAGGAAGTACAGGTCCATGAAGGAGAAGCCTGTGGTCATAATCATGGACCAGCGAATGCCCGTGAAGGATGGCGTGAGCGCAACGCAGGAGATACTTACGATGGACCCGGACGCGCAGATATTCTTCGGCAGCGCGGACCTCCACATCGAGAAGGAGGCAATGGCGGCCGGGGCGAAGGGCTTCCTGCTCAAACCATTCAGGATCGAGGAGCTTCTGGCGGCCATCAGAGAGGCCGAGGGCTCCAAGAAGTGACAGCGAAGCCGATCTTCTATTCTGGCTTCGACCGAGTGTGAGATGCTATGGTGTGGAGAGACAGCGCTGAGGACCGCTCGACTGTGGGCGAAGGCCGCTTACGTTTAAGTATGGCCTTTCGATATGAGACCAAGCCCTACGCGGGGGATGCCTGATGGCAGAGCAAGAGAGCGACCTGAGGGCCCAGATGAAGAAGAAGCTCGAGGCCTTGCAGGCTAGGGGACTGGACCCCTACCAGAAGTACAAGTTCGTGCGCACGCACACGACGGCAGGGATCAAGAAGGACTTCGCCAGCGTGAGCCAGGAAAAGAGCAAGGAAGAGGTCGCGGTAGCTGGCAGGCTGATGGCCATCAGAATACACGGAAAGGCGGCTTTCGCGGACCTCCAGGACAGGGAGGGCAAGGTCCAGATCTACGCCAAGCTGGACGAAGTCGGACCGGACTCGTGGGAGCTGTTCAAGTCGCTGGATAGGGGCGACGTCATCGGGCTAACAGGGCATGTGTTCAGGACGAAGATGGGCGAGATCACCGTGGCCATCAAGAAGTTTGAGATGCTCACCAAGGCGCTCATCCCGTTCCCTGAGAAGTTCCACGGCCTACAGGACGTCCAGATGAGATACAGGCAGCGCTACCTCGACATGATCATGAACGAGGACGTTCGCAAGAGGTTCATCAACAGGAGCAAGATGGTAGCGTACATGAGGGACTGGCTGAACGCGAAGGGCTTCTTGGAGATCGAGACGCCAACGCTTCAGCCGCTCTACGGAGGAGCCCTTGCGAGGCCTTTCAAGACCCACCACAACTACCTCGACATGGACCTCTACCTCAGGATCGCGCCCGAGCTCTATCACAAGAGGTGCATAGTCGGGGACTTGGAGAAGGTGTACGAGGTAGGCAAGAACTTCAGGAACGAGGACATAGATGCACAGCACTATCCTGAGTACACATCCTTGGAGCTGTACGAGGCATATGTCGACTACAACGACATCATGGACCTGACGGAGGGTCTGCTGTACGACACCGCGATCCACATCGTTGGCTTGGAGAAAATCCCCTACGGGGATAAGGTCCTCGATTTCAAGAGGCCATGGCCGAGGATAACGATGCACGACGCCGTTAAGGAGCACACGGGGCTGGACATCGATTCCATCGGCAGCGTCGATGAGGCCAGGGATGCGGCAACTAGGCTGGGCGTCCGGGATATCGAGGACTGCACCGAGCTTGGGAAGATAATCTCCGAGATATTCGACCAGAAGGCGCAACCGCATCTGATCAACCCAACGTTCGTCATAGATCATCCGGTCGAGGTGTCTCCTCTCGCGAAGAAGAAGAGAGGTAACCCCAAGTTGGTGGAGCGGTTCGAGCTGTTCATCAACGGCTGGGAGTTCGCGAACGCGTTCTCCGAACTGAACGATCCTGCGGAGCAGGAGCAGAGGTTCCTCGAGCAAGAGCGCCACAAGGAAGAGGGGGATGAAGAGGCGCACCCCATAGACAGTGATTACATCCGAGCGCTCGAATACGGCCTTCCACCGGCGGGCGGCCTGGGTATAGGCATAGACAGGCTGGCGATGATACTGACCAACGCGCCGTCCATAAAGGAAGTCCTGTTGTTCCCGCATATGAAGCCCGAAGCGGTATAGAGGGCGCGAGAGATGCTGGATTACGTCAAGATCAGGCCGCTCGAGCGGGGCGAGCTGGACCAGCTTATCGACGCACAGAACCTGATATTCTCTGACTACGTCATTCCTCTGAAATCCACAAGGGAATTCTTCCTCGATTTCCTCAGGTCCGTCGGCGGGAAGCTCGAGAACGTGCTCATAGCCGTAGAGGATGGCGCGATCATCGGGTACGTCAACCCGGTGATAGACGGGCGCGAGGCATGGATCGGAGGGGTCGGAGTCGTCCCCGACAAGAGGAGAAGAGGGCTTGGCGAGAGGCTGATGCTCAAGGCCGAGGAGTTCTCCAAGAGGCGGGGGGCGGACATGTTGTTCCTGGAGGTCATACAGGGCAACAACCGTGCATACGAGATGTACCGCAAGCTGGGTTACGCTGACAACAAAACCTACCTCACTGCAGAAGGTAGGCCGTTGCACTTCGCCGGGTTCGAGCTCCGCCCAGAGAAGGCCACCATGTCAGACCTGCTGTTTCTTCACGAAAAGGCATACGCCGACTCTTGCTGGCAGAGAAGGAAGAAGGACTCGATCGTGCATTCGGCTCGGTCGGCCGAGTGCTACAAGGTCGACGGAGGATTTGTCCTCGTCAGAAGGGTGGACACAAGCGGGTTCGTACCATTCTTGGGGGTGCTGCCAGAGAAGCGGGGGAAGGGAGTGGGAACCTCGCTCGCGAAATTCGCCCTGAACAGGCTGTACGAGCTGGGTGCGTTCAAGGTCACTGTGTACAATGTCAACGACGACCTCGCAACCACCAGGCTGCTGGACAAGTTCGATTTCGCCGTGACGCTCAAGCAGGTAGAGATGGTCAAGAAGCTCTGAATAGATCGTAGTCAAGGGGTTTGCGGAGGTTTGTGAGAGGAGGCCTCCTCATTGCGAGCATTGGGCGTACTTCTCGTCCGCCTGCCACTTCTTGTTGACCCAGTCCTGGAGCTTCTGGATGTCCTCTTCCTTCATGTGCCGGAACCTGCCCTGGAGCTTCAGGTACTCAGCCACTGGGGTCATCTTGGGCTTCCGGTTGATGGTCACCTTGCCGTTTTCGCTCTCGTACAAGGTCCACATGCCAGTGTCTACCGCCAGCTTGGCCACTTCGATTGACTTCGCGGTATCGTGCCTCCAGCCTGTCGGGCAGGGGCAGAAGATCTGGATGAACCTGAAGCCCTTGATCTTCTTGGCCTTCTCGAACTTGTTGATGAAGTCCTGAATGTGCGCGACGGAGACGGTCGCGACATAGGGCACCTTGTGGGCCATCATGATCATTGGCATGTCCTTCTTGAAGTTCGCCTTGCCAGCCTTGACCTTTCCCACAGGAGTTGTCGTCGTCCACGCACCGAACGGCGTAGAGCCCGACCTCTGAATCCCCGTGTTCATGTAGGCCTCGTTGTCGTACATGACGAACAGCATGTCCTCGTTCCTCTCCGCGGCTCCGGAGAGCGCCTGGATACCGATATCGGCGGTCCCGCCGTCACCGGCAATGCCCATGACGAGCACATCGTCCCTGCCCCTTGCTTTCAGAGCCCTCGACATCCCGGTCGCGCATGCAGCTGTGTTCTCGAACGCGACATGGTGGAAAGGCACCTTCCAAGCGAGTAAGGGATACGTAGCGCCGAAGACCAGCAGACAGCACGCGGGGTTGACAACAACAGTGTTCTTTCCGAGGACCTTCATCAAGTTCCTCACTGCAATTGCCGCGCCGCATCCGGCGCAGGCCGTGTGACCCCTGGTGAACAGCTCCTCGTCCGGCATCTCCTTCAGTTTCATTGCTCGACCCCCCTAGTCCCGATCCAGGAGATCTCTCTCTTGACCTTGCCCGTCTTTGCGGTCTCGAGCAGCCTCTCGTACATGAACCTCACATCCGCGCCCGAGACATCTCTGCCTCCGAGCCCGCCCACGAAGTTCATCGTAGGCACTTGGAGCCCGTACGCAGCATTCCGAAGCTCGATGAAGGAAGGACCCGCGACTCCGTAGGAGAACGCCCGATCGAACACGCCGACCGCCTTGGCTTTCTCCACGATCTTCCTAATCTGAGCCGTTGGATACGGCCTGAAGAACCTGAGTTTGATGAGCCCTACCTTTTTTCCCTCTTTCCGCATGTCATCTACGATCTCGTGGGCTGTGGAGCTCACCGTTCCGATCGTGACAAGGACCACATCCGCATCATCCACCATGTAAGGGTCGATCATGCCGCCGTGGTTCCTTCCGAACATCTTCGCGAACTGGGCATTCACTTCCTCTATCACCTTGGGAGCGTCGCGCATAGCCTTGTCCTGCTGCCATCTCTGCTCCATCATGTACTCCGGCGGCGTGAACACTCCGATGGCGCTCGGGTTGTCCGGGTCTAAGTAGGCCCCTGGGGGAACGTACTTCGGCACGAACTTGTCCGCATCAGCCTGCTCCATCAAGTCCACCGGCTCCACCGTGTGGGACAGGATGAAAGCGTCTAGGTTGACGGCCATCGGGAGCTGGATCCTCTTGTCCTCTGCGATCTTGAACGCCTGGAGGACCATGTCGTGAACCTCCTGGTTGTTGTCGCAGAAGACCTGAATCCAGCCTGAGTCCCTCTCAGGCATGATGTCGTTGTGCTCCACCCAGATGTTGATTGGCGCGGCAATCGCCCTGTTGACGACGGCCATCACGACCGGGAGCCTCAGGCCAGAGGCAATCGGGAGTATCTCGTGCATGAGCGCGAGCCCTTGGGATGATGTCGCCGTGAAGGTCCTTATGCCAGTCGCGCTCGAGGAGACCATCGCGCTCATCGCGGAGTGTTCGCTTTCGACCTCGACATACTCGCAATCCATTTCGCCGTTGTTGACGAACTCGGAGATGTGCTCGACAATGAACGTCTGAGGCGTGATGGGGTATGCCGCCACGGACCTGACGCGCGCTCTCATGGCGCCATAGGCTGCTGCGTAGTTCCCGGTTACAACCTTCCTCGGCATCTTACCTCACCTCACCATCTTGATGGCGTCAGCGGGGCACTCGTTGGCGCAGATCCCGCAGCCTTTGCAGTAGTCCATGTCAAACTCCATGTAGTCCCCCCGCCTGTAGATGCATCCCTCAGGACAGTAGAACCAGCAGAAGTTGCACATCGTGCATTTGTCCTTGCTGTAGTCAGGCCTGAAGACCCGCCAGCTGCCAGTCTTGTTCTCGACGAAAGCGCCCATCCCGACCAGTCCCGCTTCGGTCTTCTTCGAAATGCCCGCGACCCCTGGAGGGAGCTCGTTCACATCGGGCAGCCATTTCTTCGCGGTTGTCAGCTTTCTATGGCCGTGAGATTCACCGACGACGGTGCGCTCGTAGGCAGCCCTGGCGGCCTTGGCGTTGAGCTCTCCGACCTTGGGCCCCAGCCTATCCCCGAAGATCTGCATGATGCCTTTCTCGACCGACTCGATCTTGACCAAGCCAGTAGCCTTCGCAAGGGCCCCCAGTATGGCCGAGTTCGTCGCAGGCTGCTTCAGAACCTCAAGCGCGACAGTGGTAGCATCAACGGTCGCCAGCTTGACATCGATTCCCACATCGACCTCTTCAGGCTTCCTGACGGAGTTGACTACTACCATGCCGCCTTTCTTGAGCCCTTCGACGACGTTGATCTGTTCGATAAGAGTCTCGTCCAGAACGACCACGTGGTCAGGCTCGTAGACCTGAGTCTTCCTGTAGATCCTCTTGTTGTCAATCCTCGTGAACGCGAGCACTGGCGCTCCTCGTCTCTCTGCTCCGAAAAACGGGAAGGCGGTAGCATAACCACCCTCCTGGAAGGCGGCGCTCGCGAGTGCTTGTGCCGCCATGACCGCGCCCTGTCCCCCGCGGCCATGGAATCGTACCTCGTACATCCTAAAGCCTCGCTGTTCTTTCGAATGCTGGATACTGCCTTAAGACTTTCTGAGCAACAAGCCACGGCCAGAGCCTGTTGCGCAACCTGCCAGCCCGAGGCGTTCGAGCGCAGTCATCGGGGAACCGGCCGTGCGACGAAAGATGCGCATTCAGCACTCCACAATGACGAACCTCCTCAAGGGGTTTGGAGCCCAAACGTTTTTCCACACAGCAAGGGATTAAGAGCACTGATGGCGAAGAAGCCGGACGAAGGGGTGTCTCTGAGGGTCGCCCGAGCGCACCACCAATCGGAGGTGGGCCTCGGGCGCGCGAGAATCGACACGGAGACCAGAAAGGATCTAGGGGTCGATGTCGGGGAGATAATCGAGATTGTCGGGAAGAAGAGGACCGCTGCCAAGGTGTTCAGGGCCGCTCACGAGGACGAGAGCAAGGGCATCATCCGGATCGACGGCATGATAAGAGGGAATGCGGGCGTCTCGATCGGCGAGAAGGTGATGGCCCACAAGGCGGAGGCACAGCAGGGGCTGAAGGTTGTTGTGGCCCCCAAGATCCCGCAGGGAAAGCGCGTGAGGTTCGGACAGGGCGTCGAAGGCCTATTCAAGAAAGGCCTATTGAACAGAGCTGTGGTCAAGGGCGACGAGATCATCATACCCAACATCGCCCTCATGGGAGGCTTTCTGCCGTTCGTGGTCGCTAGCACTGCGCCCAGCGGCATCATCCAGATCACTGAGAAGACAGAGCTGACAGTCAAGACGGAGCCGGTCGAGGTTACGGAGCTCGTCCGGCCGTCCGTCACATACGAGGATGTTGGAGGACTTGAGGGGGAGCTACAGAGGATCAGAGAGATGATCGAGTTCCCGCTCAAGCACCCCGAGATATTCACTAGGCTAGGGATCGACCCGCCCAAGGGAGTGCTCCTCTACGGCCCGCCAGGGACTGGCAAGACGCTCATCGCACGAGCCGTGGCCAACGAGGCAAGAGCCAATTTCTTCGCTATCCAAGGCCCGGAGATCATGTCCAAATTCTATGGTCAGAGCGAGGAGAGGCTCAGGGAGATCTTCACGGAGGCCGACAAGAACGCCCCGTCAGTCATATTCATAGACGAGCTCGACTCGATCGCCCCGAAGAGGGATGAGGTCCAGGGGGAGGTCGAGCGCAGAGTCGTAGCCCAGCTGCTCACGCTCATGGACGGGCTGACCAGCAGGGGGAATGTGATCGTCATAGCTGCGACAAACAGGGAGGACGCGATCGACCCCGCACTGAGAAGGCCCGGCAGGTTTGACCGAGAGATTGAGATCGGCGTGCCCACGGTCGCGGGTAGGAAGGAAATCATGCAGATCCACACCAGAGGAATGCCTCTGGACGAGGATGTGAATCTGGACCATATCGCCGAGATCACTCACGGGTTCGTGGGTGCGGACCTCGCGGCCCTCTCCAGGGAAGCAGCGATGCGCGTGCTGCGCAGATACCTTCCAGACATAGACTTGGACAAACCAATCCCGACAGATATCCTGGAGAAGATGCGGGTGTCCTCGCAAGACTTCGGAGACGCTCTGAAAGACATCGAGCCGAGTGCGATGAGGGAGGTGCTAGTCGAGGTACCGAAGGTTACTTGGGAGGATGTCGGAGGATTGGAGGAGATCAAGAGACTGCTCAACGAGGCCATCGAGATGCCAATCCAAGACCCGAAATCCTTTACCAGGCTTGGGATCAAGCCGCCTCGGGGAGTGTTGTTGTTCGGCGCTCCTGGAACGGGGAAGACGCTGATTGCGAGAGCAATCGCGACCGAGTCGAGCTCGAACTTCATCGCGATAAAGGGTCCGGAAATCATGTCTAAGTGGGTCGGTGAGAGCGAGAAGGCAATCCGCATGATATTCAAGAAGGCCAAGCAGGTCTCGCCCGCGATCATCTTTCTTGACGAGATAGACTCTATCGCCCCCAGGAGGGGGAGCCAGTACGACTCGGGGGTGACGGAGCGGATCGTCAACCAGCTTCTCACATCGATGGACGGGCTGGAGGACCTGGAAAACGTCTTCGTGATTGCAGCCACAAACAGGCCGGACATGCTCGACCCTGCGCTCCTCAGACCAGGCAGATTCGACAAACTCCTACTTGTCCCGGTCCCGGACGAAAAGAGCAGACTCAAGGTACTTCAGGTCCACACAAAGAACATGCCTCTCGAAGGAGTCGACCTGGTGGGCTTGGCCAAAAGGCTCGATGGATATGTCGGCGCGGATATTGAGAGCCTGTGTAGGGAGGCGGCCTTGATCGCGCTCAGAGAAAACAAGGCTGCGAGCAAGGTCAAGGCGGAGCACTTCGAGAAGGCGCTGACTGTCACGAGGCCGTCGACCGACGCTGAAACCACGAAATTCTATGAGTCGCAGTCCAGAGACATGAAGACCGCAATGTCTAAGAAGAGCAAAGATGATTATGGACTCGGCTATCACAGATAGCTGGAGATGGGATGAGCATGCGCAAATTCATCACCGAGCTTAAGGGCAAAACAGTAATGACCAACGATGGCCAGATACTCGGAATGATTGAGAATTTCTTGATCGACACGAAGTCGGGCGAACTTCAGAACGTACTCGTCATACCCGCGGAGGAGGTTGAGCCGAGGCTCTTCAAGACCGACGCGCAGGGAAGGCTTGTGCTGCCTTTCAGCGAGATGAAGGCTGTCCGAGACGTAGTCGTAATGAACATCGCCTGAGAAACCATTGCGTTGTGGAACTCAATCGACAGAGCGACAGCCCTGGCCTCATCTCTTGACGAGCTTCTCCTTCGCTCGCATGATGCTCGCGATGAGCTCAGCCTTCGTGCCCTTCGTGTTCAGGCTCAGCGAGCTGCAGAGCGCCTCAAGCTCTGCCCTCCTCTTGCTTCTGAGGACCACCTCTGTCACACTCGCCAGCATCGCAAGAGTTGATTCCTTGTCGCCAACTATCTCGGGCTGACGAGATGGCGCAGGTTCCTGCTTACGAGCCTGTTTGGTCTTCCCTTCGGCCTTCTGCGAGGGTTGGATCCCCGCATTGATCGCAGCGTCCTTGAACTGAGGAGCGAGCCTGAGAGCCTCCCTGAACGCCACCTGAGCCTCCTTCGGCTTCCCCATCCGCTGCAGGACCAAACCCTTGTTGTTGTAGGCCTCAGGCGTCTCCGCCAACTTGAGCGATTGCTCGAAGGACTGAAGTGCTTCCGGCAGCGCATCGATCGCGAGCTGGGAGAATCCCTTGTTCGTCATTGCGATGGCAGAAGGCAGCATAACAAGCGACTCCTCGAAACATGCTATGGCTTCCCGGGTGCGGTCGACGGCGTACAATACGCACCCTCTGTTGTTCCATGCGGCAGGGTTGTTCTTGAGGGCCCTTATTGCCTTGTCGAACTCCAGGCTAGCTCTCTCCGGATCACCCTTCTGCAAGAAGGCGACCCCGAGGTTGTTGTGCGCTTCTGACTGATCCAACGACATCGCGCTTGTCCTCTCGAAGGCTTCGCCAGCCCCCGCGAGATCTCCCGCAAGCAGCTTCACGAGGCCTTTGTAGTTCACCAGAAGTGGAAGGTTCTCGATTGATAGGCTGATCTCTATGTCATCCAACGCCTGCTTGTAGTCCTTCCTCCTCAGAGCTTCGAGCGACGCAACCGCCTTCGCCTGCCAACCATGAGCCGAGGAGCGCAGCGTTGCCCCGACCTTCGAGGCCTGCTCGAAATCCCCGACATCGACCAGGGCGTTGTGAAGATTGAACATCGCGGGCTCATAGCCAGGATCAGCAGCGAGCGCGTGCTCGTATGTCTTAATCGCGGATTCCCTCTTGCCCTGACTGTAGAGCACGTTCCCCGCAGCCGTAAGAAGGGGTGCGCTTTCACTGTCCAGTTTGAGCGATTTGCCGAGCACATCGAGGGCCTCTTCCAGCTTGCCGAGCAACAGCAGGAGCTCCGCGCGGTCGCCGTAGACCTCCTCCGCGATCTCCTCGATGGTCTCTTCCCTCTCTCTGGCGACTAGGTCTTCCCCGAGGCTGGTCGTTTCCGCCTGCGCTACGGGCTCTGCCTTCGCCGGCTCCGACGGGAATATGTCCTGCACTATCCTCGGAACCTCGACGAACTTCTCAGTGATCTTCTTCGATTCGTCCTCGAGAGCCCTTCTCGCCTCGTGAAACTCCGGATCCAGCCTCAGCGCCTGCTCGAAGGATGCCTTCGCTTGGGTGATCTTGCTGAGCTTTCTCTCCGCGAGGCCCTTTAGGTACCAACCCTTCGGAAGCTCTGGCCGTATCTGGATCATCTGCGAAAAGGCCTCCAAGGCCTCCGGATACCTGGCCATCTCATAGAGCAGGTTACCTTTGTTCATCCAGGCTTCGATGTAGTCGTGCTTGAGCTCTATTGCGCGGTTGTACGACTCCAACGCGTCTTCCGTCCGCCGGAGAGCGTGCAGGGTCGCGCCCCTGTTGTTGTGGACCTTCTCGAGCCTGTAGTTCAGTTTGAGAACCTTGTCGTAGGTCTCCAGAGCCTCCTTGTACCGGCCTTGCCTGTGCAATGTAGACCCTTTGTTGACAAGGGCCTTCTGCATGGTCGGGTTGTACATCAGCGCTCTGTCGTAGCACATGATCTCTTCGTTGTACCTCGAGAGAGCAAAGAAGCAGTTGCCCAGCGAGAACCATGTCTCGTCGCTCTCAGGATGAAGCTCGAGCGCGTTCCTGTAGCACTCGAGAGCTTGCTCGTGGTATCCCATCTCGTCGAGGGTGTTGCCCTTCATTCGCCAGGGGATGTCCCAGGTCTCATCCACGAGGATCGCCCTGTCGAAGGCATCGAGGGCTTTCACGTATTCCTTGTCAGCCATCGCCTCGTACCCTTCGGCCATGACCCTTTCGAGGTTCTTGTCTGCCCCGGGCACGGCCTCCTTCTTGGCCTTCTCCTTCCTGACATCTGCGAATCTGACGATCTCCTTGTCGAGGTCGAACCTCCTGAGGAGGGCGGCTAGCTTCGCGCCGTCAGCGATTCCGATGCTGTTGTCCTCTGCCAGCTCGGCGGCCTCGACCGAGACTGAGGACGTCGTCAGGACCAGACCGTTGTCGACCTCTGCCCGGCCCATATAGGACGCGAGGCTCTCGATATCCTGCTTGGATATCTCGGCATCACGTCTCGAGAAGAACACGACATACTTCTTGGAGGAGGGACGGTGAATGCAGTCAGCGATGTGGAAGGTCTCCTTCGGCCTGCTCTTCACGACCTTCAGCTCAAGGTAGCCAAGGACCTTGTCGACGAGCTTGTTGAAGTCGACATCCGAGACCTCGCGGACGGCTTTGAGAATCCTCTCGTCCGACCTCTCGCTGAGTATCTTGTCCAGCTCGACCATCACCGGCCGCCCCCTGAGACAACCTTCAGCCACTTAGCGGCCTCTTTGTTGTTCGCATCGAGCCTCACAGCCTCCTCGAGGCATTTCTTGGCCTCGTCCGTGAGCCCGAGAGCGTTGAGAGATATCCCCTTCCTTCCAAGCGCGTGAGAATCATCCTGAGCCAGTTTGAGGTACTCGTCGTAGGCCTCGATGGCCCTCCTGAATTTCTCCTTGTCGAATAGCAGATCCGCTTTCGCGATCCACACGTCCCTGTCCTTCGGCTGGAGCGCGCTGTACTTGTCGTAGCATTGGATCGCAGCACCCCATCTTCCCAGAGCGTTCATCACCCTGGCCTTGCCGAGCCAGGCCCGAGCGTTGTCCGGGTCGATCTGAAGCGCGCGAGAGAAGCTCTCGTCGGCGCCGTTGAGCTTGTTGTTGCTGAATAGCGTGTCGCCCATCTCAACCCATGAATCGATGAATCCGGGATCGAGCGACACGGCCTTGCTGAAGTACTGTATAGCTGCACCCCACTTATCCTCGCGCTCCGCGATGACCCCACGCCAGTGCCATGAGACTGCGTCGTTCCGGTGCTTCTCGTAGAATGCGTTCGCCTTCTCCGCGGCAGCGCTGAACTTGCCCTTTGACACCAGCGCTTCTATGATCACTAAGGCGGCGTCACGGTCGTTTGGGTTCAACACGAGCGACTCTTGAGCACGTTGAATCGCCAGGTCGTAATCCCGCTTGTCGAGCGCCCCTCTGGGACTGATCAAGCGCGGCTCCTCGGGCCGGGACGGCAATCCCTCGCCCGCGGGCTCCAAGCGCTTCCGCGCAACCGTCGAGGGAGCGCGAGGAACCTCTGGTTCGGACATTCCTTTCTTGAGTTCCGATATGAACTCCGCGACCCTCTCCTCTAGATCTGGTTTCTTGGAGAGGGCCCTCTGACCCTCTGCAAGCGAGGCCTCAGCCG
>Ga0256868_10000508_pt1 | contig 22616 bp, 20 predicted proteins | sample RVTome_13_FD_187341 | JGI IMG/M metagenome (GOLD analysis project Ga0256868, IMG submission 187341) | Soil microbial communities from uranium-contaminated site in the Upper Colorado River Basin, Wyoming, United States - RVT92D227 HiSeq ...
AGTTTTATCCGGAGTGAAGCGAAGGAGTCAGCGAAGATGGATAAAGAAGAAGTGATTAGAGAGGTTGCCTTGGCACAAATAAATGCCATTGTTTCTGAATATAGTCATCAGAAGTGGGCGTTGATACCTCTGCTGCAAAGAATCCAGGGTGAGTTCGGGTATATCACTCCTCAGTCTATACCGCTTATAGCCGCAAGCCTGGGGCTTTTTCCCAGTCAGGTGCAGGCGGTGATCAGTTTTTATACGCAGCTCTATACTCAGCCGCGGGGCAGAAAAGTGGTTAGAGTCTGTCGGGGGACAGCCTGCCATGTCCGGGGAGGGAAGACAATATTGAAACTAGTCAGACAGCACCTAGGCTTAGAAGAAGGGGAGACCAGCCCTGATTTGGAATATACCCTGGAAACCGTAGCTTGCATCGGCGTTTGTGCCCTGGCCCCTAATATGGTCGTCGGTGACCACGTTCATGGTCATATGAACCCTAAGAAAGTAGAGCAGTTGTTCAGGAATGGAGAGAGAAAAGAATAGTATGCATACCATCTTTGTTTGTCAGGGAACAGGATGCCTTTCCGGCGGCTCTGACACTGTCTATGAGGCGCTTAGGGAAGAAATAGGCCGACAAGGGACAAGCCATGCCGAGGTTGATTTCACTGGCTGCCACGGTTTCTGCGAGCAAGGTCCCAACGTAGTCATTGAACCCGAGGGCATTTTCTATACCCATGTCCAGTCCGAGGATGCGCCGGAAATTGTTACTTCCCATCTTCGAGATGGCAAACCTGTGGAACGCCTTTTCTACCATGACCCGGTGACTGGCAAAGCCATACCTCTCTATTCAGAGATAAACTTCTACAAGAAACAGCAGCGTGTCATCCTGCGCAATTGTGGGCATATCAACCCGGAGAAGATCGAGCATTATATTGCTCAAGGGGGTTATCAGGCACTGAAAAGAGCTCTCTTTGAAATGACACCAGAGCAGGTCATCAATGAGGTGAAGAACTCCGGGCTCAGAGGGCGTGGCGGAGCTGGTTTTCCTACTGGACAGAAGTGGGAATCCTGTCGTCGGGCTGCAGGCACGCCTAAATATGTAATCTGTAATGCCGATGAAGGCGACCCCGGTGCTTTCATGGACCGCTCCATCCTGGAAGCAGACCCCCACTCCGTCCTAGAGGGGATGACCATTAGTGCCTATGCCATCGGTAGCCAGGATGGTTACATATACGTCCGGGCTGAGTATCCTCTAGCTGTGAAGCGCTTCAAGGTAGCTGTCGCCCAGGCAAGAGAGCACGGGTTTCTTGGCAGGAAGATCCTCGAAACAGACTTCAGCTTTGATGTGAATGTTGTGGAGGGGGCAGGAGCCTTTGTTTGCGGAGAGTCCACAGCACTGATGGCTTCAATTGAGGGCAGGAGAGGTATGCCCCGTCAGACACCACCTCGCTCAGTGGAGAGAGGCCTGGGTGGCAAGCCTACTTCGCTAAACAACGTCAAGACCTTTGCCTTTGTGCCCCAAATAATCAACAACGGGGCTGATTGGTTTGCCAGCATAGGCACTGAAAAGAGCAAGGGAACGGCTGTCTTTGCCCTCACGGGAAAGATTACCAATAGCGGGCTGGTAGAGGTGCCTATGGGCACTCCTCTATCCACCATTATCTTTGATATCGGTGGTGGTATCCCACGGGGCAAGCAATTCAAGGCGGTGCAGACGGGTGGCCCCTCGGGTGGCTGCATTCCTGCCCGATTTCTCGACTCCCCGGTGGAATATGAAACGCTGGCTAAATTAGGTTCAATTATGGGCTCTGGCGGCATGGTAGTGCTGGACGAGACCACCTGTATGGTGGATGTGGCCAGGTACTTCTTGAGTTTTACCCAGGTGGAATCCTGTGGAAAATGCGTCCCCTGCCGCCTGGGAACCAAACAAATGCTAGAAATACTGACCAGAATCACGCAGGGCAAAGGGAGTGAAGAAGACATAGACACTCTACTTACCATAGCTAAGACGGTGAAAGAATGCTCGCTATGTGGCTTGGGTCAAAGCGCGCCTAATCCCGTCCTTACCACGCTCGATTACTTCAGAGATGAATATGAAACTCACATAAAGGAGAAGAAATGCTCGGCCGCTGTCTGCGATGCCCTCATGATATCACCGTGTCAGCATACCTGCCCGGTAGGAATCAATATTCCTAAATATGTGGCTCAAATTGCCGATGGTGAATACCTGGAAGCTGTCAACACCATCAGAGAGCGTAATCCCTTCCCAGCTATTTGCGGCCGCATCTGTCATCACCCCTGTGAGGGAAGGTGTCGCCGCGGGGAACTCGATGACTCCGTGGCAATCCGGGCGCTCAAGCGATTTGCCGCCGACTGGTATTTCGACCACATCAGGGAGCTACCTCCACCACAACCCTTCCCCCGGATTCATAACCGCAAAGTAGCGGTAGTGGGCGCGGGACCTACCGGCCTGTCTTGCGCCTACTTCCTGGCTCAAATGGGCTATCCTGTCACAGTCTTCGAAGCTCTTCCTGTAGGCGGGGGTATGCTCTCAGTAGCTATACCCAACTTCCGCTTGCCACGGGAGGTTATCGACAAGGAGATAGATCATATCGCCAAGCGGGGGGTGGAGATAAGATACAACACACCCATCAACGTAAATTTCACCATAGACGATATCAGAAAGAGTGGCTTTGAAGCTGTCTTCATCGCTGCCGGGGCGCAAAGGAGCCAGAGTGTTGGTATACCCGGGGAATTGGAGGACATAGAGGGCTTCTACTATGGCTTAAGGTTCTTAAGAGACGTAAAAATTGGCAAGCCTGTCAAGATTGGACGCAAGGTAGCTGTTATTGGAGGTGGTAATGTAGCCCTGGACTCCTCTCGCACAGCCCTTCGCCTTGGTGCTGATGAGGTGAGTATCTTCTACCGCCGGTCGCGGGAAGAGATGCCAGTAACCGAGGTGGAGTATGACGAGACTCTGGCTGAAGGCGTTGAGGTTGGTTTCCTCGTCAGCCCTACCCGCATAGTAAGCAACGACTGGAAAGTGACCGGTTTACAGTGTGTCCGTATGGAGCTAGGTGAGCCTGATGCCGGCGGGCGCCGTCGCCCAATCCCCATTCCTGGCTCGGAGTTCTTTGCTCCAGCAGACACTGTCATTGCTGCTGTGGGGCAGGCTCCAGACCTATCATTTTTGCCCCCGGGTAGTGCACTTGAGCGCACCCGGTGGGAAAGGTTGGCAGTTGATGAAAATAGACTAGCTACCAACGTTCCCGGGGTATTTGCCGGAGGAGACTTTGTCTCCGGGCCGGGCATGGTTATAGAAGCTATCGCCGCTGGCCGTAGAGCGGCCATTGCCATAGAGAAGTATCTCCGGGGCGATGCCTCACGGGTCGAGCTCTATGACCTCAAGCCCAGCGTTCCGCCACCTGTCATTGCGAGAAGTGCTGGCGACGAAGCAATCTCGGAGGAGGAAACCTGGGAACCCCAGTTCAGGCCGGAAACACCTCATCTCGCTCTCCAAGAGAGGAAAGGCAGCTTTAAGGAGATAGAGCTGAGCTTTTCCGAAGAGAAGGCGAGACAGGAGGCTAAGCGTTGCCTAAGATGCGACCTAGAAAAATGAAAAGTATCAAATGACCAAAATCCCGATGATACAGAGTTTTGAATTTGGAGCATTGGAATCTGGAATTTGCTTAGGGCTTAGAAATTAGGATTCAGGATTCTATTTGTGGGAGGTCAGGCATGAAATCTATTACTAAGCAGAAGCCTTTCGAGGAAATCAAGGAGCAGTTGGAGGGGTTTGATCGAGTGTATATTGCTGGTTGCGGCACATGCTCCACAATGACTAAAACCGGCGGGAGGGAAGAGGTCCTGAAGATGCGGGAGCAGCTACAAGGGCTGGGCAAGTTAGTCACCGGCTGGATTGTTATCCCTACCGCCTGCGATGAAATGACCGAAGCAGCTATTAAAGAGAACAACGGAGCCATTCAGAATGCCGTCTGTGTTCTGGTCATGGCTTGCGCTCTAGGCGTGCATAAGCTAGGCACCTATATTGACAAGCCAGCTATTCCCGCATTGGATACTCTCTTCATAGGAGTCGAGGATGGTCCGGGCTGTTTTCAAGAAGTTTGTGTCCAGTGTGGTCAATGCATCCTGGGAGAGACTGCAGGCATCTGTCCCCTATCGGCATGTCACAAAGGTCTGCTGAACGGCCCATGTGGCGGCACCAGTAACGGCAAGTGTGAGGTGGATAAGGAAAAGGACTGTGCCTGGGCTCTCATATATCAGCGGCTAAAAGAACAGGGACGACTTGAGTTGATGCGTAGGTATCATTCGCCCAGAGACTACAACGCGGCACCCAGGCCGCGAACGATCAGGATCACATAAAGGAGGAGCTATGGCGCCGAGTTTTAGGGAAGTTCTTAAATCTGGCAAATTTGTGATAACCAGCGAAATTGGTCCTCCCAAGGGGACAAACATCGCGAAGATGCTCCACCATATTGACCTTCTCAAGGATAAAGTCGATGCGCTAAATGTCACTGACCACCAGAGTTCCGTAATGCGTTTTCCCTCCATTGGTGGCTGTCTGGCCATCAAGGAGCAGGGTGGCGAGCCCATACTGCAGGTGACCTGCCGCGACCGTAATCGCCTTGCCCTCCAGGCCGAGCTTCTCTTGGCATATACCAGGGGCATAAGAAATGTCCTCTGCCTAACCGGAGATGCTGTTGTAGTTGGCGACCACAAGGCAGCCAAGGGTGTTTTCGACCTGGACTCATCACAGTTATTGAAGGCAATCCGGCAGATGGAATCGGGCAAAGACCTGGGAGGGAACGCGCTCGACGGCACCGTGGAGTTCTGTGCCGGAGCCATAGTCACGCCTGAAGCAAACCCGATCGAGCCACAGTTAATGAAATTCGAAAAGAAAGTTGAAGCCGGGGCGGAATTCTTTCAGACTCAGGCCATCTATGACCTGGACAAATTTGCCAAGTTTATGGAATACGCCCGGCAGTTCCCGGTCAAGATACTGGCTGGCATCATTCTGCTTGTCTCGGCAAAGATGGCGAAGTATATGACCGATAACGTCCCCGGCGTCTTTGTGCCTCAGAACTTGATTGACGAATTGGCGGCCGCCCCCAAAGGCGAGGCAATCAATAAGGGCATAGAAATCGCTGGCAGGATGATTGTTACTATAAGAAAGGAATCCATGTGCGATGGAGTCCATGTCATGGCTATAGGTCGGGAAGAGGTCGTGCCCAATATCCTGAAAGCAGCCGGCCTTGCCACCTAGCGCCCCGCGGAGCGAGTCCCGACAAATGAATACATGGGAATCGGTTGACACGACTTAAGGCCATGCCGTCGCATATCACGAAGATGGCCGCGGTCGCTCCGCATCTGCTGAATTCCTCATCCTAATACGCTGGTGATTCAGTAGGGACCTAGCCTCATCGGTGTCGCGTCAGGCGCACGGCTGGTGTTGACATACATGTAGTACGAGCCAGCGGGCGGATTCACGATGCCAGCGTCTTGCTTGAAGACCACTGTGACTGTGCCAGGTGCTATATGCTGTGGCACAAGGAAGGTTACCTTCGTGCCGATAACCGTGACGTCAATTCCGAAAACATCGTGACCATTGATGGTAATGTCGCCGGTCTGCCAACCGGTTCGCGGGACCGTGGTGCCTTCAGGAAACCAGATGGTGATGTTGTGGACTCCGGAGGTCAGACTGGTGTGGATATCAAACGTGATCGTATATTCGGCTATCATCCCCTCACAGTTGGGGACAACGGTGACATTTCCCGTGATCCCCTGCTCGTCATAGACAACAGTCACACCTCTCCCCCTGAGTCCAGGGATGTAGGCATTGATTGAGTTCCAGCTTAGCGGATTTCCCCGCAGATAGATGGCATCCCCTTCCCCGAGCCCCTCATTCTGCACCAAGGGGCTGATGTTGCTTATCCCGTTCAAGTCCAGCTGGAGGTACGCCAGCTTGGTCAGATTGCCCACAGGTGAGATATTGCCTATCTGATTATGCGGAAGGTCGAGGTGTGTCAGGTCGATGCAGCGCTCCAGGCCGCTGAGGTCGGAGATGTTCCTCGCTGAGGCAGAGAAGGAAGTCAGCCCCGCTAAGTCTGAACGGTAGATGGGACGCTCGGGAATATGGATGGCCTCCCTGATGGCTGCCTCCAGGTTGGGGTCGGCGAAAGTCACTGCCCCTCCCTGCCCAAAGTTCGCCGTGATAGAGCAGTCTCTCCTCATGGTGATGGTAGTTGTGGCATCGTCAATATCGGCGACGTCCTCGTCACCAGTCCAGTTGAGAAACTGGTAGCCAGCATCGGGAGTTGCCACTAGGTTGACGACTGTTCCCCCGTCATAGTAGAAGACGCCCTCTCCAGGGGCGGTTACCTCGCCACCATCCGTGCTGGAAACGATCAAGCGGTGCGCCGCTAGCTCTTCAAAGTTGGCCGTAATGGAATAGTCTCCCTCCATGGTGATGGTAGTTGTGGCATCCTCGACATTGGCAACGTCATCCACATCGCCGGTCCAGTTGACGAAGCGATACCCCCACTCAGCCTCAGCCACTAGGTCGACCACTTCACCTTCGTCATAGGTAGAAGTCCCCTTACCAGGGGTGGTTACGTCGCCGCCTTCGGTGGTGGAGATGGTGAGGCGGTACTCAGTAGGAGAAGAAACACAGCCGACCATTCCGCCAACCAAAGCCACCGCAATGAAGAAGACGCAAACTCTGGCTACATAACGGCCTCTCCCTGAACAGACTGTTATCTCCATCTTCACTTCCCCATTTCGCAAAGCGAGAACTAACTGATGTATTATTCTTATGGATGGATTACTCCTGCTACTGAGAATGGGATCCAGTAACCATGCCCCGGCACTAGCTCATCCGGATTTGTGATCCAGTTCTGGAGATACGGGTCCCAGCCGTATATCGCGCCGTACTCCGACGGGCTGAAGTCCCCGAGATAATCCTCGGGGGCCATGCTCTCCATGGATCTGAAGCCAACCATGTTCCAGCCCTCGCACACGTCGTAGCTCGATGGCAAGCCCGGAGGCATCGGGGCTTTCGTGCCAAATAGCCACAGCGCGTAAGGGTACGTACCGCTGATAGAGGGATCCGAGTGCTGTTCTTCAAGGTACCTCATGCGAACCCAGTAGGCCTTGCCGTCCTCCATGGTCTTCAGGGTCTGGAAACTTGTATCTCCGCTATTATAAACCAGCCATTCGTCTTGACAGCAATCGTAGTACCAGACGCTGATCAGGTCATATGGGAAGGCGAGGGGAGCCAACACACTCTCGATAGAAGTGTCAAGGGGCATGATGGGTAGCGAGATGAGGTTCCAGCCCCCCGTCAGAAGCACGCCGGGCGAACTGTCTCCGACAGTGTACAGACCAGAATCGTGCTGACCCGGTACCCCGGCTGCTGGTGACGCCCTGACAACCGTTGACAAAAGCGGTATTGCAATGCTCAAGATGATGGTGAAGCAAACCAGGCCGCACAATACAATCTTTTCTTTCATTTCGGCACTCTCCTTTTCACCGTCTTCTACCCGCCGTTAGCTCGCTTCTTTGAGGTACTGTACTCTCCGGGCCCGGTGTAACACTGCAGTCTTTGCCACGAAAAAGTAGCCCGGTTGACCTGTCTATATGTGCTCGGCTGAGCAGAGTGGAAGAGATCGCACCAATCTGACGTACTCATCTGACCACCCACTCCACATTACTCCTATATCATCATTCTAGCACTAAATGGGCGATTGTCAATGTTCTCTTCCGTGGCATCTAAAACACGCTTTGGAGTTAGGAAATCACAAATCGCTATTCCATTGCGCCAGAGGTAACGAGATACGCAGTTGTGTAATTTCAACCTCACTCAGATCATCGCTTTGGCTCAACGTCTAAGCTCCAGCTACGCTAAGAAACGGGCTGCCAGCTCAGAAACGGATAGGTCTGTCCGTCAACGATATTCCAGGCGTAGGCCGCGTTGGTCTGGCTGACACTCACCGCATATATGTTCCACTCTTTGGTCATGACGACGACTTGCTCATGTAATAAAGAGGCCCGGCTAGGGCGATCTTGATAGTGGGTGCTTCGGGTTCGGAATCAGGCGGAATCTCTTCAAAGTTAGCGGTGATTTCGTAGTTGCCATTCATGGTGATTGTCGTTGAAGCAGCATTGACATCAACCATGGTGTCTACATCTCCAGTCCAATTGACAAAACGGTAGCCAGTATGTGGGAATACCACAAGAGGTACCACTGTTCCCTCGTCATAGCTAAGAGTCCCATCATCGGGTGTGAGTACCTCACCACCTTCGGTGGTGGAGACGATGAGATGATACTGGACAGGACCGGGAGTACAGCCCCCCATTCCGGCAATTAAGGCTGCCGCAATCAGAAGGCTGCTAATTGTTCTCATGCGCATGAGCCTCAGAATGCTATTGTATCACCAGTGAAGGGATTACTAATAGGTTGTGGTCTCCTGGGCACTTCGGTTAGGAGCAACCATAGGGATTCTGTTTCGATGGAGCCAAGCTGCACAAAATCGAATCTTGCCGCCTGACATCTGAGAACAACACAGCGACGGCTTATCGATTAGAACAGCCGGTTTGGCCTAGGAAACGCGCTCGATGGTTTTCGCCTCCATATAGGCGTGTCCGTCTTCGGTAACCCGAACAGTGCCTATGACCTTTAGGATGGTGCCCGTATCCTCCAACGAATCAGGGCTGAGTCCATCCGGAACCTTTGCCTCCGATTTGGCACTGATATAGATTGCACCGGTCGAGTCCTTAATCACCCAGTCGCTGCGGGTGGCAGGAGGGCCCATATCCGCTTCGTGCAACGAGTCCCAGCCGCGATAGTAGCCAATAACTGTGACATTCTTTCCTTCAAAGGCAGATGGTTCCACTATGATAGAGCCAACTATCTGCGTTAGCTCGGGTAGTTTGCTGATGATCAAATGCAAACGGTAGGCATCGTTAGCTATTTGCTTACCAACCTCAGGATAAGGGGTCACGTGAAAGGCGAGCTGATATCCTTCGTATTCTTCTTTAGCGTATTCACTCGTTAAACCAGGCTCGGTCAGTGTCATTCGGTCGGATGAACTTGCATGTGTAAGCTCGACAAGACAACTGACCCTGCCTGCCCAGACACAGGTCACATCACTTGGACAACGGCTGTCTTCTGTCACCTCTTCGAAGCTGACCGCCAGGTCCTCTCCTGTGACGGAGGCATGCTGTCCAATAGACAAGCACAACTCTTCGTTCAGAAATCCCTGGACATCATCTAGCTGACTGCAGCTAGACACGGCTAAGACGATACATAAGAGAACCAGAAAGTAGAGACTGCGCTTCCACATTTGATTCGTCTCCAGCAACCTTCGTTGCAGCATCATAACATCGCTGTGCAACAAATGCTACTATAAGCCGAACAAGCAAGAGGGAAAGGCTTCCCGTCTTTGACGTCGGCAGGGCGCGTTAATGGAATTCATTTGTTAGACTGCCTGCAGGGACGTGCGTATAGCTACCACGGAGAATCGCGTCGTCGTTGAGTCAAGTATGTTGAAGACTGTGGAGACGACATAGTAGTGCCCGACAATCTTCGAACCAAGCCTAGGACTTCGCTTGGTTTTGAACGTTAGGCTTCGCTGCCATCTTGACTCCCAGATAGGAGAAGGCTCCGGCGCCTACTATGCTGCTCAGAGCAAACACGATGGCTCGTTCGATCAGTGTTACGGCCATTGCCACATCCGGAGGAACACCGAAAAGAACGAAAATCGAAATCAATGACCCTTCAACAAGAACCAGGCCTCCCGGTAGCAGGGGAACAAGACCAACGATGACCTGAAGTGAGGAGGCAACCAGGAGCGTGGATAATGTGGGATGATAGCCTAAGGCTAAGAATATCGCGAAAAATCGAAGAATGTCAAAGGCCCCGGTTAATAATGTCCAAGCCCCAATCAAGAGTACCTTTCTCCAATTGTCCATTATGGTGTAGGTACTTGAATAGAAGGCCTCAATTCCTTCTACTGTCTCTTGAACGTCCTTGCGCCTTCCAAACCAACCGAGAACACGGTTTGCGATGTTGCTTATGCCCTTAAGTGCAATCCTCTTCTTGAAAAAGAGGCGGGGAAGAAAGACTGTTCCGAGAGCGGCCAGAAGCCATGCTGCTATGAAAAGCAGGCTTAACTGGAGTGACCCTTTCCAGAATTGCAGATACAAGCCCACCATTAAAAACGAGACAACAAGCAGGGGAGTAAGAGCGAACTCACCAATCAAGGAAGCCATACCAGACGAGTAACTCATATTCTCCAGCTTATGCAGCATATAAAGTCTCCCGAATGGGTCGCCGCCAACACGTGCTCCGGGAGTAATATTGTTCAGGAAAACGGTTGCGCAAAGTATCAGATAACGAGTACCAAAGCTTATTCTACAGTTTATGAAAGAAAGTGCCGTTTGCCAGCGGCCAGCCCAAATTGCCACACTAACAAAATATGTGGCTATAGCTGATGCGATGAGTAAGTAGTTGGCACTCCTGATAGCTTCAAACATCTGATAGAAATTCTCGCGCGATAGAAGCCATCCAGCTACTGCCATGATGACAATAGCGAGAATCACCACCAAAACCATCCTACGCAGGTTTATCTTTGGCTTATACTCATCCATGCGACACCGAAGTTACGACTGGCATCGAACTCTGGCAGCAGTCTTTGAGAAACGTGAACAACATATGACTCCACATGGAGCCCGATACAACGCCGAAAACCTGAGACCCAACTAGCATAATTCGCGTGAATTGAAGTGTTGATCCGATCATAATACAGTGTGTTCAACGATTAACGATTTCATCGTAGATCGATTCATATTTCTCTATTACTCTACTGATATCGTGGTCTCTGATAATTTCCAGACTTCTTTTTGACATTTCCGCCCGCATTGTCTGATTAGAAAGAATTGCGATGACTTTTTCAGCAAGCATTTGACTGTCCCCATCCGAAAAAAGGTAACCATTTTCTCCGTCGTGTACCAATTCGGGCAAGGCCATTGCATTGACAGCAACAACAGGCAAGCCAGACGCCATTGCTTCCATCGTTACAATACTCTGCAACTCCGCTATGCCTGCCGTCACAAACAGATCAGCAGTGCGATAGATGTTCTGCAAGTCTTTGTCCGGGACAAACCCCGTAAATGTCACTGCCTTCTGTATGCCCAGTCTGTCTGTCAATACCTCAAGTTTTCGCTTCTCTGTGCCTGTACCGGCTAATACTAAATGGACATTAGTGACGCGCAGAATATCGGGCAATGCTCGCAGAATCAGGTCGATTCTTTTTTCTTTCTCTAATCTACCCACATACAACAACACCGGCTTATTGATCGGTATGGCGAAGCTTTGCTTCAGGTACGACCCGTCATTGGTTGGGCTGAATCTTTCGAGGTCAATCCCACACGAGATCGGCATAACATCTTTGTTAAGGCCGGCATTTCTTAGCAATGCTGCTGCTGTTTTTGTGGGCGTGGTGACAGAATCAAGTTGTTCAAAAACCCTTACACATTGTCTCCACGCCAGCTTCTGCGCCCACCTGTCGGCCATTCTTGGCAGATGAAGATAGTGTAGTAGATTCTCTGGCATGAAGTGATTTGTGCCTATAATCGGTATGTCAAGTCTCTTTGCCGCGGTCAGTGCTTCTTTGCCGATCAGGAAATGATTCTGGATATGAACGATATCGGGGGAGATTTCCTTAACCGCTCCCCTAATGGTCCTGGAAACAAAGAGCGGTGAAATTCTGAAGTTTCGGTATAGCAGAATGGGGATGGAGCGAATTCCGTATATCGTAACTCCCTTATCATTCGACACCATGTTTTTGGACGATCGGGACGGGCACATGACAAAGACATTGTGGCCTCTTTTCGCGAGGGTGGTAGCGAGCCGATATGTGAAATAAGCGGCACCGTTGACATCTGGATAGTAGGTATCGGTGGCAATGAGTATTCTCATGATTTGGTCATGCCAAGTGGTGTTTCCTTCTGCACGTTCCCCACTAGCATGCTTTGATTATACAACAAATGGGAACAGACTACGGTTGCAGCAACTATCTCGGTGCTTACTACTGGAGTCCGAGCAATGAAGATAACGGTTCCCATTCCGATGGTCAGTTTTTGTTGCGCCCCGGGCAAGGTAGAGTTTCTTGATTAAGTTGTTGACCATAAACCAGTATTGTTGACTCACCTTCCGAGATTCTGTTTACAGAAGCTATTGACCAGTCATTATCTTGATGTTATTCTGAGAAACAAATGCTAAGCGCAAGGAGGCTCACATGCAGGCATATTGCGTGAAATGCAGAAAGAAGGTTGAGATCAGGAATCCAAGGGCTATCAGAATGAAAAACAAGCGTTCTGCCACTCAAGGTGTATGCCCGAGGTGCGGGATTAAGGTATTTCGCATAGGCAAGTAGATCTAGCAATCTTGGAGTAAGGGCCTCGTCGAGTAGCCCTCATCATATCAATAACAAAACCGGCTGCCAGCCGGGCAGACGTTTTGGCTGGTGCTGAGTTAGACCTTAGCGCCTGCGCCTTATCACGATTAACGCCACCATCAGACAAATCAACACTCCTGTAAGAGTCCAGCTCCACCATGCCATAGTAGTACTCCTACACTCCTAGCATTAGAACAAATCATTTATCATATACTACTCAAACTCATTTTAGACGCAAGCCTGGAAGCACCACGTTTTGGCTATTGTTCAGCTAGGCACCAATCCGCTACATTGTTACAGCAAAAGTAGCAAAGCGGGCTCGTTTTGCCTGAGACGAACAATCCAGGCCGCTGTGTAATTGTAAGAGTCAGATACTGGCTTACTCTGTGCGTGTTATTCTTGGGCCATCTGCGGGCGACCGGGGGAACCGAGCATGAAACACATTTGCCTGGCATTTACCACAGCTTTGTCCTGGTAGCAGTTGTTGAACAAGACATGCATCTCGCTGGTTTGTTGAGAGATTTGGGCGATCTTACTGGCCCAGGGTTGGAGCTCCGCTTCGGTGTAAAGATAATTGAAGCGTTCAGCCGGGCCGATGCCTCTCTTTTCCCATGTCTCGCCGTTCCTGCCGTGGAAGCGGATCAGCCCGAGGTCGGATGTTACTTCGGCAACAGGAGGGACACTCGATTTGAAACCCTGCGGCTCGTCGACACACACAAATGGCAGGTCGTTGCGCCTGAGAAAATCAAAGGTCGTGGTGCGATTCTTTTCACTCAGCCATACGTTGTTTCTGAACTCCATAGCAAGTCGGTACTGCCGCAGTTTTGCCTTGCACATCTCAAGGTAGTCGAGTTGCTGCGAGCCAGGATAAAACCAGTGCGGAAACTGGAAGAGCACAACACCGAGCTTGCCGATTGTGTCCAGTGGCAGTAGCGCGGTCTCGAATCTTTGCCACAGTTCATCAACTAACTCAGCGGGCAGGTCACGATAATACAGATTCTTTTTTTCCTGTAGTTCGGTAGTTAGTTCGTTCCTTATGTTCTTGGGTAGGGAACTGATGGGTGTCGGATGCTGGGTGAATATTCTGAAAGCCTTGAAATCGAACACGAAGTCGTCAGGCGTCCGCTCTGCCCACAGATAGCTATTTCTCTCGTTGGGCAGTGCATAGTAACCGCTATCCACTTCGACCATATTGAACTGGCTAGCGTAGTATTGAAGGCGGGCTTCGGCCGAGCGCGCAGAGTCAGGATAGAAGCGTCCGGAACTCAGCAGTGTGGGATCAGTCCATGAACAGGTGCCTACTCGGATTTTTGCCATTTCACTCCTTGAGACTGGCATTTTACTAGTGGTGCAGGCTTGACGCAACAGGAAGCCTGCCGGCACTGATCAAGGTAGCTCGCGTGCGGTTCATGTCGAAGATGTCTGTTTTTCCCATTCATCACAAGGTCGGATTAGCGTGTCAGCGATAATGTTCACGGTATCATGTTGTCGCTGGATTGTACCTTGAACCAGGATCAATGGCTCGAGCTTGAAGATTTGTCGGTACCTGTAGTATACGTCTGGTTTGATTATTACATTTAGCATACCGTCCTCGTCCTCTAGCGTCATAAAGGCAAAACCTTTGGCAGTGGGCGGCCTTTGCCTGGTAATGACATAACCAGCTATGCGTACTCGAGCATTTGAGGGAAGGCGGGCAACTTCAGAGCTTTTGAGTAAACCATTCCCGGATATGCCCTTTCTCAGTGCATGCATAGGGTGATATTTTGTAGATAATCCCTGTACTTCGTAATCGGCTTTCATCTCCTCAAGGTCGGTAAAATCAGGCAGGGAAACCTTAGTATCACCAAATTCTAGAGGCAGTTCTCGCGGGCTCTTTCTTTCTAAAGGACCAAGTCGCCACAATAGCTGTCTTTTTTGGTAGCCAAAGGAATCAAAAGCACCAGCGAGGATAAGGTTTTCTACGGGCTTTCTTGCCAGTCCAGCCCTGAAATAAAAATCGTCGAAAGAAACATAAGGAGCGCTCTGCCTCTCAGCCATTATTTGGCTCATGGCTTTCTCGCCGATTTCCTTTATGTATCTGAAACCAAGTCTGATCCTTCGGCTTCTCTCAGGACAGGTCTTGCCGTCTTCGATAGTGCACCAGTCACTGCTTTTATTGATGTCAGCAGGCAGAACTTCTATGCCGTGTCTTTTAGCATCCCGCACAATGACCTCTGGCGAATAGAATCCCATAGGCTGGTTATTGAGCAAAGCGCAATAAAACTCGACCGGATAATATCTCTTTAGCCAGGCAGACTGGTAGCATAAAAGGGCGAAACCGGCGGCATGGCTCTTGCAAAAGCCATACTCGGCAAACCCTTCCAGGGCTTGAAAGATGCGGCTTGCCTTGTCATTATCTACTCCGTTTCTTTTCGCCCCTTCTATAAATCTCTGCCTCATCTCGTCCATCGCCTTTTTTGGTTTCTTCCTGGTCATTGCCCTCCTCAAGGAATCGGCCTCGCCCGGTGTGAAATCGGCTATGGCGGTAGCAACCTGAATCACCTGTTCCTGGAACAGGATTATTCCTAAGGTCTCCTCGAGTATCGGCTTAAGCTTTGGGTGCAAGTAGGTTACCTTCTCCAGATGTTTCCTTCTTCTAATATAGGGATGGACCATGTGTCCTTGAAGAGGACCTGGTCTTACGAGAGCTACCTCAATGGTTAGGTCTTCAATAGAGTGCGGCTTTGTTTGCGGCAGTGTTTGCAGTTGAGCCCGGCTTTCCACCTGGAACACACCTATGGTGTCGCCTCTGCAAATCATGGCGTAGACCTCTCTGTCATCCAAAGGCAATCTATCTAAATCGAGCTTTGTCTTGTGGTTTTCCTCCGCCAGCTGGCAAGCCTCGTGAAGAAGCGACAGCATTCTCAAGCCAAGGAGGTCTACCTTTATCAGTCCAGAATCGGCAATGTCATCTTTATCCCATTGACATACTATCCTCCCTGGCATAGTAGCTTTCTCCAGGGGCACTATCTCACTCAGAGTACGAGATGAGATAATCATACCTCCGTTGTGAATGGATAAATGTCTGGGAAAATCGGCAATTTCTCGACAAAGAGAGATAAATTGTTGCCAAGGAGCGGAACTGAAGTAGCTTTCGAACTCCTTGAGACCTGCCAGGTCTTGTTCTATGCCCTTAGCATCATATATTGAAACGGATTTTGCCATCCTATCAATGAGCTCGGGCGGCATTCCCAATGTCTTGCCTACCTCTCTTATAGCATTCCTTGCCCGGAAGGTAACATAAGTGCAGACCATAGCAACATGCTCTCGCTCATACTTCTCATAGACGTATTGGATGAGTTTTTCTCTGTGGGCTGTGGAGACATCTATATCAATATCGGGAACGGATGACATTTCCTCGTTCAGGAACCTGCCCAGAAATAACTTGTTCTTGATAGGATCGACCCTGGTTATGCCCAGGATATAAGCCACGATAGAGTTGGCTGCCGAGCCCCTTCCCTGGGCAGGAATACCGTTTCTTTCGGCATAATCCATGATGTCCCAGACAACGAGGAAATATCCTGACAAGCCTAGTCTCTCTATCAGATTGAGCTCATAATTGACCTTGGCTTCTACCTCCGGGTTTATGTTTGCATATTTCTTGTGAATTTTCTGCCAGCATAGCTTAGCTAGATAGCTGGCAGCAGTCTCGCCTGCGGGCAGAGGGAAATCTGGAAAGCGGTACTGTGAAAAATCTAGATTGGCGCTACATTTCTCGGCTATGGTAATGGTATTAGAAATTGCTTCAGGGTAGTCCTGGAAAAGCTCTGCCATTTCCTTGAGGGATTTAAGGTGAAACTCAGAGTTCAGTCTTAATGTGTCGCATTTATCTAAGGTCGTTCGAGTTCTGATGCAGGTAAGGACATCGTGAAGCCTGTAGCCTTCTTTTGTAGCGTAATGGACATTGTTGGTGGGAACGTAGCCCAGGTTGAGGTCTTTAGATAGCTTCACCAGAGCATGACAAATCCTTTTATCTTCAGGATATAGATTGTTCTGAAGCTCTATGTAGAAGTTCTCTTGACTAAAAATATCAATATACCCTCTGGTTGCTTCGTGAGCTTTCTCTGTTCGTCCAGAAGCGATCAAAGTGGTTATTTCTCCTTTTCGACACCCAGAGAGGCAAATTAAATCACCGGAGTACTTAGCAAGATCTTTCTTATCAATGGCAGGGCTGCCTTTCCTGTGCTCTAGTTGGGCTCTGGTTATCAGCCGACACAGGTTGGAGTAACCTCTGTTGTTTTTCGCCAGCAGTGTAATATGGCTCCCATTTTTTAGCGTCATCTCCGCTCCGATAACAGGCTTGAGCCCGGCGGCAAGACAAGCTTTATAGAAAGGGATAATTCCGTATAGCCCATCATGGTCAGTCAGGGCTAGAGCAGGTATGCCAATTTCTGATGCGCGAGCCACTAAATCCTCTGGATGGGATGCGCCATCAAGGATAGAAAAATTGGAATGGCAGTGAAGCTCAACGTAGTTATTCATAATGATTACTTTTTCTTGGCCTGTAGTCCATGCACTAAGGCATGAGTGTCAACATCTTTAGTCGTATATGCGTTGCAGATACCAGGCACCAGTAGGCATATCCCGGTACATTTCACAGACAATGCCCCTCATAGTCCTGACTCGGAAATATTCTCTATCAGTTGCTCTCTTCCACCATTCCCGGGACACTCGCCATTGTTCGCATATTTCTTCAACACCTTCCTTTCTACCCTTATACAAAAAAGAAATAGGCCTATGCTGGATGTCTTCCTTGACCTCCAACGTTATGGCTTCATGAAATAGCTTGCTCATGTCTCTTTGACATCAAAGTCAGCGAAGGAAAAGGAATCTTCCGGTGGCAGGCGTCCCTCTTTGTATAGCACCTGCTTGACTACTCCCTTGCCGTATCTTTGTTGAAGCTGACTTATTGCCGTTATCAGTTTCCCCCAATGTTTTACCTGCGCGTCGAGAAATGAAGCCTGTTTTCCCTCTTCAGAGCAAAAATCGGTTAGGGTTAGTGTCATTTTCTCAATAAGAGACGTAAATCTTGCCCTCTCCAGGTAATGCTGCAATTGACGTAGCATCGCTTCCCTGGAACATGTTGCTTCTTTGAAATGGAACGTTCGTTTGACCATATTGCCGTTGCTGAAAGAAAGGCAGATAGTCAAGTGGCGACAGCATTGCCAGCTCTGCTTTAGCTGCCCCGCCAAGCTGTTCAAGAGGTCACCGGCTCCATTTAAAATAATAGTGAGAGCTTCCGCCGGCGGCTCAAAGAAAACCTCGCCTGTGAGAGCTTCTGGCATCTTCCAGGGCATAAGCTTTGAGGAGTCAATGCCATTTGCCAATTCCCATAAGACTTGCCCTTCTCGTCCAAATTGAAGCTTGATTGCTCCGATTGGCAATTTTGCCAGTTCCTCCATTTCGTAGACGCCGAAGAGTTTGAGCCTTCTCAGCGATTCAGGCGAGGCTGGTAGCAAATCTATAGGTAAATTTTGTAAGAATCTCCTTTCCTCACCATCTGGAACTACAAGGCACTCGCCGTGTTTAGTGACCTGACTGGCTACCCGGGCCACAAATGTATTCGAGGCAATGCCAGTGGATGTATGAAGGCCGGTCTTCTCCTCTAGAATTTCCATGGTCTGTTTTATGAAACTGAATTCGTCCTGTTCCAAAGTAGCGTCCAGGAGGGCACAGGTTTCGGCTCCTACTGCTACTACCGGGGTGTATTGGGCAAGGAAGTTTAGAACATGGATGAAAGCATCATTGTATTTATCCTCAGCCAGAGGCAAAAATGTTGCTTGAGGACATAAAGCGTGAGCCTGGCGTAAAGGCATGCCTCTTTTGACACCTTGCCTCATTGCCTCTTCTGAGGCATCATGAACAGTCTTTAGCTGGTAGGGGAAGCCACCGATGATAATTGGCTTGCCTGACAGGACATTGTTGTCCCTTACTTCGACCTGAACAGCAAAGTTGGGAAAGAAAATACACCCAATCCTCATTACTCCCGCTCCTCGGAGATTAAGCGATTAGCGGCTGAGCTTTCTGAGTACAGCCACCACCTTTCCCTGCACCTCGATATTGTGGGGCTTTACGTAGATAGGCTTCATTTGCTTATTTGCTGGCTGAAGTCGAATGCGTCCTGGTTCTCGGTAAATCTTTTTTAGAGTTACCTCTTGTTCATCTTTGAGCCAAACAGCTACCATCTGCCCATTTTCAGCGGTGGGCACAGCTTCCATGACCACGATGTCTCCGTCATCGATAAGAGCATCAACCATGGAAGTCCCCTTTATCTTAAGGGCGTAGATATTGCTCTTATTGCCTATCATATCTGCAGTTAGCTTAAGAGTCTCCTCGGGAGGAGTAGTCCAGGTATCTGAACCTGGCACAGGGATCGGCTTGCCTGCGGCAATTGCCCCCAGGAGTGGTACTTCGACAACATCCTTTTTCATTAACTGGATGCTTCTAACCACCTGAGGGTCGCGACGAATACGACCTTCTCTTTCTAGAGTATTCAGGTGATGCTGGACCACAGATGTGGAACTAAGATTGCACCCCTTGAGAATGTCTCTGACAGTGGGCGCATAACCCCTGTCATCCAAAGAATGCCGTATGAATTCAAGAATCCTCTCTCTAACCTCAGGCTTCTTCATAATAGCCTCCTGTTACAATTTATATTTAACGAATGTTCTATAGAACAAGTGTATCAATTAAGGTGACGGGTTGTCAAGACCCCGGAAAAGGCGAGGGAAATCTTCCAGCCAGAGGTTAAATGTACTGGCTTATTCGCCGGGCTCTTCTGGATTTATCGTTGTCCAAACAAATCTATTTTGTTACGCCAGAGGTAACAAAGCAAGTTATTGCTGCACGAACAGCTCACCTGCGTCGTGGTAGTATTCCGGCATTTACTTGACGTCAAAGACAGGCCTACGCTTCTCCACAAAGGCCTGCAACCCCTCCTTCCCATCAGGATGAGCCGCACAATTGCAGAGACCTGCACGCTCTCGCTCAATTTGCGCCTCAAAGGCCATATTGAAGGAATCTGTGAGGAGTTGCTTCGACCACCCGAAGGAGTTAAGTGAACCGCTTGCCAATTCGTGAGCCATCTCTGCTGCCTCTTTCACCGAACGCCCGTCCTCTACAACCTTCGTCGCCAACCCCCAGGCCAAGGCCTGTTCTGAAGAAATGGGCCTGTCAAAGGCAACGATCTCTAGCGCCCGAGCCAAACCCACAAGCCTGGGCAGCATGAACGTGCCCCCGCCATCAATACAGAGCCCATTTGAAGTGTATGCCTGCCGTAGGGTTGCAGACTTGGCCATGACACGAAAATCACAGGCTAGTGCCAGTGAAAATCCACCACCAGCTGCTATTCCATTAACTGCCGCTATAACTGGTTTACTCATCCGCCGAATCTCAAGGACTGCTTGGTGAAAGCGGGTTGCCAGTGTATGAAAAGCTGGCGCAGGGCCATGCGGAAAGCTATGGGCCCACCTCAAATCGCCCCCCGCACAGAAACCCTTGCCAGCACCAGAGATCACTATTCCACGCACAGAATTGTCTACCGCAAGGGTAGTAAGGCGACTCGCAAGGAGTCCAACCATGTCAAGGTCAAAGGCATTAAATGTCTCCGGCTGGTTCAACAGCACTGTAGCTACTTCTCTGTCTAATTCAACACATACGGTCTGTGCCATTCTCCTCACCTCCAAGATGAAAGCTATCCCTTTTGTGCCATTGTACACGGTCCAAGCTAGTACTTACAAATGCCGTCACCTGTGGCATAAGCTAGGGTAATGGAATGACTAAAACACTAGATTGCTACACCGCAGGCGGCAATCCAAGCTTTTGTTGGCGGAGTTGCATATTATGGACTTCTGGCCAATGACTTGGTACAGAACAATTGTGTTGTCCGACGCTCAACAGAGACGGATCTTCAAGTCGCTTCGTCATCACAGACCCAGACCAGTATCCAATTGAGTCATTTATCGAGCCATTGGTGCCACTGTCCGGCATCAAAGTCAGCTTGCAGTGATCCGTCCAGTTCATCGGCTACCGGTCTTTTGCAGGCTCTGCAACGTTGCGCGCCCCTGAAAAGCGGGCTGCCACATGAAGAACAGTGATATCTTTCACATTCCGCCCGCGCCCATTCAACGCTGCCTTCTTCATCACCGTAAGCAGCTACTTTTGCCCGCCATATGGGAATCGTTCTTTTCATTACCCGGAAGCCAGTGGCAAGAGGAAAGCTCTGAATCAAACTACACGGCCATTCCTGATATTGATGGCAGGAGTAGTATCCCTTTGATTTTACGCAATTCCTCGCTCCGCATACATTGCATAGAGCGTAGCGCTTTTTCGGCGGATCAGGTTGCATACACCCGAAACATCCCGTTTCTTCGGGTCTTGTCCCATAAAGGCTCGCCATAATCGCCCTGAATTTTTCATTGCTGTCTCTTGTTGCGATGTAGACCCCGCAGGTGCCGCAATACAACCCGCAGGGTGCCATCAGGTCCCTGGTCCTGATTTCCTCCTCCGTCCATCCTTGCATGTCCATGTTCCCCTTCGTCAAGATGTGTGTGTACGTTATAGATTCTTTGTCTATCTCTGTCAAGGGCAATCACCTTTTGGTTCAACGCAAATCTGAAACATAATCCCGATGTCAAGCTGATGCCACTGTTGTGGTCTGCCGAGCACCAATTAGGATGGTATGAGCGACGTAACACCGATACCCTTTGACTTCAAGAGGTCCCCAGATGTGGTGTAGAAACATAACTTAGCGCTATTCTGTTACGCCAGAGGTGACAACATACGCTATTGTGTGATTCTGTCTCAGCTATGCTCCCGTGCACGGGATATCCTGAAAGTGTGCGCAGATGTAGTAGTTGCCATTCATGGTGATCGTGGTTGAGGCAGTATTGACATCAGCAATGGTGGTCACATTGCCAGTCCACTTGACAAACTTGTAGTTTCTGGCCGGTGCTGCCACGAGGTTGACCACAGTCCCGGCATCATATGTGAAGGCATCCTCTCCGGGGGTGGTCACCGAGCCACCGGCTGTGCTGAAGATGGCCAGTCTGTACTGGACAGGCGGAGGCACCTCGAAGTTAGCCATCACGGAATAGTTGCTGTCCATAGTGATGATAGTCTCGGACGCACGAACATTGTCAATGGTGCCCACATCTCCAGTCCACTTTACAAACTGATAGCCACTGTCTGGAGTGGCAATCAGGCTGACCACTGTGCCAGCGCCATACGTCAAAATCGCTTTTCCAGGAAGGGTCACATTATTAACGGTGACTACACCTCCATCGGCACCCCAGATAGTGAGTGTGTAAGATTCACCACCGTCACCACCCTCACCACCCTCACCACCGTTGCTACCACAGCCTAACATCCCGGCAATCAAGGCTACCGTAATCAAAAAGATGCTGACTCTTGCCACGTATATGGCCCTCAGAATGCCATTGTAACACTGGTGAAGGAATTATCAATAGGTTGCGGTCTCCTGGACACGCCACGGCGGTTAGGGGCAACAATACGGACTTTGCTTCGACAGAGCCAAGTGGACAAAACCGACAAGAGTCCAGTCCTAGTAGATTTCACATTTGTCAGAATTGTTACCCCACCACTACCCTTCCAATTCGGAATAGAGGTGAGAGGATTTGAACTTTCGACCGCCTGAACCTCATGTAGCCGGAGAAAAGGCGGAGGCCGCATGCCTCCTTTCACCTTGGATTGTATGGCCCACATTCACTATCAGAGTGAGGTGTTTTATATTGACCTGCCATACTATAATATTGGTGTATGGACGCTCAAGTTTACTCAAATGCTGCGGATTTCCTTACGAAAACTGGTGACCTGCTTCGTTCTGACGAAGCTCGTTACGGTCTCATTTATGGTATCGCCCGGCTGGTAAATGCTAACCCACACCACTACGGAGAAGAAGACCCTTTGTTCTGGGTGGTGAACGACAGCAACGGGATCAGTGCAATCACCTGGCGGACTCCTCCGTATCCAGTCGGTCTGGCTTGGCACGCCGGTGACCCGGAAGCAGCCGTTTTACTATTGATTGAGGCCATCCACAGCCGCTGGGCAGAAATACCCGGGGTTGCAGGGCACAGAGAAGTGACAGACCCTTTTGCGGAT
>Ga0256868_10000510_pt1 | contig 22591 bp, 18 predicted proteins | sample RVTome_13_FD_187341 | JGI IMG/M metagenome (GOLD analysis project Ga0256868, IMG submission 187341) | Soil microbial communities from uranium-contaminated site in the Upper Colorado River Basin, Wyoming, United States - RVT92D227 HiSeq ...
CGATTAACTGCTTCTTGCTGGGCCTTCTGAAAGTAAGGTTTTACAATTGTCCAAGTTAGTTCATGTAACTCCCCCGCACTCAACCGTTCGGGATTGCCCGCAATTCCTTCGTCCATCAAGCGGGGATAAGAATTTACCTCTTTGTAGATCGGATGGAGATAATCAACCCCTGCCAACACTAAAGGCGCTCGTTCGTTCCTAAGCAACTCATGCAGTCCTCTATCAATCCGGCGAAAGTATCGCCGGATGTTCTCCTTACTATCCACCTCATCCCCATGCGTAATAGCGGAAAGTTTACCCTTGCCTGATAGGGCCGAATGCATCTGGAGATCTTTCCATGAATCGTCATCCCTGACGGTCTCCGCAAGACTCTTCGGAACGTCGGCCAGAGAAACCTCGTTTACGCTGTAATGTGTGCCTTGAAACAGCCTGATCTTGTTCTGACTGAGAGCCAAAATATAGTACCGTCCGTCGCCGCTGAGCAGAGGAAGAAGAGGTCTGATGTGAAAACGGTCGGTGACAGTCACCAATTCCTTAAAAACGAACGGGAGCATGTAGGTGCGAAATACTTCCGGAGAAAGAAACATCGCAAGTCCGTCGCTTTGGTGTTGATGGAAAAGATCGCCTTGCAAAAGTTTCTGGGCTGATTCCAGCAACTCCCTTGCCTCGGTAGCGGAAATCCCTCGTGTAACCAAGCGTTCCTCGGCCTCTCGAATCAGATTCTTCAACCGAATCGGATCCTGTTGGGTTTCTGGCCCCGAACGGTGCATGGGCATGAAAACTGAGACACACGGCCCTTTGTGTACCGCCATCAGTAAATTCAGATTATTTCTTGTCAATACGTTCATGGGGTTGTCTCCTTTCCCCTGACCGTTATCCTGGATAGCCATAAACCTTAAAGAGGTCCTCAAGGATGAGAGGGCATGGATGACTACATTTCCTCTATTATTTTTAGGAGTTCAGAATAATCATAAGTAATGTTTATTGAACGTGCAGATGACTCTGTCACTTATCAATCAAACAATTCGATAGCTTAATTAAGGATCTCTCAGAGTTGGAGAGAGAGATAAACGGGGCAGGTCCTTTAGCATAGTCAGGATGATGCCCCTTTTCCTACTTTCTCTTGAATTTTAAAACATAGACCTTCAACACGCGTCCTCTGTGCACGCTCAAGAAGAGACATTGGTGATAAAACGGTTGTCACCTCTACTGTGGTGACTGCTCCTTTAACCGAATTCGTTGAGCTGACTCGTGGTCAGCGCAGTGGGTCCCGACGGGCGCACTCAGAAGGAAGGGAGGAGTATTGCTCCTCCCTTTAGCTACTTCTGACATCTAATCAGACAGAATTAAGATCTCGACCCTTCTGTTCTGGGTCCTTCCTTCCGCAGTCTTGTTGTCTGCTACAGGTCTTGACTCACCATATCCAACCGCTGTGATCTTCGAGCTCTCAATGTCGGCTTCCTTGATGAGATAGTCCCTGACGGCCGCTGCCCTCCTTTCAGAGAGCTTTTGATTGTATGCATCTGTGCCAACACTATCCGTGTGCCCCTCAACCTCGATCTTTGAGCCTGGGTATTTCTTCACAAAAGCAACAGCCTTCTGGAGCTCCTTCAGGGTGGCCTCGGTGAGGGTGGACTTGTCGAAGTCAAAGAGAATATGCAAAGTCAACCTGTCAATGACCTTCGGTGCTGGCTTGGGTGGTGGCGGTGGTGCGGGTGCTGGTGCGGGTGCTGGCTTGGGTGGTGGTGGCGGTGGAGGCGGTGGCTCCGGCCTTCGAGCAACAGGCGCTGGTGGCGGTTGGCATCCTTCTGCCTCTTGGGCCAGCTGGCGGGCTTGCGCAAAGAGTCCCCAAGCCGTTGGCTGATCACATCTCCACCAGGTCAAGACGCCCTGCTTCCCCAACTCCTTGGCTTTAGCGATCTTTTCCGGGCAATACTTGGCCCCTGGGGACCGCTCCGCCTTGGCAACCGCTGCCTCTGTCTCATCGAACTGAGGCGGATATCCTATGGCCTGGTCGGGCACTCCGAAGTGATATTGGGTACAAGAGGCGCCCAGGAAAAGAAACATTATCATTACCATTAGTAGAAAAAAACTCTTTTTCATTCCCTTACTCCTTTCTGTTGAATTCCATAATATTGAACCTCGACATGCTACTTGATCATCTTCAGCCCAACAATCAGAGAAGAATCATGAGACATGCCCTCAGCCTTTTTCTTATTTTCCACCTCCTTTCTATGTTAGGACTCGTTTACGAACTTTTACATTTTCTATTGACCAAAATGAGCGATCACCCATTTTGACTAATGTAGTCCGTTTAAAATAGAAATGCAATAAGCAATTTTACATCACCCCCACCCTCGCCCCCCTGGGAGATCGTGTTGTAATTGGGACAAGGGAGAGAGGATTCTGAAAACCGAAACAGACAGGCGGGTGAGAAAGCTTTAGACCTGCCTGCGCGAAGCCCCGCCTTGCGGGGCGAAGGCAGGGCGGAACCTCCGCAATAGACTAAATTGTTTTGGCCCATAGAAATCCAATAGCCCTCATGTTTCAAATCTTTCTCTTAAGATCTTTAATGCCTCTTCTCTATTTTTAATCTCGCCCTCCACCTGTCTCTGGCGAATGAAGTTCAGAATTTGTCCTACTCTCGGTCCGGAGGAATATCCCAAGGCCATCACATCGTGTCCGGTGATGAAAAGCGGAGGATGGACGATATCTTTTTCCTTGAATAATTCAAGAATCCGGAGGCAATGGTTTTCGACTACTTCATCAATTTGAATGGATAAGATTCCCCGGCTGGCCTCCTTGTCCGCAAGCGTCAGGAGGACGAGAAGAGGGGTTGCATCCCCTATCTGGTGGACCAGTCTTTTGAGCGCTGTTTCTTTTGTCTCCCAGGATAGATTGAGGATTCTCATATGGTGATTGACGAGGTGGAGAATCTTATTCTTCATCGAGTTGGAGAAGCGAAGTCTTTCCATGATCCTCTCCGCTGCTTGAACGGAGAAAGATTCGTGGTGATAGAAATGAATTTTCCCTTTTTCATCCTCTGAATAGGTATCTTGTTTGCCGATATCGTGGAAGACGGCGGCATGATAGAGAGAGAGCCGATCTTCCTGATTTAGGGAAATCTCTTGATGATTTCGAGCGACCCATTCAGAGGCCCATGATATTCCTTCAACCACGAGAAGGGTATGGGAAAGGACATCCAGATGGTGGTGCTCATTTTGACCAAGGGTTTCCAAACCCTTCAATTCCGGGAAAAGGGTGAGGAGTAAATCGGATTCATAAAGGGATTTCATTCCAATGGCTGGCTGAGGAGAGAGAAAGATTTGGTCCAGCTCTGCTTTAATCCGCTCGCCAGGGAGGCTCGCGGTCTTCTCTTTTTTTAAGGAAATCTCCTCCTTCAATTCCTTATCCATGACAAAAGCATCCAGGGTGCAAACGTAGCGGATCGCCCGGAGCATCCTTAATGGATCCTGATCAATGGAATGCTTCGACACGGTACGAATCAACTTTTTCTCAAAATCCTCAAGGGCTCCTTCCACCCAATGAAAGGTTTCATCTTGAAGAGAGAAAGCGACGGTGTTGACGGTGAAGTCTCTTCTCCGGAGATCTTCTTCAATCGTCTTTCCTTGTTGGAAGGTAAGATCGACGGATATACCTTCTTTGATGATTCGATAAGTGGCGGTGTTCATCTCTTCCTTCCCTACTTTAAAGAAGCGTAGATGGAGGGCTCCTTCAATCGTTTCAATGAATAAAGAGGCATCTTTCGGCAAGACGAAGTCATAGTCCTTTCCCGGCGTTCCGAGCAAGAGATCCCTGAGATAACCTCCCACCAAAAAAAGGGGGGTCTTCTTCTCCTTCGCCAATCTCGACAATCGGGAAAGGAACGGATCTTTATGGATTTCTTCCCTGAGGCGATTTAGGTCCATTTTAGGTTCGATTTGATAAAGCCTTTTTTTTATGATAATTTAGCTGTGAAAAGCATATTCGATCAAGAGGTGCCTGTCAATTGACAAAAACGATTAGAGAAGAGTTAGAAGATCTTGAGAAAAAGACCCTCTCTCCTTTTGCGACGTTGAGTTCAAAGACGAAAGGCCGTCGAATCATTGAGGAGGAGTGTCCGCTCCGACCCGCCTTTCAACATGACCGAGATCGAATCATCCATTCCAAATCTTTTAGGAGATTGAAACATAAGACCCAGGTTTTTCTCATTCCAATGGGTGATCATTACCGGACCCGATTGACTCATACCCTTGAGGTTTCACAGATTGCAAGGACCATTACCAAAGCCCTCCGTCTCAACGAAGATTTAACAGAGGCCATCTCATTAGGACACGATCTAGGCCATACACCCTTTGGCCATGCCGGGGAGGATACCCTGAATGAAATCGTTCCGGGTGGATTTAATCATGCTGATCAAAGCCTGAGAGTCGTCGATCTTCTGGAAAAAGATGGGAAGGGATTGAATCTTACTTTTGAAGTGAGAGATGGCATTTTAAAACATACCAAGGGGAAAGGGGAGATCCTCTGCGAGGACCCTGAAGCGATGGCTTCTACCCTTGAAGGTCAGGTGGTGCGCATTGCCGATATCATCGCTTATATTAATCATGATATCGATGATGCCATTCGGGGAGGGGTGATTTCCCAAAGCAATATTCCCGGTGATTGTCTGAAATGTCTGGGTGACACCCATTCCAAGCGAATTAATACGATGGTCACTGATATCATCCAGGAAACCCTCCGATCCGGTAAGGGGAAGCTTTCTATCTCAAAAGGGGTTCTCTCAGCGATTTGGGATCTCCGGGAATTCCTCTGGAAGCAGGTTTATGAGAGCGAAGCCGTTCATTCCGATTTCCATAAGGCGACAAAGATTTTGAAAGAACTCTATCACTATCTGGTTGACCATCCGGATTATTTTTTAGCGCTGACCAAAATGGAATCACTCTATGACTCTCCGGAGCGATGTGTATGCGACTTTCTGGCTGGAATGACAGACCGTTATACCTTCAACCTTTATGAAAAACTTTTTCTCCCCCTTCCCTGGGTCATCCTATGAAAAAGAGAGGTCTTGAGAGCAAGTCGAAGAGCGGTGATTCAAAGCAGCCCATCCGGGTGATCATCCTCGGGGCGGGAGGGAGGGATTTCCATAATTTCAACACGACTTTTAGGAAACATTCCTCCTACCGCGTGATCGCTTTCACTGCCACACAAATCCCTTTCATTGCCGATCGCATCTATCCCCCGGAGCTTGCAGGACCCCGTTATCCCAAGGGGATTCCTATCTACCCAGAAGAAGAGCTTCCCCGGTTGCTCTCGGAATTTCTTGTTGATCAGGTCATCTTTTCCTACAGCGATGTCTCCCATGAGGAAGTTATGGATAAGGCTTCTTGGGTGCTTTCAAAAGGCCAGAATTTTGTATTTCTGGGTCCAACGGAGACGATGCTTAAAAGTCGGGTACCGGTCATTTCTGTCTGTGCAGTCAGGACAGGTTGCGGGAAGTCGGTCATCACTCGCAAGTTAAGTTCTCTCTTAAGAAAAAGAGGTCTTAAGGTGTCGGTCATCCGTCATCCGATGGCTTATTGCGAGTTTAAACCGGTGCTCTGTTTTTCCAGCATGAAGAATGTCGAGGAGGAGACTTGCACCATCGAAGAGAGAGAGGAATTCGAACCCCTCGTTGAGATGGGAATTACCGTCTACGCCGGTGTGGATTACGAACGGGTATTAAGGGTGGCCGAACAAGAGTCTCAGGTGATTGTCTGGGATGGAGGCAACAATGATTTTCCGTTTATCAGGCCGGATTGGGAGATTGTTCTCGTAGATGCCCTGAGGCCGGGTCACGAAAAGCTCTACTATCCCGGAGAGGTGAACTTGAGGAGGGCTGATCTTCTCATCATTACAAAGGTGAATGAAGGGAGTGAGGAGTCCCTAAAAAAGATTAGAAAGAATATTTCTCTGATGAATCCTGGGGCGAAAGTTTTGGAGGCACCTTCCGTCACTCATTTGGATCTTCCAGAAAGAATCGCAGGCAAGAAAGTGTTGGTCATCGAGGATGGCCCCACCATTACCCACGGGGGTATGCCTGATGGAGCAGGCGCGGCGGCTTCGAGGAAGCTGGCCAGAGAATTGGTTGATCCCAGGCCTTACGCGGTAGGTTCACTGAAAGAGATCTATGAGAAATATCCCCATATTGGTCGGGTGCTTCCGGCCATGGGTTATTCGGAGGAACAGATTAGAGACCTTGAAAGCACGATCCACCGTTGCGCTTGCGATGCCGTGGTCATTGCTACGCCCACGGATTTGAGAAGGAAGATCAGAATCGATCAACCTACGGTGAGGGGCAACTATGATTTCGACGTTGATCTTCATCCCCTGATCGATCGTTTTGTGGATGAAGTACTGCGATTTTCTTGACATTCTCTGCTCCTTGTGATAGAAAATTACAAATTAGACAATGATTGTCCGTTCTCCAAGGCTGCACACAGGAGACCCGAGGATGGCAAAAGAAATTTTAATTGCTGATTCGGATAAGGCCGATCAGGAAGAGTTCCAAAAAATTTTTGGAACCACCGGTTATCATCTCATTTTTTCAGAGAGCGGGGAGGATGCCCTTCTCCGGGCAAAGCTTTTCAAACCGGATATGATCATTGCTTCAGGGACGGGTCTTCATGAAATGGATGGTTTGGAATTATGTGGTACCATCAAAGGGGATCCGGAGTTTAAACATGTCCCATTTATCCTCATTTCAAATATTTTTGATGAGATTTCCGAAAAGGATCGCAAACGCTCTCAGGCAGACGGTGTGATCTCAAGACCTCTCAACGAAAATGAGGTTCTTGATTTGGTGGACCACCTGGTGGAAGAGGAGGCGGTCGGAAAGAGGAAAAAAATGGTTTCTGAAAAACAGGACGACTTTTTATTGGGTGCAACAGGGGAGGGGGAAGACGAAATCATCGAGTTGGTGGATGTCGTGGATGAACCCGAACCCAAGATGAGCATTGATAGTTTCGTCCCTTCAGAAAAAGAAAAATCCTTTGAGGAAATGACATCTCTGGATTCTTGGGAAAAGCTGGAGTTTGAGGAAAAACCAGAAGAAAAGAAATTTCCTTTCCCTCCAAAAAGGGAAACCCGAGACATAGACCTCCGATTTAAAAGGCAAAGGTCTTTTGAAGGAACCTCACCTGAAAAGGAACTCTTTGAGAAGATCGAATTAGAGGAGATCCTCGAAAAGGTGGAACAACTTAAGCCCTCTTTAGAGAAGGAGTGGCCCTCTGAAAAAGAGGTATCGTACGTAGAAGAAAAGCACTCTAAGATGGCGGAAGCTCCTGAAAAGTATTTAGATATCCCGGAATTTGAAGCAACCTCTCAAAAAGAAGCAAGCTACTTAGAAGAAAAGCCCTCCAAGACGGATAAGCGTCTTGAAAAGTACTTAGATCTCCAGGAATTTGAAGCAACCACTCAAAAAGAAGTAAAAGCTGGCCCGCTGGAGGAAGAATTGTCAACTCTTTCTTTCGAGGAACCTGAGAAAAGGATCTCAGAAAAAGCCGTTCGCACGGAGGAGTCTGTTGAAGAGGAAGAACTCCAGCCCTTTTTTATCGAGGAGTCTAAGGAAGAGGTCTCAGAAGAAGCCATTCCTGTAGAGGAGTTCATGAGGCGAGAGACACTCAAAGAGCTTCCCAAAGAGGAAGTCATGGAGGAAGAGGAACTTGAAGAACTGCTCGAAGAAGAATTCCCTGAGGAGCTTTTAGAAGAGATATTGGGAGAGGAACAGGTTGATGCCATTGGAAAGCCAAAAGAGGCCAGATCGGAGGAGGTCAAAATCGAGGAGATTCAGCCTGAAGCGTTAAGAATGGAAACACTCGAAGAATTCGAAGCCCCAAGAACTTACAAAGAGGAGATCATACCCTTGGTGAGTGAAATGAGGAAGCAAATGCAAGAAGCGACCCCTTTGGTGAAGGTGCTTGATAAAGATCTGGAGGAGGTTATTGCAAAGGGGATTCAGGATATGGTAGGAGATTTCATTACAAAGATCCTTCCGTTGATGACCCAACATATCATCGGTCTCACTACTGATCGCATTGAGAGGATGGTGAGAGAGATTGTTCCGGATCTGGCAGAAAAGGCAATTCAGGAAGAGATCAAGCGGCTTCAGAAGGGAGAGAAGGAACAGTAGGTTGCTGAATTTCAGGCGCATCAGGAATGCCTTTGCCTGTAGTAGGCAGAGGCTTTTTTCAGCAGCCTGTTAGGGAGGATAGAAGGTGCATCGATGGCCTCAAAGGTCTTGGACAAATCTTATGATCCCCACCAGGTGGAGGACAAATGGTACCGTTATTGGGAGGAGCGTGGTTATTTCGGGGCCGATGAAGATTCAGAACGGAAAGCCTATTCTATTGTTATCCCACCTCCAAATGTCACCGGTGTCCTTCATATCGGACACGCACTGAACAATACCCTTCAAGACATTCTGATTCGATTCAAAAGGATGGAGGGCTACAATGTCCTCTGGATGCCGGGGACGGATCATGCGGGCATTGCCACTCAGAATGTTGTGGAGAAGCAGCTTTTGGGGGAGGGGCTTGACCGGGACACCCTGGGAAGAGAAGAATTCATTGAGAGGGTTTGGAAGTGGAAAGAACAATCCGGGGAAACGATCATCGGCCAGTTAAAGAAACTGGGGGCGTCCTGTGACTGGAACCGTGAGCGATTTACGATGGACGAAGGCCTTTCGGAAGCGGTCAGAGAAGTTTTTGTCCGTCTTTATCAGGAAGGCCTGATATATCGAAGCCATTACATCATCAATTGGTGCCCCCGATGCCAAACCGCTTTGTCCGATCTCGAAGTGGAGCATCAAGAGGTCTCGGGAAAGCTTTATCATCTCAAATATCCCTTCAAGGACAGTGATCGATTCGTCGTCGTGGCAACGACCCGGCCGGAAACCATGCTTGGGGATACGGCGGTGGCGGTCAACCCCGGGGATGAACGCTATCACGCGGTCGTTGGAAAGAAGGTCATTCTTCCCGTGGTCAACCGAGAGATTCCTGTTATTGGAGACCCCTATGTGGATATCGAATTCGGGACGGGCTGTTTGAAGATCACCCCGGCTCATGATTTTAATGATTTTGAAATTGGGTTGAAGCATGGGCTTGAGCAGATTAAGGTGATTGATGAAGCAGGACGAATGAATGAAAATGCAGGCCCCTATCAAGGGAGAGATCGTTTTGAATGTCGGGAGAAGATGGTCGAAGATTTTGAGCGCGATGGGGTCCTCATCAAGGTGGAGGACTACCGCCATGTAGTGGGGCATTGTTATCGTTGTAAGACGATCGTAGAGCCGAACCTTTCTCTCCAATGGTTTGTCAAAACGAAGCCTTTGGCTAAAACGGCCATCGAGGCTGTTCGAGATGGCCGTACTCGAATCGTCCCTGAGACCTGGGAGAAGACCTATTTCGAGTGGATGGAGAATATCAGGGATTGGTGTATCTCTCGGCAGATCTGGTGGGGCCATCGTATCCCCGCCTGGTTTTGTGATCAATGCGGAGAGGTCATTGTGTCTAAAGAGACGCCTACCTCTTGTCCAAAATGTGGTTTTCACCGCTTAACTCCCGAGACGGATGTCTTGGATACGTGGTTCAGTTCTGCCCTCTGGCCTTTTTCCACCATGGGGTGGCCCAAACAGACGACGTTGTTGAAGCGATTCTATCCCACTTCTGTCCTGGTGACCGGCTTCGACATCCTGTTCTTCTGGGTGGCCAGAATGATGATGATGGGTTTGAAGTTTATGGGCGACGTTCCTTTCAGGGATGTGTATATCCACGGCTTGGTGAGAGACGAAAGGGGTGAAAAATATTCGAAAACCCGCGGAAATGTGGTCGATCCTCTTGATCTCATCAATCGTTTCGGTGCGGATGCCCTCCGTTTTACCCTTGCGGCGCTGACCATGCCTGGAAGCGATTTAAAACTTTCTGAATCCAGGACAGAGGGCTACCGCCATTTTGCCAATAAAATCTGGAATGCCTCACGTTTTGCCCTGATGAATCTTGAGAAATTCAATATTGACAAGATGACGCAGGAAGTTCGTCCAGAGGAGTTTAGCCTTCCAGATCGTTGGATCCGGGGAAGGTTAAACCAGGTCATCAGGGAAGTTCAGAAATCATTAGAGGAGTATAAATTCAATGAAGCCTCCCATGCCCTCTACCATTTTATCTGGCATGAATTCTGCGACTGGTATCTTGAGCTAACCAAGCTCTTCCTCTATAAGGAGGGGAACAAGAAGAGACAGAACCTTACCCAGCGGACGCTTTTAGAGGTTCTCGATTCCATCCTCAGGTTGCTTCATCCCTTCATGCCCTTTATCACAGAAGAGATCTGGCAACAACTTCCCCAGCGAAAAGAGAATGAATCGATCATGATTGCCGAATTTCCAAAACCCAACAAACAGTTTGATGATGAAGCTGTGCGAGAAGAGATGGCGCTGATCATTGAAGTGACCAATGCCCTCCGAAACATCCGAGGAGAAATGAACCTTCCACCTGGAGAACAGATCACGGTGCTCTTGAGAAGTAAGAGTGAAGGAGTGGAAAAGAGGCTTCGGGAAAATCAATCTTTTATTCAGTTACTCGCTCTGGTTAAAGAGTTTCAATTCGGACGGGATCTTGGAAAACCGCTTTACAGTGCCTTTGTCGTCGTCCGAGACGTTGAAATTTTTGTCCCGATGGACCGGTCCCGGATGGAAGAAGAGGCGAGAAGGCTGCAGAAAGAGATCGTAAAAATTGAGAAGGAAAGCGGGTTCGTTATGAAGAAGCTCTCCAACGAGCAGTTCCTTGCTAAGGCTCCTCCACAGGTCGTTCAGGAAGTAAAAGAAAAAGCGTTGGAGTTCCGTAGCCAGCGTGAGAAATTAGAAGAAAGTCTGAATAAAATAAGAGAGATGATAGGGTAACCTGCTTAGGGGGACATCAGAATGAAAATGGATATTGAAAAAGTAGCCAGGCTGGCTCGCATTGAGTTGTCTGAGGAAGAAAAAAGAACTTTCGGGAACCAGCTGGAACAAATTCTCACGCATATGGAGCAATTGAATCAACTCGATACCACTGGGGTGGAGCCTACGTCTCATGCCATCCCAGTCAGCAATGTTTTTAGAGAGGACGAAGTGAAATCCTCTTTCCCACAGGAAGAGGTTTTGGCGATTGCACCCGATGAAGAGGTGGGCCATTTTAAGGTACCGAGGATCATTGAGTAAAAGGACGAAAATGGAATAGTGGAATAATGGAATGATGGGTCAAATGAAAAAACCTAAAGAAGTTACAAGAATTTATCTTTGCCCATTATTCCACCATTCCAACATTCCAGTATTCCTATCGTGAAACGATCATGGAACTTCATACGTTGACCATTCACCAATTGCACGACCTTTTAGTCAAGAAGAAGGTCACTTCCCGGGAAGCGACGGAAGCCTTCTACCAGCGTATTCGAGAGGTGGAGGAAAAGATCAAAGCTTATCTCTTGTTAACCGAGGAAGAGGCTTTCCGTCAGGCTGACGAGGTGGATCGGAAGATTGCTAAAGGAGAAGAGATTGGAGACCTTGCTGGGATCCCCATCGGGCTAAAAGATATCCTCTGCACGAAAGGAATTCAAACCACCTGTGGCTCTAAAATTTTAGAAGGATATATCCCGTTTTATGACGGGACAGTGATTAAGAAACTTAAAGAGAAGGATACCGTTTTGTTGGGAAAGCTCAACATGGACGAGTTTGCTATGGGCTCCTCCACAGAAAACTCAGGATTTCAAATCACTCATAATCCCTGGGACCTTGAGCGGATCCCAGGAGGCTCCAGTGGTGGTTCGGCAGCTGCTGTGGCCGCTGAAGAATGCATCGCCGCTCTCGGCACCGATACAGGAGGCTCGATCCGACAACCAGCCGCCTGTTGTGGAGTGGTGGGATTGAAGCCGACTTATGGCAGAGTATCCAGATATGGGCTGGTAGCCTTTGCCTCCTCTTTGGACCAGATCGGCCCCATCACAAAAGATGTGGAGGACTGTGCCATTCTGTTGAATGCGATCAGCGGTTATGATCCTTGTGACTCGACCTCGGTCAATGCAGAGGTCCCGGACTATAAGCAATCCCTGGAAAGGGACATCAAAGGGATTCGAATTGGAATCCCCGAAGAATATTTTATTGAGGGAATGGATCCGGAGGTGGAAAAATCCGTCAAGGAGGCGATCGATTCTTTTAAGAAGTGGGGAGCGGAAATTCAGAGGATTTCTTTGCCCCATACGGAATATGCGGTGGCCATTTATTACATCATTGCGACTGCAGAGGCTAGTTCCAATTTGGCTCGATACGACGGGGTAAAGTATGGCCTCCGTTCGAAAGGGTATCGGGATCTGATGGAGATGTATACCCAGACCCGTGCGAAGGGATTTGGACAAGAAGTGAAACGACGGATCATCCTGGGAACTTATGTTTTGTCTGCCGGGTACTATGAAGCCTACTATCGAAAGGCTTCGCAGGTAAGAACTCTCATGAGAAAGGATTTTGAGGAGGCGTTTCAAAAGGTGGATGTCATTGTGTCGCCCACCGCCCCCACACCTGCCTTTCGAATTGGTGAGAAGACAGAAGACCCGCTTCAGATGTACCTATCCGATATCCACACCATCCCTGTGAACCTGGCAGGAATTCCCGCCATCTCTATCCCCTGCGGATTCAGCCATGAAGGGCTTCCCATTGGCCTTCAGATCATTGGGAAGCCCTTTGATGAAGGAATGCTCTTAAGAGTGGCCTACACGTTCGAGCAGAACACAGACTTTCATCTCAAAAGACCAAGCATGAGTTAAGGGTTCAAGGGGTCCAGCGCCCGAATCCACCTTCCACCCTCTACTTTCCACTTTCTGTGTTTTCCCTGATCCAGTTGAGGTAAGCCGAAGAGCCCTCTGTGATGGGAAGGCTGATGATTTCAGGGACAGGATAGGAGTGAAGGGACTTCACTTTTTTCTCCAACTCCTCGAACCTTTGCTTTTCGGTCTTGATGATCAAAAGCCATTCCTTTTCGTCCCAGATCTTTCCATCCCATCGATAGATGGAGCGGATTGGGGCGACAAGGTTGACGCAGGCGGCCAGATGGGCCTCGACCAAAGCATTAGCAATCTTCAGTGCCTCTTCTTCCGAGCCGCAGGTAACTAAGACAACGATGGGATCAAACATAGTGTTTCATGATTCTTTCCATCCCCCTTGACGGGGAAGGGTGCGCCCTGAACCTTACATGGTTCAGGGGGTGGCGGCCGTTCGGTTATTGGAATTTGGTTATTGTTTCTTACCAAGTACTCTCTCAAAGCTTTTCAAAGCTCTCTCAATATCTTCCGCGCTGACATCCAGATGTGTGACCAGGCGGATTTGGGTCTTGCCAAAAGCATGAATGAGGACTCCTTCCTTCTTCATTGCTTCTGCCACCTGGGCGGCTGTCATCCCTGCATTGGCTATATCAAGAATCACAATATTCGTTTCCACATGTCTTGGGTCAATGGAGACCCCCTTAAATTCTTTCAAACCCACCCCCAGGCGCTTTGCATTCTGGTGGTCTTCTTTCAGCCGTTCGAAGTGGTGCTCTAAAGCATAAATCCCGGCAGCAGCAATGATCCCTACCTGACGCATTCCGCCTCCGAACATTTTTCGAAACCGATGAACACGATCGATAAACGGTTTGGAGCCTGCGACCAAGGAGCCGATGGGAGCCCCTAATCCTTTGGATAGACAGACCGATACAGAGTCTGACCATTGAGCATATTCATTGGTCTTGATTCCTGTGGCCACGGAGGCGTTCCAAAGCCTGGCCCCGTCGAGATGAACAAGAAGCCCTTTTGATTTGGCCAATCGATAGATGTCAGCCATTTTTTCAACAGGATAGATGGAGCCACCGCCGCGGTTGTGAGTGTTTTCAAGACAAACCAGCCGTGTGACTGCGAAGTGATGATCAGCAGGTCTGACGGCCTCTTCAATCTGAAAAGCCTCCAGAATGCCTCGTACACCTTTGAGACATTGAAATTGGACACCTGAAAGGGCCGCGCCGGCTCCGCCCTCAAAATTATACGGATGGGAAGAGGATTCGATGATCACCTCATCACCGGGCTGGGTATGGGATTTGATGGACAACTGATTGGCCATGGTCCCTGAAGGGACGAAGAGGGCAGCCTCTTTTCCGAGTAGATTGGCCACTTTTTCCTGCAGGGCGTTCACAGTAGGGTCTTCTCCAAAAACATCATCACCCACCTCTGCCTCTGCCATGGCCTTTCTCATTGCAGGCGTAGGGCATGTGACGGTATCGCTTCGAAGATCGATAAGGTCTTTCATCTTTCCTCCGGGGACAATTTCTGGAAAATCTCTGTAATCTTTTTGAAATCTGCGTAATCAGGAGTCTTAATGACTTCCTGAAATTTTGGGGACAGACATTCATCTGCCCCCATCCAGGCCATTTCTAACTACACAAAAAAATACAATTTTAAACAATGGGTGTCAAGGTTCAAAAGGGAAAAATCCCTTGCATTCCGCTGTGCGTTACGTTATTTTTGTTTTCGAGGAGGTTAAATTTCTTTCATGTTTAAAGGGGCGACTGCAATCTTCGCCGTTTCTATCTTTCTCTTCAGTTGTGCTCCCCAAGTCACCACTCAACCTCCTTCCGCTCCACCCCAACGGGTTCTCCTCCCCGACCTCACCATTTCAGATATCTCTTTAAGTGGGACAGGTAAGGTAGAGGTGATGATTTCGAATGTCGGAAAGGGGTTTGCCCGTTACGGTGTCGGAAGTTTAGTGGTTTATGTAGATGGCCAAATGAAATGGAGGGACTCACTTGGAACCCTTCCGGATCAAACTTTCCTTAGACCAGGGGAGCGTGTACTCTATACCACGCCGGTTCAACTGGTCGGAAGACACGAGGTCCAGGCCGTTGTGGATAATGAGAAGAAGATGGTTGAAGAAAATGAAGCGAACAATGTTTTTATGAAAGTCTTGGGGAAAGAAGAAACAGAGGCCAAATCCATTGTTCCCGCCCCCATCATTGGGGAGAAGAAGAGCCTAAAAAAAGTATTAGATGGCCTTCCTGCTGGACCGGACATCGTGGTGAAAGATTTGGATTTGACTGAGGACTTGGAACTCATGATTATCCTCTCCAATGCCGGGGAGGTTGATCTCCGGAAGGACGTCACCTTCCAAATTCAAATTTTTGTGAACGATCAAAAGATTTCGGAATTTGACCATTTCATTCGCGAGGTGTTGAAGGCCAATTTTGGAAATCGTTACATCACCGACCCTCCTTTTTATGTTGGCATTACCGGGATCTCAAAAGTGAAGGTTTCTATTTCTCCGGGACTATCCTCCGATGACATCCGTTTAAAAAATAATGTCCTCGAAAGGACATTTATTATTTTTCCTTTTAGAATTGGACCTCAGCGGAAAGAAGAATTCTCTTTTTCTTTATCCGCTGCACGACCTCGCGGTGAAGGCCAACCGGAAAAGGTGAAGATAGAGGCGAGATGGGAAGAAAGCAGTTCCTCCCTGATGCTTTCTTTCAAGAAATCAGGAAGCATTAAGGGCACTCCGACTCTCTCGGGGAAAAGCCCCCTCAAAGTAGAATTTCCCATCCCTCTTGAAGAAGTTCAGAAAGAGAGTGTTTGGAGTATCTGGATGACGAACCTCGCGGAGAAGAAGGTAGATGGGCATCTTATCATTCAACATCCATGATAAAGAGGACGATGCTTAAGAAGGAGTAAGAATGCAAGGGGTTTATTTGCTTTCAGGTCTAATCGTTGCGGTGGTCGTGGCTCTCTTTTTCCTAATGGAACTGAGGTGGAGGAAGAGGCTCGAGGAGATCAAGACAGCTTCATCTTCTCAACCGATGTGGGCTCTGATGCAACAGCAGATGGAACAATTAAGAGGGCAGATGGGCGATGGACTCAATAAGAATATTTCTCTCCTCACCGAGCAGTTGAGAGCGATCAATGAACAGGTGAATCAACAACTTCATCTCGTGAACCAACAACTTCAGAACTCCAGTGGGCAGATTGGTCAACGACTGGACAGCGCGAGAGAAGTGATTAGTAAGGTGAGTGAAAAGCTCGGAGAGCTCTCCAAGACCAGCGAACAAATCCATGAGGTGGGAAAAAACATTGCCAGCCTTCAGGAGATCCTTCGGCCTCCCAAATTAAGAGGAGGATTAGGCGAACAATTTTTGGGAGAATTGTTATCCCAGATTCTTCCGCCCGAATTCTTCACCCTTCAGTACACGTTCTTGAGCGGGGAGAGGGTGGATGCGGTCGTGAAAATAGGTGAAAAACTCGTTCCCATCGATTCGAAATTCCCTCTTGACAACTTCAAGCGGGTCATCGAATGCAAAACGGATGAAGAGAGGAAGACATGTCAAAAGGTTTTTTACCGAGATGTAAAGAAACACATTGACGACATTGCCAGTAAGTATATCCTTCCTCAAGAAGGAACCTACGATTTTGCCTTGCTCTATATTCCCGCGGAAAATGTCTATTATGAAACGATCACGAAAGATGAGTCGTTTGGGGAAGAGAAAGGGGTTTTAAATTATGCGTTGACCAAAAGGGTGATCCCTGTCTCTCCGAACTCTTTTTATGCGTATCTGCAGGTGATCATTCTCGGATTAAAAGGGTTACAGATTGAGAAGGATGCCCTGAAGATACAAGCCTTGCTGTCTGGCCTGAAAAAAGAGATCGGGGGCTTTCAAGAGGATTTCCAATTGGTGGGAAAACACCTCACGAATGCCCTGAATAAGTTTGAAGAAGCCAGAAGAAGATTGGACAAGTTCAGTTTTAAATTGGATCAGATCGAAAGCCAGCCCTCGCTGCCGTTCAAAGAAAAACAAGAGGAACCAATAAATTCGTAACAGCATAAGGTTAAGGTAAAGATTTAGAATAAGAACCGGCCAAACCCTTTTGGATAAATTCATCAGTAACAAGATGAGAGCTAAGAACCCTGTCATCGAAGCCATCAGAACGAGAAGATCCATTCGTCAGTTCACCAAGGAAGCGGTTTCGGATGAAGTGCTGAATCAGATTCTTGAATCCGGTTTGTGGGCTCCTTCCGGGAAGAACAACCAACCTTGGAAGTTTGCCATCATCCAGGACACGGTGTTAAAAGAGTCCTTAGCCGGTCTTACCCATTCTCGGTTTATCATCCAGGAGGCTCCGGTTTGCGTTGCCGTTTTTTTGGATCATTCGAGAGTTTATGACAGAACAAAGGATGTCCAGGCGGCAGGAGCCTGCATTCAAAATATGCTTCTTACAATTCATTCCCTGGGATTAGGAGGAGTATGGTTGGGAGAAATTTTGAAGAATAAAGAGACGGCGGGAGAACTATTAGGGGCGGGCAAGGAATTGGAATTGATGGCCGTTGTCGCATTCGGCCACCCAGCAAAGAGACCAGGCGGTGCAGAAAGAGACCCCTTGGGAAAAAGCGTTTTTTTGAGAAGGTAGTGAAGCTCCCCGCCCATCCCGTCAGGACGGGACCGGCACGGCGGGGCTTCCCGGCATTGTAATATCATTCATATTGTTCCCCTTAACCCCGCCTATCCCGCTTAGGCGGGACGGGGCACGTTCCGGTCACGAGACTGCTGATGGAGATGATTCCCACCAAGGAAGAATGCCTGAGGCTGATGGAGCAATACGGGATGTTGGACAATATTATTCACCACAGCCTCGAAGTGGCAAAAGTGGCCCTCTTTCTATCTCTGGAATTGAATAAAAAAGGGCAAAGGATTGATCTGGATTTAGTGGAAGCAGCCTCTTTATTGCATGACCTTACCAAAACAGAGTGCCTCAAGACAAAGGAAGACCATGCCCAGACAGGCTCTCAGATATTAAAGAGGATGGGGTTTGAAAGGGTAGGAGAAGTCGTCGCGCAACATATCCGGTTGGGGAAAGAAGGAAACCCGTCGGCCGTCTCTGAAGAAGAAATCGTAAATTATGCGGATAAACGCGTGATGCATGATCGGATCGTTCCATTGGAGGAGAGGTTTAACGATCTCATAGAAAGATATGGTAAACATCCGAGCGCCAGGGATTCTTTGGAGCAACTGCAAAAGGAAATCTATGGCATTGAGAATAAAATCTTTATTATCTTGCAGATCAACCCCGATGCCCTACAGCATCTTTAACTCCATTTCACCCCCTCCCTCTCGCCGGTGAGACCGTGTCGTAATCGCAGTGAGGGACAGGTGAGCGGATTTTTGAAAGGAATAGTCTGAAGTCTGATTTGATGACAAAGTTTCGTTTTGAACAGGGTCCAATTCGTCCTCCCAGTGAGGCTTATAGCCTCCTCCTGAGGGTAACGAGGAATTGTCCCTGGAATCGTTGCGAATTCTGCCATACCTACAAGGAGGAAAAATTTAGCGTTAGGACCGCGGAAGAGGTCAAACAGGATATCGACGTTGTTCAAGAGATTGTATCGGAAATAAGGGCTCTGTCCTGGAGACATGGATTTGGAGGAGATCTCACTGTTCCTCTTGTCAATCTCATCTTGCAGGATCCAAAACACGATTCAGACGGCTTCCGCAGTGTAGCTTTATGGCTATACAACGGTGGAAGAAATGGCTTTCTTCAAGATGGAGATAACCTGACTCTCAGAACCAGTGAATTAGTCGAGATATTGAAATATTTGAAAAAAGCCTTTCCTTCCATCGAAAGGGTTACCACTTACGCCCGGGCTAAAACGGTTTCAAGAAAAACAGTTGAAGACCTTCAGGACCTTCGGCTTGCTGGACTATCAAGAATTCATATTGGTTTAGAGACGGGATACGATCCTCTCCTTCAATATGTCAAGAAGGGGGTGACCGCCCAGGAACATATCGAGGCAGGAAGGAAGGTAAAGGAGTCCGGGATATCCCTTTCAGAATATGTGATCCTTGGGTTGGGAGGGAAGGGGATGTGGCGGGAACACGCCGTGGAAACGGCGAAGGTTCTTAATCAGATCAACCCAGACTTTATTCGGGTTCGAACGTTGAAAGTCTTAAAAACGATGCTCCTGTTCCAGAAAATTGAAAAAGGTGAATTCATTCTAATGAGTGATGACGAGATGATTGAGGAAGAAAGGCTTTTGATTGAGCATTTGGAGGGCATCACATGTACCTTTGTCAGCGATCATATCATGAACCTCCTCCAGGAAGTGGAAGGAAAGCTTCCAGAAGAAAAGGAAAAGATGTTAAATCTCATTGACCGCTATCTTTCGCTTCCCAAAGAAGAAAAGGATAACTTTCGATTGGGAAGGAGGGTGGGAGTCTATCAGTCGGTCGAAGACCTTTTCAAGCCAGAACTCAGGAATCAGGTTGAAAGGGTCCTTCAACAGATTGAATCAAGGAGAGCAGGGGACCTTGAGGAAGTCCTCTCGGAATTGACGGAGTCGTTTATATAATCGAAGGCGCCTGGATAAGAAGATAAAATTTTTGAAAATAAAGACTTGACTTTTAAAATATCGATGGGCTATGATGGGCATCGTTTTTAATAGCCGATACCATTTGATCATAGAAAATATTTCACCAAAGAAAAGGAGGTGGTTTAAATGACGAAGGCGGAGTTGATCGCCAGCATAGGGAAGGAGGCCAAAATCTCGAAAGCGTCAGCTGAAAAAGCCCTTAACGCATTTACCAATACGGTGACAAAGGCACTAAAGAAGGGAGATAAGTTGGCACTGACTGGATTTGGAACCTTTTCTGTGGCGAAGAGGAGGGCAAGAACAGGGAGAAACCCACAAACCGGAAAGGAAATTAGGATTCCTTCCACCAGGGTGGCAAAATTCAAGGCAGGTAATCTGCTGAAGAGTGCGGTAAAGTAATCTTTAATAAACTAAATCCCGTTTTAAAGTTCTTAGAAAGAGGGGAGAAGGATGAAATTCTCTCCTCTTTTGTTATTTCAAGGGAACGAGAATAGGCTCTCTGAGAAATAACATATAAACAGGTTATAAACATCGAGGTTTTGAAAGTTGTCTCTTAAACCACAAGATGTTGTGTTTTCTTAGTCACAAACCACAAAAATGTAACCCATTGAAATCTCAAGGCATTTTTTTAAATAATTTAATTTCAAAATTTAATTATCCAAGGGAATTGAAGAGGTACGTGATGGAAAAACATTTTTTTCAACAGGATTTGCACATCAGGAGAAGCCACTCTTCCAAGCCTTGATTTCACTGCATCCGGGGGGAGCACAGCCCTCTTTCCCTTGATCTTAAACCCCTTGCTTCACTCATCATCTGGAGACACCGATCAAATCAACAAAAGAAGCGGTTCCACATGGCAATCGTAGGAAGATTCTATCATTGAGAAGAATATATTGTTCGCCTTCAATATATCCGGGCTTGCTGAAAGGAAACGTCCCTTCATTCTTCTAAGAGGCTTGTCTTTGTTAGGCCGGATTGCCTATGGTTTTTGCCTTACATGGGGGAGGAGATAGAAATAGAATTGAAAGATGGAAGGCTTTTTGTTATCTTTAGTGGACGATTGGAAGGATTCATTGTAGGGTTGGCTGATGAAACATGTTATTCTTGGGACTGCCGGGCATATCGATCATGGAAAAACGTCTCTTGTGATGGCCCTGACAGGTGTCGATACCGATAGACTGAAAGAAGAAAAGGAGAGAGGGATCACCATTGAACTTGGATTCACTTCTTTAGATCTACCCAGCGGGATACAATTGGGGATTATTGATGTGCCGGGCCACGAAAAGTTTGTGAAGCATATGGTGGCGGGTGTCTGGGGGATCGACCTGGTTGCCTTGGTCATCGCTGCGGATGAAGGAGTGATGCCTCAGACGAGAGAGCATTTAGATATTTGTAGACTTTTGAAAGTGAAAAAAGGGCTGGTCGTTTTAACCAAAATTGACCTCGTTGATCACGAATTATTGGAGTTAGTTAAAGAAGAAGTGTCCGAAATTGTCCAGGATACTTTTCTAAAGAGTGCCCCGATCCTATCGGTTTCATCTGTGACGGGGGAAGGGATTCCTCAACTCATTTCTACACTCGATCTTCTCTCGCAAGAGATTGAAGGCAGGTCAGCCGATGGTTTATTCCGGTTGCCGATCGATCGTGTCTTCATCATGAAAGGGTTTGGAACCGTTGTGACGGGGACCATGATTTCCGGGAACCTTTCTTTAGGAGAGACAGTTCAAGTCCTCCCTTCTGGCATAGAAGGGAAGGTCAGAACCCTCCAAGTCTATAATAAAAGTGTTGAAAAAGCTGTTGCAGGGGAACGAACAGCCGTGAACCTTCAAGGAATAGAAACTTCAGGGATCGAGAGGGGGGACGTTCTCACCCGGCCGAATACCCTTAAACCTACGCAACTCATCGATGCTTATCTTGAATATTTACCCGATGCCCCACGGGCACTGAAACACCGTACCAAGCAGAGATTTCATATTGGTACAACGCTTACGAATGCATCCATATTTCTCCTTGATCGGGAAGAATTGACTCCAGGAGAAAGTGGGTTTGTCCAATTGAGATTAGAACGACCCGTAGTGGCCTTACCCCAGGACCGTTTTGTTATCCGGGGTTCGGCAGCCATCCAAACCGTAGGGGGAGGGATTATTCTGGACAGTCATCCGGACAAACATCGAAGGCTTTCTTCATCGGTCATCGCTGACCTGGGTCTCCTCAAAGACGGCACGGGCGAACAAGCCCTCCAACAGCATATCCATCATTCAAGGATGGGGGGCATTACCCTGGAAGACCTATTGAACCGCGTTGAGATGCCACCCCATGAGGTCCAGTCGATCATCAGAAAAATGGCGGAAAAAGGAGCTCTACTACTTATAGATCCTGAAAAATTAAAAGTCATCGAAAGCGGACAATATCAGGGGTTGAGGGATTTGGCTCTCACACAATTGAGGGAATTCCATCAGAGACTCCCGATGAAATCCGGATTGTCCAAAGAGGAGTTGAGGACAAAACTTCCGCCGGAGGTGGATGTTAAACTCTTTCAAATTCTCATCAATAATCTCATTCAATTGAAAGAGGTTGTATTGGAAAAAGATAAGTTGAGGCTTCCCAGTCACCAAATATCATCCGCCGATGAGAAGGGTCTGGTGAAGCGGGTGGAGACGGCTGTCCTGAAGGGAGGACTTCAACCGCCGTCTCCAAAGGAATTGTCGGAAGAATGGTCTGAAAGGGAAGAAGAGGTTCGAGCCATTTTTGAACATCTCGTCCATGAAGGAATATTGGTCAAGATTAAAGGTGAAATCTATTTTCATCGAGTCTCCTTCGAAAAGTTGAAAGAGGAATTGGTCACCTATTTAAAGAGCCACCAAGAGATCACCACCCCACAATTTAAGGAAATGACCAAGGCCTCAAGAAAATATGTCATCCCATTGATTGAGTATTTTGACCAGATCAAACTGACGCTTCGATTAGGGGAGAAGAGAGTGCTGAGGGGGACTTCTCAAAATCCTGAAAAAAAGTTATCATGATTCTATACATGAAAGGTGATTGGAGATGACCGGGACTAAAAAGATTATAAAAAAGAAGTTAAAAAAACCTGACGAATTCATTACCGTTACCGAAAAGACCTTTCTTTTCATCGCCCATCATTCCAAGTCCATC
>Ga0256868_10000511_pt1 | contig 22590 bp, 13 predicted proteins | sample RVTome_13_FD_187341 | JGI IMG/M metagenome (GOLD analysis project Ga0256868, IMG submission 187341) | Soil microbial communities from uranium-contaminated site in the Upper Colorado River Basin, Wyoming, United States - RVT92D227 HiSeq ...
GGGCGCCGAATTCGGGGACATGACCCAAATTCTCCGGAATTTGGGATCGTGTCCCCCTTGTTTTGAATTCGGCGCCATCTGCGAATTCTCTTCTCGAGGAAACGACGCAATTTATGAATAATTCAGGTTTGTATTGGGAATATATAAATACCCGATGATTTTCTACTTATTTACTATTATTTTGTTTTATATTCATGAAACTGTTCTCTGATTTTTCCCTGTCCGACATACTTCGATAAAAGCCTGTAATTCCGGCTTTCATAACGAATCTTACCGGCAAGGATGGCCGGATGGATTTTCAATTTATTCGCGACGGCGTCGATTTTAGCCGAAGAAATACGTCCCGCTTGAAAAGTCTTATGGATCTCATCTTTTGGAACGAGCGCTTCTTCCGCTAAGCGGTCAGCGTCGAGTTCTCTTTTGTCCGCAATCTCGGCTTTGTGCCCCCTCAAATCCATATCATCTATGATGAAATCATTCTTTTTAGATAGATGAAGAGCTACGTGGCCGAGTTCATGAAGTAGGCAGAACCAGAAATTATCAATTCGGTCGTGCCGAAGTGTCAGAGCGATGACCGGTGTCCCATCTTCTAGCAGGAACGAAGCTCCGTCGAGATAGGTTTTAGGGAAATGCGGAACGGCAAGAAAAATGATACCGAGCTTGTTGAGATATTCCTTGGCCAGGACGGGGCCATTTTCGAAATAGCTCAGCTTGGCTATATCTCTGAAGACTTCAATGGTCAAAGATCCTTTGGAGTAGTTTTGTTTTAGACGGATATGTCGGGCCAAGATTATGGTTTGCAGACGCCATGCCCAAAGAGCATATTTATCCGTTTTTACGTTTTGTCTAGCGCTTTTGCTTTTTCTAAAAAGCATAGCAGAAACGGTCTTTGGCCCTCCGGCTTGTTGAATGATGCGCCGCATATATTCTTCAGCCCTCGTCTTGATGTCTTTGATATTGTCGATCAACCCTCTTTTCGCCATTTCTTTTAAGGGAAATCGATTCCATTCCAATTGTGGAACATCGGAAGGAAAACTTGATTCAGGTTCTTGAAGCAAGACTTCGGCGGGAATTCCTAAGCCCTTATTCAGCGCCCTCATCATAGCCAGGGATAAAGGTTTTTTCTTATTGAGAATCTCGGAGACCTTGCTCCGGCTTCCGATAAAGGGGATAAGGTCTTGCCTGTTCATTCCGAGTTGATCGATCCGGAACTTAATGGCTTCGACTGGATCGGGTCTCTGAATAGGATATTGAGATTCTTCATACAGCTCGACGAGCGTCGCCAGAAGTTCAAGTTCATCCGCCTCGGAAGTGCCCTGTTTTGCGTCCATAAGTTCTTCAATGCGGGCCAGAGCGTCGTCATAATCTTTTTTTGTTTTAATTAATTTTTTGACCATTAGATAACCTCCGCATGGATCTTGTCATATTCACGATGCGTTCCGATAAATCTAATAAATACTGTTTTCGTCGGATAATTGATTTTGACAACCAATCGATATTTATTGCCTCCAATGTTGAATACGACTCTGTTGCCGCTCAAAAAATTGCGGCCTTATATTCATTCTTTATATCCGCCGGACACGTCCATCGAGCATTCTTAGCTTCATGCCACCAAGCTTCTAAGGGGCCTTTCGCATCCTTATGTCGTTCATAAAAATCTATTAGTGTCGGCCTCTTAATGACGTTCACATCGAGAATGTAATACGTTCCTGTTATTATGTCAAGTCATAAGTTCCCAATTAAGGAACGTATGGCAATGTGAGAGACAATCCTTGAGCTTCAAGGCATGATTATGTTAAACATTAGGCGCAAGGAGGAGGAGATACGGCAAGCCGGGTGCAGGCACATGCCTGTCACCCAAAATCAGCGGATGACTTTGATCAATAAGATCATCCCGATGACAAGCAGCATCCCATAGACATACCGGTTGAATTTTTCCGGCGGGATCTTCCGGCTCAATTTAAGACCGATGAAGATCGCCAGAGCGACAAGGGGCAGGGAAAAGAGATAGGCCGTCACGACGGTCTTAGTCCAAAGCCCTGCTATTCCCTGGCCGACGAGAATCGCCCCGCCGGTCGGCAGAAAATAGCCCTGAAGGGTGGCCCGGAATGACTCCGGCTTCCATCCTCTCAGGGCGCCAAAGAGTATGACCGGAGGGCCGTTGGTGTTATAGGCGGCTCCCAAGATTCCGGCCAAAAAACCGAAAAGAAAAGCCGGCCGGTCGCTTTTTAAACGAAGGAGGCCGGGACGGATCAGATTATAAAGAGAAAAAAGAAGAATGACCACGGCCAGGACAAGACTCACGATGTTCTCGTCGATGTGTTTGAGAAAGAGGAGGCCGATGGGGATGCCGACCAGCGTGGAGACGATCAAAGTCAAGGTGCTTTTCAGGTTGATATGGTGCCATTCCTTGATCAGGAGGACGACGGCGATGGTCGGGCCGATGAAGGCCATGAGCGGTGCGGCCTCGCGAATCGAGATGACCAGGGCCAGCAGGGGCATGCCGATGAGCGCGTCGCCGAAGCCGAATGTCGCGCGGACGAGCGTTGCGGCGAACACGATCAGAAGAACCGGCAGGATCGGAACGTCGAAGGTCATCGGAGCGTTGATTATTCTATCGAATTTCCGAGTGTTATTAAAGACGCGCCCTGCTCTTTTTCGGCTTGACATCGGCGTCGAATGTCAATAGATTTTATGGTGTTCAATTTCATGTTGAGAGGATAAGGTCATGATTAAAAAATTCATTCCTGCGGTGCTCTGTTTTTCCCTGATGCTGACACCGTCCTTTCAGGCCGCTCAGCAAAAACAACTGGACGTTCCTTACGTCCCGACGAAATATCCCGTCGTGGATGAGATGCTGCGAATGGCCGACATCCAGAAGAGCGACATCGTTTACGACCTCGGCTGCGGAGACGGCCGCCTCGTCGTCGGTGCCGCGCAAAAGTACGGCGCTCACGGGGTCGGATTTGACATCGATCCCGAACGCATCCAGGAAAGCTGGGAAAACGCCACCAAGGCCGGTGTTAAGAACCTTGTCCAATTTTTCGAACAGGACCTTTTCCAGGCCGATTTCCATGAGGCCACGGCCATGACCATCTATCTGCTCACCAGCGTCAACCTTAGATTGCGGCCGAAGCTGCTCCGGGAGCTCCGGCCCGGGACGCGGCTCGTTTCCCACAATTTCGGCATGGGCGAATGGAAGCCGGACCAGTCTTCGGAAGTGATGGTCGACGATATCTCCCACGACGTCTTTCTGTGGATCATCCCGGCCAATGTCAGCGGGACCTGGACGTGGCCCATGGGAAAGCCGGCGGTCAAGGGCGAAATGAACCTCGAGCAGCATTTCCAGGTTCCTTCGGGCAGCGCGACGGTCGGCGGGGCGGCCACCGAGATCAAGGACCTGACGTTAAAAGGAGACCAGATCCGGTTCGTTATAGATCGGACGGTCGAAGGGAAGCTCGTTCCCATGGTCTTCGAAGGCAAGGCCGCCGGACATAACATCGGCGGAACGATCAAGTTCCAGGCGGGCGGCAAGGAAATTATCTGGGAGTGGAAGGCCCACCGCAACCCGGCTACCGAAAAGCCGCTCGACACCGAGGAGGGAAGAACTTCCCGTTTCACGCTTCATTGATTAATTTGGGGACAGGTGTGAACCTGTCCCCTTTTTCCGCGGACAATCCCGTTTTCGTTTTAAAGCTTAAGGACGGGGAGTCTGTCCCTTGGCGTTTCTGGTTGACACTCTACATTATTGCTGATAATCTTTAGCCCAACACCGAGGATTAAGGGGAATAGGCCATGAAATGCCCCAAATGTCAGACCGATAATCCCTCCAGCTCAAAATATTGCTCGGAGTGCGCGACTCCGCTTCCTTTTCCTTCGTCCGGAGCCGCGGATAAGGGCGCATTTTTTGGACCAACGGAGACGCTCCAAACTCCCGTTAAGGAACTCGCCACAGGCACGACCTTTGCCGGCCGCTACCAGGTCATCGAGGAATTGGGCAAGGGCGGAATGGGGCAGGTCTATAAAGTCATCGACACCAAGATCAAAGAGAAGGTCGCGCTGAAACTCATCAAGCCTGAAGTCGCCTCGGACAAAGAGACCATCGAGCGCTTCAGCAACGAGTTGAAGTTTGCCCGCAAAATCAGCCAGCGGAATGTCTGCCGGATGTTCGACCTGGGCGAAGCCGAAGGCGCCCACTTCATCACCATGGAATATGTGCACGGCGAAGACCTGAAGAGCATGATCCGGATGACGGGGACGCTCGGAATTGGGACGGTGTTGAGCGTTGGAAAGCAGGTCTGCGACGGGTTGTCTGAAGCCCACGGCCTGGGAGTCGTCCACCGGGACCTGAAGCCGTCGAACATCATGATCGACAAGGCCGGGAATGCCAAAATCATGGATTTCGGCATCGCCCGCTCGATCAGGGATAAAGGAATCACTGGCGCAGGAGTAATGGTTGGGACACCGGAGTACATGTCGCCGGAGCAGGCGGAAGCGAAGGAAGTTGACCACCGGTCCGATATATACTCGCTGGGAATAATTCTGTATGAAATGGGCACAGGCCGCGTTCCGTTCGAAGGCGATACGGCGCTCAGCATCGCCATGAAACATAAAGGCGAGCTGCCAAAGAACCCGAAACAGTTCAATTCCGCCATTCCCGACGACCTGAGCGGAGTCATTTTGAAATGCCTCGAAAAAGACAAGTCAAAGCGATATCAATCGGCAGCCGACGTGCGGGCCGAGATCGAGCGCGTAGAGAAGGGCCTGCCGACGACTGAACGCGTCGCGCCCGAGCGAGTCACGCCCACGCGCAAACCGTTCACCTCGAAAGAAATCACCGTTAAGTTCCAGCCGAAAAAGATCATCCTTCCGGCGCTGGGCGTCGTTGCGGTCATCGCCGCCGCGATCGTCTTCTGGCCGAAAAAAGCCTCGAACCTGGACCCGAAGTTGGTCGCCGTCGCTGTTTTCGAGAATAAGACCGGCGACCCAAAGCTCGACAATATCGGCAACATGGCCGCAGAGCGGATCATGCAGGGCCTGAACCAAGTCGGCCTATTTCGGGTCGCTCCCATGCCGCCTGCCGAGGCTCTTGCGGCCGAGTCTAAAGGGAAGGATCGGCTCCGCGCCCTTGCCGAAGCTACAAAAGCGGGGAAAATCGTCCATGGAGATTACTATCTGCAGGGAGAGACGATTCAATTCCATGCCTGGGTGCAAGATATGGCGGTGAAGAAAAATATTCTTGCCTTTGAGCCCGCAGCCGGACCTGTCACGGACCCGGCTGCGGCGCTCGAACCCTTGCGCCTTAAGCTTATGGGCGGGATTGCCTGCGTCTTCGATCCGATGATGAAAGATTTCGTGGCGATGATGAAAGAGCCGCCGAACTTCGAAGCATATCGGGAATACCTAGAAGGGGGGAAAGCCTTTCTCCGCTTCGATTATCCGAAAGCCGTTGAGCATCTTCTTCGTGCTGCGGAGCGCGACGCAAATCTCAGAATAGCTTTGATCCATGCTGCTGTCGCTTATCGTAATCAAGGCCAACAGGCCAAGGCCGATGAGCTGGCCCAAAAAGTCGAGAAAGTAAGAGCCGATCTTTCCTCAGCGGAGCGCCTCTTTCTGGATTGGCTGCAAGCCGGTCTTAGGGGAGACCTCGAAACTCAACTCCGGAGCATTCGCCAGTTAGTCTCCATTCAAACAGGCTGGAACTGGAATTATCAAAACGCGCTTGACGCGACTCGCAACAATTATCCCCAGGAAGCTGTTGATCGGATGTCCCGGTACGATCCCTATGACGAAGGCTGGAAAGACTGGTCTCCAAACTATTGGGGAGTCCTGACGACGGCTCATCATATGCTCGGCGATCATAAGCGGGAATTGAAAGAGGCCCGCCGCGCCCGGAAGCAATTTCCGGAACGTTTATCGATGCTCTACAACGAAGTCCGCGCCCTGGCCGCCCTAGGCCTGGCCAGCGACCTCCACAAGCTCTTCGATGAAAGTCAGAACTTGCCTCCGCAGAGCGGTTATTCGCCTGGCAATATCATGTTGGGTGCCGGGCGGGAATTGAAGGCCCACGGATACAAAGAGGATTCAATTCGAGTCTTGAATCAAGCCCTCCAGTGGTTCGAGGCTCGGCCCAGCGAGGGAAGAACTTCAAGAGGAAACCGATATAGCGAGGCAATGACATTTTATGTCCTTGGGAAATGGGCCGAAGCGAAGGCTTTATTCGAGGGACTCCACAGAGATTTCCCAGACTATATCAATTATTTTGGGTATCTCGGCGTCGTCGCAGTCCAAATGAGAGATAAAGAGGAAGCGCTGAAGATTCCAAAACAACTTGAAGATGATAAAAGACCCTATCTCTTTGGACTCCCAACAATTTGGCGGGCGCGGATCGCCGCCCTCCTAGGCGATAAAGAAGGCGCCGTGACTCTCCTCCGCCAGGCGATCAAGCAAGGCTATGCGTATTCCAGCCTCCACCCCATTGAGGACTTTGAATCCCTCGCCGACTATCCGCCTTACGTTCAACTGATGAAGCCCAAGGGCTAGATTCACTGTTTCCCCGCTCTCTCAATGGGGAGAAAATTCTTTAGGAATCCACCCCGGTTTTCAATATAATTGAAGCAGGCCGGCCAGATGGAAAAAGCCATTCGCGTCATCGAGGAAATCGCTCGGCGGGGGATCATCCGGGCTTATGCGATCGGCGGCGGGATCGCCGCGACGTACTATATCGAGCCCGTGCTGACGTATGACCTGGATATCTTTTTCATCCCTGCCAAGGAAGGGCTGGACGTCCTGGCGCCTATTTACGACTTTGCCGAAAAGCGCGGATTCAAGGCTCGGGCCGAAGCGATCCTGATCGAGGGATTTCCCGTTCAGTTCATCCCGGCCTATAATGATTTAATTCGCGAAGCCGTGAAAAACGCGGCGATTCTGAAATACCGCGACGTCGAAGCCAAGGTCGTCAAAGTCGAATACCTGGTGGCGATCGCCCTGCAGACGGGCCGAGCGAAGGACAAGGAGCGGATGATCCGGTTGCTGGATGAGGCGGTCATCGACCGGGCCGTTCTCGCCGGGATCCTGGAATCTTCCGGGTTGGCCGGCCGGTTCAAGAAATTCGAGAGTCAATTCTATGGAAAATAAAGCCGCGCGGAAAGTCTTTCGGAAAAAGCGCGACCGGCGCCGCCGATTGGCCAAGCTGCCGTTCGAGAAAAAGATCGAGATCGTTGTCGCGCTTCAGAAGGCGGCCGCGGGCATTCGCGAGGATCCCCGCCATATCATCTGGCCGATCCAGCCCGATTTAAAACGGCCGCGTTCCTCTTCCGGGCGCTGAAGATGGCGCAGAACGGCATGCCGACGAGCAGCGAACCCAAGGCCGCGAGGTCCTGAACGGGTTTCACGAAAGAGGCGCATTGACTTCCCGCCCGTTCTTCTGTAAATTTTGGTACCATCTCATATAAAGGGAACTGAGCGTGGCCATCAAGTGCCTTAAATGCGATACCGATAATACCGACACCGCCCGATTCTGCAGCAATTGCGCGGCGTCTTTGGCCGGCACCCGGAAGGGAGGGCAATCCCTAACTAAGACTCTGGAATCGCCCGTCCATGCCGTCGCCAATGGAACGGTTATCGCCGGCCATTATGAGATCGTGGAGAAACTCGGCAAAGGCGGTATGGGGGAAGTCTTTCGGGCTCTCGACAAGAATCTCGGTCGCCATGTCGCCATCAAAGTCCTACCGGAGGAGTTTTCCACGGACCTGGAGAGACTAGCGAGGTTCGAGCGTGAGGCCAAGCTCCTCGCGGCGCTCAACCACCCCAATATCGCCGCCGTTTATGGTTTCGAGGAAGCGAAAGGGTTCCGTTTTCTTGTGATGGAATTGGTCGAAGGAGAAACGCTAAAAACGCGGTTAGATAGAGGCGCCCTCTCTATGGATGATGCGTTGGAGATCTGCCGTCAGGTTGCCGAAGGTCTCGAAGCCGCTCATGAGAAGGGTGTGATCCATCGCGACCTGAAGCCCGGAAACATCATGATCACGGCGGAGGGCAAGGTCAAGATCCTCGACTTCGGGCTAGCCAAGGCCTTTGAGGGTGAGACGGCCGGCGTCGACATCGCCAACTCTCCGACGATCACGGCCAAGATGACCGAGCCGGGCGTCATCCTGGGGACCGCGGCTTACATGAGCCCGGAACAGGCGCGCGGACGGTCGGTGGACAAGAGGGCCGACATTTGGGCTTTTGGATGCGTGCTCTATGAAGGCTTGACGGGACGCCGGGCATTTCATGGAGAAACGGTATCAGACACTCTGGCCCACATCCTGAAGGGCGAGCCGGATTGGAAGTTGCTCCCGCACGATACGCCCGTAAGTGTCCGGAATGTTCTGCAGCGTTGTCTGCAGAAAGATCCGAAGCGCCGCATCCATGATGTCGCCGACGCCAGAATCGAGATCGGAGAGGCACTGACTCATCCAACCGAATTAGTCGGGATCCGCCGACGTCTTTCCTCGTCGTGGTTGCTCGTGCTTTCCGCGGCGGCCCTTCTCGCTGGCGTCCTGATCGGTTTGGCGCTCAGGAGGCCATCTCAACCCAAGGCCGCCTCAAAAGTCATAACAGCCGTGATCAAGCTGGAGCCGGGGACATGGCTCGACGGCCGCCGCTCGGAAAGATATTTCCAGCGCCCGTCTCGAACGGCATTGGCCATCTCACGCGATGGTTCTTTTGTCGTTTACAGCGCGATCGCGGAGAACCCGGATTCGCAGGCGAAACCTCAATTGTACCTGCGAAGAACCGATCAATTGCACGCCAAACCTATCCAAGGGACGGAGGGAGCGATTTGCCCGTTCTTGTCGCCCGATGACCGATGGGTGGGATTCTGGGCAGGCGGCAAGCTGATGAAGGTCTCCATTGAAGGCGGCGTGCCGGTCTACTTGTGCGAAGTCTTTCGTCTCTTTGGGGCGAGCTGGGGGCCCGACAACAGCATCATCTACCCTTATCGAGAAGATACGGGTCTCTCTAGAATCTCGGCCGATGGCGGCAAACCTGAGGTTCTGACTGTCCCAAATCGAGCTGGGAACGAATACAGTCATCGCCTTCCCCATTATCTCCCGGACGGAAAGGCCGTGCTCTTCACGATGAATAAAGAGATTCACGACGGTCACCCCCGGACTGCCATTCTCGATCTCCATACGCTCAAATGGCGCGAATTGCTGGAGGATGCCGCGGACGCCCGGTATTTGCCCACCGGGCATTTCGTGTTCCTCCGTCAAGGGACCCTCATGGCCGTTCCCTTCGACGCCGTCAGACTCGAGCTCAAAGGCCAGCCGTTTCCCGTCATTGCCGATGTCATGCAAGAACTCGCCGGGTTATCCAGCTCGGATAACTCGGCTGCTGGTCAGTATGCGATCTCTGATACGGGCACACTGGTTTATGCTTCGGGCAAAATGATCCCTCCCTTTCAGGATTCGCTGGTTTGGGTCGATCAGAAGGGAAACATCCAGCCTGCGGCATCGTTCACAGCCCCGTTTCTATCCGCTCGCCTTTCTCCCGATGGAAAGCGCATTGCCTACACCACCCTGGGAAACGAAATGCGGATTTGGATCTATGACCTCGAACCGGGTACGACCCTGCGTCTGACCAGTGAGGGCACGACCGGATTTGTAACCTGGGATTTGGACGGAAAGGGATTGACCTTCAATTGGTGGAGATCTGGAAATTTCAACCTCTATTGGCAGCCTGTCGATGGAAGCATGCCCGCGGAGCGGCTGACCACAAATGAAAGCCTTCTTCAACAACCCGGTCCCGTTCATCCGGACGGGAAAACTCTTGCGTTCGTCGACTTGCGTCCCGATACCGGCTCCGACATCATACTTTTGGATAGGCAGACTCGTCGGGTCACGCCTCTGTTGAATTCGGGTGCGAACGAGTCGCATCCGGCCTGGTCGCCTGACGGCCGCTGGATGGCTTATTCTTCGGATGAAACGGGGTCAAACGAGGTCTATGTTCGCCCTGTCTACGGACGCGGCGGAAAGTGGAAAATCTCCAACCAGGGGGGGAGAGAACCGCTTTGGTCAAGAAATGGGAGCCAACTCTTCTACCGTCGGGGGGACCAGGTTTGGGTTGTGGATGTCCGAAGCGAAAGCGGCTTCTCCGTCGGCAAGCCCCGCCGGTTGTTCGAACAACGGGGTTTCCAATCGAGTTATTCAAATTACACTTGGGATCTCTCCCTGGATGGCCAGCGGTTCCTGATGGTCAAACTCGAAGACAGAAAACCCCTACCCGTCACCGAGCTGATCCTCGTCCAGAACTGGTTCGAGGAGCTCAAGCGCTTGGTGCCGGCGGGGAAGAGATAGCCTCGTCATGGCGGCGCCGCGTCGCGGCCTAAATGCAGGGCGAATTTGACCCTTCCGCCTGTCTTTGTTATGCTTGCCGTAACAAGGAAAAAGTAAGAGATGCGGCGATGAAGTGTCCCTCCTGCCAAACGGAAAATCACGCGGATTCCAAATTCTGCAAGGAATGCGCCACGCCGCTGCCGTCGCGAAAAATCTCGGACGTCCTCCTGACCGAAACGCTCAAGCAACCCGTCCGGGAGCTTGCCGCAGGCACGACCTTCGCCGGCCGCTACCAAATCATCGAGGAGCTGGGCAAGGGCGGAATGGGCAGGGTCTATAAGGCCCTCGACACCAAGGTCAAAGAGAAGGTCGCCCTCAAGCTCATCAGGCCGGAGATCGCGATCGACCGCGAAACGCTCGACCGGTTCGGCAACGAGCTCAAGTTCGCCCGCCGGATCGCCCACCGGAACATCTGCCGGATGTTCGACCTCGGGGAAGCGGACGGAACGCATTTCCTCACGATGGAATATGTTTCCGGCGAGGACCTCAAGACGGTCATACGGATGACGGGGAGCCTCGCCGTCGGCACGGTCCTGAGCGTCGGAAAGCAGGTCGCGGACGGCTTGGCCGAAGCGCATGGCCTCGGCGTCATCCATCGGGACCTGAAGCCGCAGAACATCATGATCGACAAGGCCGGGCGGGCCAAGATCATGGACTTCGGGATCGCTCGCTCGCTGCGGGAAAAGGGCGTCACCGGTCCGGGGGTGATGATCGGGACGCCGGAGTATATGAGTCCCGAGCAGGCCGAAGCGAAGGAGGCGGACGCCCGCTCGGACATTTATTCGCTGGGCGTCATCCTGTACGAGATAGCGACGGGGCGGGTGCCGTTCGAGGGCGACACGGCGCTGAGCGTCGCGATGAAGCACAAGGGGGAAGTGCCGAAGAATCCCAAGCTGCTCAATCCGAACATCCCGGACGATCTGGGCGGGGTGATCCTGAAATGCTTGGAGAAGGATCCGTCGAAGCGTTATCAATCAGCGGCCGACGTTCGGGCCGAGCTCGAGCGGATCGAGAAAGGCCTGCCGACGACCGAACGTACCGCACCCGAGCGCCAGCCGTTCACTTCGAAAGAAATCACGGTCAAGTTCCAGCTGAAAAAGATCATCCTCCCGGCGCTGGCCGCCGTCGCGGTCATCGCCGCCGCGGTCGTCTTCTGGCCGAAAAAAGCCTCGAACCTGGACCCAAAGCTGGTCGCCGTCGCCATTTTTGAAAATAAAACGGGCGACCCAAAGTTTGACAATATTGGCAGCATGGCCGCAGAGCGGGTCATGCAGGGGCTGACACAGGTCGGTCAATTTCCCGTCGCCCCCATACCATCGACCGAGGCTTTGTCGGCCACCTCAAAAGGAAAGGATAAACTCCGCGTCCTTGCCGAAGCAACAAAAGCCGGAAAGATCGTCCACGGCGACTATTACATCCAGGGAGAAACGATCCAGTTCCATGCCTGGGTGCAGGATATGGTGGCGAAGAAGAATATTCTCGCCTTTGAGCCCGCAGCCGGGCCTTTTACGGAACCGGCCGCGGCGCTCGAACCCTTGCGCCTCAAGCTCATGGGCGGGCTGGCCTGCGTCTTCGATCCCCGGATGAAAAATTTCTTCTCTATGCTGAAAGAACCTCCGAACTTTGAGGCGTATCGAGAGTACTTGGAAGCAACGAGAGCTTTTCTCCGCCTCGAGTATCCGAAAGCCGTCGAACACAGCCTTCGAGCTGCGGAGCGCGATCCTAATCTCAGAATGGCTTTGATATATGCTGCTGTCGCTTACAATAATCAACGCCAATACGCCAAGGCCGACGAACTCGCCGAGAGAGTCGAAAAATCCAGGGCCGATCTCTCCTCCGCGGAACGAATCTTGCTCGATTGGCTGCAGGGCCTTCTTCATGGAGACCTTGAGATTCAACTTCGCAGCGACCGCCAGCTTGGAATGATTTCAAAAGCCCCGGTCTGGAAATATCAGATTGGGCTTGATGGGATTCGCAATAACTATCCCCAGGAGGCTTTGGATGCTTTGGCCCGATATGATCCCTACGATGAAGGCTGGAAAGACTGGTCTCCAAACTATTGGGGTGTTCTGACGACGGCTCACCATATGCTCGGTAATCATAAGCAGGAATTGAAAGAAGCCCGCCGCGGCCGGAAGCAATGGCCGGAAAGCATGTCGATGCTCGCCAATGAAGTGGGCGCCGTCGCCGCTTTAGGCCGGATAAAAGACCTTCAAAAGCTCTTCGAAGAAAGCAAGAGTTTGCCCCCGCGGAGCGGTTATTCGCCTGGCAATATCATGTTGGGTGCTGGGCGGGAATTGAGAGCCCATGGATATAAAGAAGATTCCGTCCGAGTCTTGAATCAGGCTCTTCAGTGGTTCGAGACTCGGCCCGGTCAAGAAAAAGCTTCTGTAGGAAACCGATATGCCAAAGCCAGGCTTCTGTATTTGTTCGAAAGATGGACCGAATCGAAAGAAATTTTCGAGGCGATCCATAACGAAGTCCCGGACAATCTCAATTATTTGGGATTCCTTGGATCTATTGCGGCCCGAATGGGAGATCGCGAAGGGGCGCTCAAGATCTCCAAGCAGCTCGAGGAGGATAAGCGCCCTTATCTCTTCGGATCCCCAACATTTTGGCGGGCACGGATCGCCGCTCTTCTAGGCGATAAAGAAGGCGCCGTGAGCCTCCTCCGCCAGGCGATCAAGCAAGGCTATGCGTATTCGGGCATCCATCCCACCGAAGACTTCGAATCGCTCGCGGACTTCCCGCCCTATGTTCAACTCATGAAGCCGAAAGGATAAAATCGCCGGAGATTCTGTATAATATCTTATGATTGCTCGCACGGAAAATAGACTATGACGAAGAAGACCTTTTTTAATGCCGTAGCAAACGGGAAAGCCGACGTTCTGCAGATTTTTCTGGGAATTCTATCAAGAACCCATTCCGACTACTGCGTGATCGGCGGTTTAGCCGTCAATGCGTATGTCGAACCTTTCGTTAGCCTTGACCTCGATATTGTCATCGCCTTGCCGGATCTTGAAAAGGTGTGCCTGGCCGCAGCCAAAAAAAAATTTAAAATTGAAAAATATGAACACAGCATAAATTTGACCAAAGCCGGATCTGATCTCCGGATTCAGCTCCAAACCGATACTCGATATCAAGATTTCATTTTGCGATCGAAGCGAAAAGAAATTCTTGGATATAAAATGAAGGTGGCTGCTCTCGAGGACGTTTTAAAAGGAAAGATCTGGGCTTATTGTGACGAACAGCGCCCCAGGAGCAAAAGGCAAAAAGACTTGGCCGATATAATCAGGCTTATTGAGGCTTATCCCAAATTGGAGCGCCGAATTCCAGCCAGGATGAAGCAGCTGGTGAAATAGCCCATTGGAACGGTCCTGGCTTCGTCCAAAAACTCATAGACGAAAATCTCTTCCCCTTATACGAAAAGACCCATGGCCCCTGACAGCGTCGATTCTCTGTGTTTGCTTGGAGTGGTCGGGTATGATAAAAATAGGAGGAAGTTGCTAACCTTAATTATTCATAAATTGCGCCGTTTCCTCGAGAAGAGAATTTGCAGATGGCGCCGAATTCAAGACGAGGGGGACACGATCCCAAATTCCGGAGAATTTGGGTCATGTCCCCGAATTCGGCGCCCGTCTGCAAATTCAGGATCTGGAGATACAACGTAATTCATGAATAATTCAGACTAATATTAATAAATCCGGGATCGGGTAGGTGCCCATCCCATTTGTGAAAGGATTATAAGCCATGCCGACGAGAAGGGAATTTATCAAGAATTCCGCGATCATAGCTGGGGGCACGATTTTTGGGGGCAACGAGTTCATAACCAGGAGTCGCGGAGAGCGTTTTGTAAAAAGCCGGGTCATTTCCGTCGCTGCCGAGGATATGCTCAAGGAAGGGGCGTACAATCCCGAGGCCGTCCACCGGGCGTTTGCCGCGGGATTAAAGGAATTGACGGGCCAAAAGACATTCGAGAACGCCTGGTCGTCCCTATTCTCACCCGTTGACGTGGTCGGGATCAAGATCAATTGCATCGGCGCGCCGAAGATATCCTCGTCCCTGGCTTCGATCAACGAGACGGTCGCCGGGCTTAAAAGCGCCGGCGTCAAAGAAAACAATATCATCATCTGGGACCGGACAGACCGGGAGGTCGCCCGAACAGGGCTTCAGATCAATAAAAGCACGACGGGAGTTCGCGCCCATGGCACCTCCACGAGGTCGGAAGCGGTCTTGCCCTGGGTTGAGGGCTATGACAAAAACGTCTATGTTTCCTTCGATGACGGAACTCTCAAAAAATACAGGGAACTCATCAAGCGAGATTTTACGAAAGAGGGATCGCATCGGGAGATCTTCAATTCCGTGACCTGGCTGTGGATGCTCATTCAGCAGGGAAATGAAAAAGCCAAGAAATACAGCGCCGAAATCAGGCGATTGTACATGGATTACAGCGATCGGGAAGGGATCAAAAAAATCGCCGAAGAAGTCGGGGATATGTTCAATGATGTGACCATTGAAGATGAAGAAAAATCCTGCCTGTCCAATATCGTCACAAAGGACATCACCAAGCTCATCAATATCGCGGTGCTCAAGCACAATGAGGACAGCGGCGTGACATGGGCGACGAAAAACATCGCCTTGGGCGTCACGACAAATAAGGTCCGTTTTCATATCGATTACTGCACCAAAGCCATTTCCGAGATCCTCAGCGTGCCGTGTTTAAAAGACAAAATGGTCTTGCATATCGGCGAGGCGGCTAAAATATCCACGGTCAGCGTCGCCGGAGCGCAAGTCGCTTATGATAATCGGATCTTTTTCAGCCGGGACCCGGTGGCTATGGACAGGATCGGTCTCGATATTTTGGAGGCCAAAAGGAAAGAACATAATCTGGAGCCAATCAGAGATATTTCAACCCATGTCGCCGCCTGTGCCAGAAAAGGACTCGGCACCGATGATCTGGCGAAAATCGATCTTCGGGAATTGAAAGCATAAAAATTCGCTAACAGGCACCCAGTCTGAATTATTCATGTCCCCGCCGCGAAGGCCCTTAACAGCCGTCCTCTTTAATTTCAGGCCTCGATATGATAAAAGGAATAGGAACATTTTAAAGGATTTGAACGATGCCCGAGGAAATCCCGAAGCGCTACGAACATAAGCCATACGAGACGCAGATTTACGCGCGTTGGCTCGCCGCCGACGCCTTCGCCGCCGTTCCAGACGGCCGGCAGAACCGCTATGTCATCATGATGCCGCTGCCCAATGTCACCGGCGCTCTCCACATGGGCCACGCCATGGACAACATCATGCAGGATTTACTCATCCGCTGGCACCGGATGATGGGGGACAACACGCTCTGGATGGCTGGCACGGACCACGCAGGGATCGGGACTCAGGCCGTCGTCGAAAAGCGGCTGTTCGAGCACGAGGGAAAGACCCGGCATGACCTCGGACGCGAAGGGCTCGTGGCCAAGATCCAGGCCTGGAAGGATGAGTACCGGGAGCGGATCATCCGCCAGCAGCAGAGCATGGGCTGCTCCTGCGACTGGCTGCGTCAGCGGTTCACCATGGACGCCGTCTGCACCAGGGCGGTCCGGGAGGCCTTTTTCCGTCTGTTCCGCGACGGGTTGATCTACCGCGGCAACAGACTCGTCAACTGGGACTGCCAGCTCCAGACCGCGGTTTCCGACGACGAGATCGTCCATGAGAAAGTGCAGGGGCATTTCTGGCATATCAAGTATCCGATCATCGACCCGAAGCCCGGCGAACCGGAATTCGTGACGGTCGCGACGACGCGGCCGGAAACCATGCTCGGCGATACGGCTGTGGCCTGCCATCCCGACCCGTCCGGCGAGCTCGATAAGCAAGTCCGGACGATACGGGAGCGGATGGAAAGCGCTTCGAAGAAAGAGAAGGAAGAGCTCGGCAAAGAGCTCGAACGGATCGAGGAGCGCAAGAAAAGCCTTCTCCCGCATCTGCTCCAACTCAGGGAGATGGCTGCCCTGGGACGAAAAGTCCTCCTGCCGCTCGTCGACCGCGAAATCCCGCTTATTCTCGATGAATGGGCCGATCCATCGCTCGGCTCGGGTTGCGTGAAGATCACCCCCGGCCATGACCCCAACGACTATGATGTCTGGGGCCGCCACAAGGACAGGATAGCCATCATTAACATTCTCAATCCCAACGGCTCGCTCAACGCCAAGGCCGGGCCTTATGCCGGCCTTGACCGCTTTGAAGCCCGCAAGCGTGTCATCACCGACCTTAAAGCGCAGGGCCTTCTCGAAGACATCGAAGATCGCGAGATCGAGATCGGCCACTCCGACCGGTCTAAGACGCCCATCGAGCCGTATTTGAGCAAGCAGTGGTTTGTTCGCATGGGCGACGTCGAGGGCGGCATCCTGTGCGGAGCCGGCACAAAGAAAAAATTCCGCGCTTCCGGGCTGGCCCAAGTTGCCATTGACGCGGCGAACGGGAAACTGAAATCGCCGAGCGGAGGGGGCTTGACTTTTCATCCTGACCCTGTCCGATACGGCGGGACTTACACGAGCTGGCTGGCCGAAAAGCGCGATTGGTGCATCAGCCGCCAGCTCTGGTGGGGCCACCGCATCCCCATCTGGAAGGCGAGCGTTGACGGCGTCGATCTCGCCGGGGCCATCGTGTCCATCCCCAAGGCCGAAAGCTCCGGGCTCTGCGCCTGGATCGCCGACAGCGAGGGCCGGCTTTATCGGACCGACGAGATCTATGGCCTCGATCCGAAAAGCCGCTTTGATATTCTGATCTCGCTCCAGAATGCGGCCGCCGAGGAAAAATACGCGGCCGCGCTTGAGTCCGCCGGCTTTGCTCAGGATCCCGATGTCCTCGATACCTGGTTCAGTTCCGCGCTCTGGCCGTTCAGCACGCTCGGCTGGCCCGACCCCGCGACGGCCGAGCTCGAACCCGGCCAGCGGTCGCTCGGCATCGTGGACGGCGGGGAGGACTGCCTGAGCTATTACTATCCCGGCTCGTGTCTCGTCACCGCCCGCGACATCATCACTCTCTGGGTCGCCCGCATGCAGCTCATGGGGTTGTACCTGCTGGGCGACGTGCCCTTCAAGGACTGCTTCATCCACGCCAACATCCAGGACGGCAAGGGCGAGCGGATGAGCAAGAGCAAGGGCAACGGCATCGATCCCGAAGACATCATCGACAAATACGGAGCGGACGCGATGCGCTACGTCCTGTGCGACATGCAGACCGGCACGCAGGACATCAAGCTCCCCGTGCAGGCGGTCTCGCCTTACACGGGTGAGCTTGTGGATTTAGCCGCGGCCAAACACGGCCGGTCGATCTTCACGTATATCTGCCCCAAGACCGGAAAAGAATTTGATGTTTTGGGAACCATGCCCGACCTGCCCATGGCTAAAATCATCAGCGAGCGGTTCGATATCGGCCGAGCGTTTTGCACAAAGCTGTGGAACGCAGCCCGGTTTGCCTTGATGAATTTGGGCGAGCATAAATTCGTCCCGCTCGCGCCGGATAAGCTTGCGGCGGAAGATCAGTGGATTTTATCGCGGCTGTCGAGGGTTATCGCCAAGGTCACCGAAGAGCTCCAATCCTATAATCCCTCCGCCGCCCTCGGTGCGGCCCGCGAATTTTTCTGGGGCGAGCTGTGCGATTGGTATCTTGAACTCATTAAACCCCGCTTGAAGGACGAGGCTTCGGCGCCGGTTGCGCGGTCGGTCCTGGCCCTCGCCCTCGATCAAGTCCTGCGGCTTTTCCATCCCTTTGTCCCGTTCATTACCGAAGTGCTCTGGGAGAGGCTGAATGTCCAGTGTCCTAGCCGCGGGCTGGAGAAACCGATCTCTTCATCCGAGCTTCTGATCTCCGCCTCGTGGCCCGAGCCCGAGCCGGAAAGGGAAGACCGGCAGAACGAGGCGGATTTCGCGCTCGTCCAAAACGTCATCCGCGGGATCCGCGAATTCCGCTCGCTTCATAACATCCCGTCCAGCCGGAAGCTCGACGCGTTAATCAAGGCGGATGGAAAATCGGCTGATGTATTGCGGCCCATAAGCCATCTCATCAGGCATATGGCCGCCCTTAAATCTCTCGAAGTCGGGCCGGGCGTCAAGCGCCCGGCGACCGCGGCCGGCCAGGTCATCGGCGATGTTGAAGTTTACCTCGCCGGTGTCATCGACGCAGACAAGGAAAGGGAACGGCTGGAGGCCAGGAGAAAAAAGCTCGTCGATGACGTCCAGAAGACCGAAGCCCGGCTGTCCAACGAGAGCTTTATCCAGCGCGCGCCGGCCGATGTCGTGGAAAAGGAAAAGCAGAAGCTTCAAGAGCTGCGGTCCCAGATCCACTTGATCGAAGCCAACATCAAAGCCCTGTGAATTCGGTAGGCGTCATCGAATTCAATTCCCGGCATGCAGAAAAATTTCATATTGCCCGGCCCCGTTTTTCCTGAGATTCTTAGACCGCGATCGTCCCTTTCAAGAATGTCCGAGCGTGCCCGCCGATGAGAACGCGTTTTCCCTGGAGTTCGCAGAACAGCTCTCCGCGGCGTTTGGAGAGCTGGAAGGCATGTAGCTTCTTTTTATGAAAACGCTTGGCCCAGAAGGGGATGAGGAGCGTATGGGCTGAGCCTGTGACCGGGTCTTCGAGGATCCCGGCCCGGGGCGCAAAAAACCGCGAGACGAAGTCGCCTTTGTCGCCTTCAGCCGTGGCGATGATGCCCAGGCAGTCGAGTTTGTTGAGCTCGGCGAAATCAGGTTGGAGGGCGAGAATGTCCGCTTCTGTCTTGAAAACGGCAAGATAGTCCCGCCCTTTCAAGACCTCTTTCGGCTTTTTTCCAAGCCCTTTAAGAAGGGCGGCCGGCGGGGAGCCAACTGGGATCGGGTCGTAAGCCGGGAAATCGAGATAGATCAAGTCTTTTTTCAGGGAGGCTTTTAACTCCCCGCTTTTGGAAAGAAACGTAATCTGAGGTTTGGCATGTCCGAGGTGCTTGAAGATCACGTGGGCCGAGGCGAGCGTTGCGTGCCCGCATAAGTCGACTTCAATCGCGGGCGTGAACCAGCGGATCTTAAACACGCTCCCTTTTCTCACAAAGAAGGCGGTTTCCGACAAATTGTTCTCCATGGCGATGGACTGCATGGCCGCGGCCGGGATCCATTTTTCAAGCGGGCAGACGGCGGCGGGATTGCCGCCGAAAATCTTATCCGTGAAAGCATCAACCTGATAGATCGGAATTTTCATCGCTCCTCCTTCTCATCTTAAAAATAACCGACATGTTAATCCTAGCCTTTTGGCCTCGATCTCGCAACAAACGATTATCAATCGTAAGCAATTCTTTTTCCGATGTCGGGCCAATTATGGGCGGGGTCCTGTCGCGGCTCTTCCCCGGCCGTGCTCGCCGCCAAGCCGCTGCGCGCGGGCGGGGAGCCCCTTCGCCGCGCCACCCCTGCACGACGAGCGGCGTCCGGAAAAAGAATTGCCTGTAAAAGGGGACGGTCCTATTTTCTCGGCACTGGAGGCTGCCCTGAAGCCCCCGTAGCGGAGGGGGGACCCGTCGGCTTCTCCGACGGGGGGAACCGACGGGACTGGTTCCCCGGGGTCCGGGGGCTAAGGGCTGCCTCCAGCGCCGAGTGGAATCACACGAACGAAAATTTTTCCGGTGTCAGGAATTCATCCTTTTTCCTTATTGAAAACAGGATCCTCCTTCGCGTTGACCGTTGTTTCCGCCTGTGGTATGAGTGAGTCGTGATCGCATATCCCCCTGAACTTCCGATCACGGCCATGCGCGCCGAGATCGTCCGGTCCGTCCAAAAATATCAGGTCGTCATCATCTCGGGCGAGACCGGCTGCGGGAAGAGCACCCAGATCCCGAAAATGTGCCTCGAGGCTGGCCGCGGCCGCCGCGGCCGGGTCGGCTGCACTCAGCCCCGCCGCATCGCCGCGATCACGATCGCCCAGCGCATCGCCCAGGAGCTCGGCGAGGCGGTCGGCCGCACGGTTGGCTACAAGATCCGCTTCGACGACAAGACCTCTCCTGGCACGCGCATTAAGATTTTGACCGACGGGATGCTGTTGGCCGAGACGGCATCCGATCCCCGGCTTTTGGAATACGACACCATCATCATCGACGAGGCCCATGAGCGGAGCCTGAACATCGATTTCCTCTTGGGCATCGCCAAAACGCTCGCTCCCCTCCGGCCGGACCTGAGGCTCATCATCACCTCGGCGACGCTCGACATCGAGAAATTCTCAAAGGCTTTTGAGGGTGCGCCCATTCTCGAAGTCAGCGGCCGCCTTTATCCGGTCGATATCGAATACCGGCCCCCGGATCCGGAAGAACTGGACGACGGCGACGCCGACTACGTGGAAATGGCCGTCGAGGCCGTGGCTGATCTCAGGGCGGAAAAACCGCCCGGGGATATCCTCATTTTCATGCCGACCGAGCAGGATATTTTGGAGACCTGCGAGATCCTTGAAGGCCGGAGGTTGGCCGGCGTTACGATTCTGCCCTTATACGCCCGGCTTCCCGGCGCAGAGCAGGGCCGGGTGTATTCGGTCACGGGTCCGAAGATCGTGGTTGCGACGAATGTCGCCGAGACATCGCTCACGATCCCCGGCATCAAATATGTCATCGACACGGGCCTGGCCCGGATCTCTCAGTATCTGCCCGGATCGCGGATCAACAGCCTTCCGATCCGGCCCATCTCCAAAAGCAGCGCCGACCAAAGAAAGGGCCGCTGCGGGCGGGTCCAGAAGGGCTTGTGCGTCCGGCTGTATGAGGAGGAGGATTATTTGGCCCGGCCGCAATTCACTCCTCCCGAGATCCTGAGGTCGAACCTCGCCGAAGTCATCCTGCGCATGATCGACCTCAACCTCGGCCATCCCCTGAAATTCCCCTTCGTGGACAGGCCGAATCCGAAGAACGTCGAGGACGGATATGAGACCCTCGTCGAGCTGGGAGCGATCAAGCGGAAAGGGGAGGAGCCTGTGCTCACAGGAAAGGGCCGGTTGATGGCCCGCCTGCCGTTCGATCCGCGGATCTCTCGCATGCTCATCGAAGCTCAGAAAGAGAATTGCCTCCGGGAAGTGGCTGTCATCGCCGCGGCCCTGAGCATCAGGGACCCGCGCGAGCGGCCTCCGGATAAAACGGCCCAGGCCGACGCCATGCACGCGGCCTTCCGCGACCCCGACTCTGATTTCCTGTCGCTCGTCAACATCTGGAACCGCTATCACGGCGATTTGGCCGGGCTCGCCAGCCACGGCCAGAAGCGAAGGTTCTGCCGTGAGCATTTTCTTTCTTTCTCGCGCATGCGCGAGTGGAGCTTGATCCACAACGAGATTCTCGACATCTTGAGAGAGCTGAAGATTCCTCTCGGCCGGACGCAGAGGGCCGAAATGTCGAAAGATCTTTATGCCGCCGTCCACAGGTCCATCCTGAGCGGCTATCTCTCCAACATCGCGGTTCACAAGGAAAAAAACATGTTCACGGCGGCAAAGGGCCGGGAGGCCATGATCTTTCCCGGCTCAACGCTTTTCAACAAGAATGCGTCCTGGATCGTCGCCGCGGAAATGGTCCGAACGAGCCGGCTGTTCGCCCGGACGGCGGCGAGGACGAACGCTGAGTGGCTGGAGGCCCTGGGCGGCGATCTCTGCCGCTATTCCCACGCCAACCCGCGCTGGGATAGGGGGAGAGGGCAGGTCGTCGCCGAGGAGCGCGTGGCGCTTTTCGGCTTGGAGATCGTTTCGGGGAGGATCGTCCCATACGGACCCATCGATCCCGAGGAGGCCCAGCGCATCTTTGTCCGGTCCGGCCTCGTCGAGGGGCATATCAAGGACCATTTTGATTTTCTCCGTCATAATCTTGACTTGCGCCGGCGGCTGTCAGTGATGGAAGAGAAGCTGAGACGCCGGGACATCCTTGCCGATGAAAAGATCATAGCCGATTTTTATTCCAGGCACCTCGCCGGCATCTATGACGTTCGCGGGTTGAGAGAGCGGATCCGGCGCCGGGGGGACGAAGCGTTCCTGAAGATGAAGGAAACAGACCTTCTTCGATCTTTTCCCGACGAGAAAGAGCTGGCCCTCTATCCCGACGAGCTGCCCATCGGCGGCCGGCGGTTTAAGGCTTCGTACAAATTCGCCCCGGGAGACGAGGACGACGGTGTCACTTTGAAGATCCCGGCGGAACAGGCCGGGCGGATCCCCGCCGAGCCCTTGGAATGGG
>Ga0256868_10000512_pt1 | contig 22582 bp, 15 predicted proteins | sample RVTome_13_FD_187341 | JGI IMG/M metagenome (GOLD analysis project Ga0256868, IMG submission 187341) | Soil microbial communities from uranium-contaminated site in the Upper Colorado River Basin, Wyoming, United States - RVT92D227 HiSeq ...
AACTCGCAACCCGTTTACGAAACTGGTGGGAATACCCAGCCGGGCCAGCCACTCGGTGGTCACCTTAGCACCACCATGAACAACGACCAGCGACTTACCTTGCCTCTGAAGCTCTACCAGGTCTTCCAAGGTGGTGTCATGGTTGCCCAGGGTGCTGCCGCCAACCTTGACGACAACGACCTTCTTTTGCATTACGTTGTATACGCGCTGTTAATAGTAACATATTCCTCGGAGAGGTCGCAGCCCCAGGTGGTGGCTCTTCCATCTCCTAAATTGAGGCATAGCCTTATAAGTACGTCATCGCGACTACTTAAAGCCGATATCATTTCCGCTTTGTTGAAGGGGGAGGGGGAACCCTGCTTCATGACACAGACATCGTTCAAGTAGACATCCAATCTCTCTTCTCTCACCCTGGCTCCGCTTCGACCCAGGGCAGCCACGATACGCCCCCAGTTGGGATCGTTGCCGTGGATGGCAGCTTTCACCAGTGGCGAGCTAGCGATAGTCCGGGCCGCCTGGCGAGCCCAGACCTCATCTTCTGCCCGTTCTACCGTGACTTCAATAAGCTTTGTGGCTCCCTCGCCATCCCGGGCTACGGACTTAGCCAGATGAGTGCAGACTGCGTTCAAAGCTTGTTGAAAAGCGTCGCCATTATCGAACTCAACAAGCTCGTTATTTGCTAGGCCGTTGGCTAACAAGAGCACACAGTCGCTAGGGCTGGTATCGCCATCAATACTGACCATGTTGAAAGAGCCGTCCACCGCCGTATGTAGTGCCGCACGCAGGAAGTCGGCACTCACCACGGAATCGGTGGTGATAAAAGAAAGCATGGTAGCCATGCTGGGATGAATCATACCGGCCCCTTTAGCCACCCCGCCGACAGTGAACTTGCCTTCTTTTGAATCTACCCGGACGGCTATTTCTTTGGGTCTCGTATCCGTGGTCATTATTGCCCGACAAAAATCATGGCCACCTTTTTTGGTCGGCTTAATCCTAAGAATTGCAGCCCTGATTTTGTCCATAGGCAAGGGCACGCCGATGACACCGGTGCCGGCGACAAGGACTTGCTCAGGGGCTATGCCTAGCTTGGCCGCCGCCAGATCGGCCACTCCGAGGGCATCTATCAGTCCCTGCTGACCCGTGCAAGCATTAGCACAACCGGAATTGACCACTATAGCCTGTGCCCGCCCTTTTGATAGGTGCCTCTGGGATAAAACGACAGGCGCCGATTTAATCTGGTTGGTGGTAAAGACGCCGGCAGCCTTGCAGGTCACTTCGGAGCAAAGAATAGCCAAATCAAGCTCGTCTGTGCTCTTTATTCCGGCGTGCACCGCCCCGGCCAGGAATCCCGAAGCTGAAGTGATATCGCCTGAAGCAATCAAGTCAAACATAGGGTTCAAATATAGCAATAAACAGAGACACCGTCTATTTCCGTGACCTCACAGCCCGGCCGATTCCGTTTCAGGCTGCTTGGCAGTTCAGACGTGACCTATAATTCAAGCCTGAAATTGCCTTCGCCTACTATCTCGCTCAATTCTCCAGCCAATTCGGGGCAGTAATTCACTGTTATGTCGGGCATCTCCAGGTTAGTGATTTCACCATCGCCAACTACAGCCAGAGAGACTCTATCTTGGCCGGGATAACTCTTGAGGATATCCACAATTCTGTGAAGACATTCGACGTCTTTCTCGGCGTCACCCGACTGATTGACATCTATCATGACATGGCGACGCTGGGGTTCCTTTAGCACTTCCTGTCTCACAGGCTGAAGCATCGCCTCTTGACAGTTTAGCTGCACTTCGCCATCCCTGACCTTCACCACACCCTTGATGCTGAGAATGTTGCCCTCTTGCCATATCGCCTGGGTGGTCTCGTAGAGTCTGGGCCAGGCAATAACCTCGATACCGGCATCCAGGTCTTCAATTGAGGCGACGACAAATGGGCGATTGTCCTTGGTGTGGGCCTGACGTACCGAGACCACCATTCCCTTAACAGTCACTGTTTCATCGGCCATATCCCGATTGATTTCACTACACGAAACAGAGTCTGGAGAGGACGCCTCCTTGGAGAGGAAGTCCAGGGGTTGGGAGAAATGAACCCCCAACAGTTCCCTTTCCCACATAAGCTTCTGCTTGGCAGATACCTCTTCCTCGCCTTGCGAGTAGTTGACCTTGGCGGCGGGGAGGCTCTGTCCCCATAGGTCGAACATACTGACTTGTCCAGATTCCTTGGCCCTCTGTTTTGTTTGAGACAAGGAGATTATTTTGTTCAGGGACTCGAGTAGCGTCTTGCGGCTGCCCAGCGAGTCAAAGACACCGACTTTGATCAAGCTTTCTAATACTTTTTTGTTGATGTTGCGGAAGTCGGTTCGATAGGAGAAATCCTCTATGGATTCAAAATCGCCCCCTGAGCCCCGGCCCGACAAGATGTGCTCAATCGGAGAAGAGCCGACATTTTTGATGGAAGCCAGTCCAAAGCGAATGGCACCCTCACCCCCTTCCTCTCCAGTTGCTGGAGAGGAAGCCGAGGATGAGGTCTCAATGGCAAAGCCAGCTTGGCTCCTATTAATGTCCGGCGGCAGCACTTTGATCCCCAGCCTCCGGCATTCAGCAATCGCTGAAGGAATCTTTTCCATGTTATCTGAATAAGTGCTTAGAAAAGCAACCATGTATTCGATGGGGTAGTTTGCTTTAAGATAGGCAGTACGGTAGGCAATAAGGCCATAGCTAACGCTGTGGGCCTTGTTGAAGGCGTAACCGGCGAAAGGCTCGATCAGGGAAAATACCTCCTGAGCTAGTTCCGGTGATATGCCATTTTTCTTAGCTCCGGCCATGAAATTGCGCTCCTCTTTCTTCATCACCGCGGGTATCTTTTTGCCCATGGCTTTGCGAAGAATGTCAGCCTGGCCCAGGCTATAGCCAGCCAGAGCTTGGGCGATGAATATCACCTGCTCCTGATAGACGATGACTCCGTAGGTTTCCTTCAAGATTTCCTTCAGGATGGGATGCGGATAGTGAATAGGAGCAACACCCTGCTTGGCTTTGATGAAAGTGGGAATCTGTTCCATGGGACCAGGGCGATAGAGCGCTACCATAGCTGCGATATCGCTAAAATTCGTGGGCTTGAGTTCCTTAATATAGCGGCGCATGCCGGCGCTTTCCAGTTGGAAGATGCCTTTGGTTTCCCCCGAGGCCAGCGACTCAAAAGTCCTGGTATCGTCGAGAGGAATATGCAGTAAATCCAGGGAGATGCCACGATTCTGGGCAATAATTTCTTTGACTTTAGTCAGAATGGTCAAATTAGATAGTCCCAGGAAATCCATTTTCAACAGTCCCAGACGGGCGATGTTCTCCATATGGAACTGGGTCATGACAGTGTGTTGCTCTCCCTTCCCCAGCAGCTGTAGGGGTACGTATTCGACTAAGGGTTCGTGTGAGATAACCACGCCGGCGGCATGGGTGCTGAAGTGCCTGACCATGCCCTCCAATTTCTTGGCCGAGTCAATCAGGTTACGTATTGCCGCATCCTGGTGATAGATGTCATAAAGCTCCCGGCTCTGTTCTAGAGCTCTATCCAGCGTTATGGACAGCTCTAGAGGAATGAGTCGAGCCACCCGGTCAACCTGAGCATAAGGCATGCCTAAGGCCCGCCCTGTGTCTCTTATCGCAGCTCTGGCTCCCATGGTGCCAAAAGTAATGATCTGAGCTACGTGGTCCGAGCCATATTTCTGGTTAACATAAGACAGGACTTCATCTCGGCGGTCGTCCTGGAAATCAAGGTCAATATCGGGTAACTCACGGCGCTCGACATTAAGAAATCGTTCGAAAACAAGCCCATATGCCAGAGGGTCGACGTCGGTGACGCCCAGACAGTAGAGAGCCAGGCTGGCAGCAGCGCTTCCCCGAACGCCAAAATAGATGCCCTGTTCTCGGGTAAAGGAGATTATATCCCAAACAACGAGGAAGTAATCGGCAAATTTGGTCTTCTGGATGACATCAAGCTCGCGGCTAAGCCGTTCTTTGACCTCTGCGCCGGGCGCAGGGTAACGTTTTTCCAGTCCCTGCCAGCAGAGCTCAGCCAGGAAATCATCGGCTTTCCGGCCCCGGGGCAGTTCCACATGCGGCAGATGTAACTTGGTGAAATCCAACTCCAGCTGGCACATATCGGCAATGGCCTGGGTGGTTTCCACAGCCTGAGGCAAGTCAGCAAACAGTTGTTGTGCCTCTTCAGGACTTTTCAGATAGAAAAAATCGCCAGCCAGCTTGAGTCTCTTCTCATCATACACAGAGGTATTGGTCTGTACGCACAAGAGAAGTTCATGGGCTGGAGCGTCTTGTTTATCAATGTAATGTACATCAAATGTGGCTACCGGTGGTATGCTGAGGTTGGAGGATAACGAAACAAGCTCCTTGTTGATTTGCTCCAGTTCTGGCATAGGATGCCTTTGAATCTCCAGGTAATAGTCGCCGAAGACTTCCTTGTACCACGAAGCTACTCTGACAAGCTCGTCGTTTCGTCCATCGAGGATCAGTCGGGCCAGTTCCCCGTGGGCACACCCCGAGAGGGCGATAAGCCCATCATGGTGGAGCTTGAGAAGCTCTTTATCTACCCTGGGCTTATAGTAGAATCCCTCAAGGTGGCTCTTAGTAACCAGTTGGAGCAAATTGCGATAGCCCTTCTCGTTCTTGGCCAGTAAAGTGAGGTGATGTGGGGTTTTGCGGGCTGACTCTCGACTACGGCGATCGGTCTCGGCGACATAGACTTCGCAGCCAATAATTGGTTTTATACCCGCTTCCTTGGCGGCTACATAGAAATCGATGACGCCATACATGGCACCGTGGTCGGTAATAGCCAGGCTGTCCATGCCCAACTCCTTGGTCCGGGCGATAAGGTGGGGAATGCGACACATGCCATCGAGCAGGCTATATTCGGTGTGGACGTGAAGGTGGGTAAACTTTTGTGGCATCGGCTAGATTATAGCATCTGCGCCAAGAGCCCCAGATAGGAAATTCCTGCCTGTCGAAAATTTCTTTACCACCATAATGGACATCGCCGTCTACCTGCGCTTTTGGCTGAACCGGCCGCCAGGCTCTGAAGGTCACATTGCTGGATGAAAACAGATTGAGACCAAAGGTGTAGATGATGGGTTCTGGTTTTGTGGTAAACTTGGGAAGAAATGACCTACGATCTCGGAATAAGGAAAGGAGCCAGCGATGACGGCAGTTCGATTCAAGAAGATCTTTGAGCCAACGAACATAGGGCAGATGCGGCTGAAGAATCGGATAGTCATGCCGCCGATGGGAACTAACTATGCTGAGGCAGGCGGCGCAGTCAGTCAGAGAATGCTCGACTACTATGAAGCGAGGGCCAGGGGCGGAACAGGATTGATTATTGTGGAAGGAAGCGCTCCCAGCCTGCAGTGCAATATATCATTTTGGGGGTCTCCCTCCTACCAGGCATCTCTGGGAGATGACAAATTCATTCCCGGATGGAGAAAACTGACGGACGCCGCTCACAAATATAATACCAGGGTAGCTATCCAGATAATGCATGGCACCCTGGAGAACTGGAATGGAAAGGCAGTGCAGGTGGGTCCGAGCCCAGTAATAGTGCCCGCCAGGCTCATGGGTATTCTGGGAGTACCTCCTCATGAACTGACTGTGGAAGAAATCGCAGAGAGAGTAGAATGGTTTGCCTCGGCTGCCAGACGTGCCAGGGAAGCTGGCTTTGATGGAGTAGAGATCCACGGTGCTCACCAGTACATTGTCGCTGCATTTCTCTCCTCGGCTACTAACCAGCGCAAAGACAAATACGGTGGCTCAGTCGAGAACAAGGCAAGATTCTTGATAGAGATACTCCAGGCTGTCAGGAGAAAAGTAGGCCCGGATTTTCCTGTTTGGGTCAGGTTCAATGCCCAGGAATGGGGGATCGAGAGCGGGATTACCATTGAGGAGACCAAAAAGATGGTGCCTCTGGCTGTAGAGGCCGGGGCCCAAGCGCTGCACGTATCGGGCTATGGTGCTGGGTCTTATATAACCACCGCTCCAATTCCAGATACTGCAGGCTTTCTGGTGTCTCTGACTGAAGAAGTCAAGAAGCTAACCAAAGTCCCAATAATTGCGGTGGGGAGACTGGACCTTGAGCTTGGCGAGAAAATCGTCGAAGACGGCAAAGCTGACCTTATAGCCATAGGCCGGCGCCTTCTGGCCGACCCGGATCTGCCCAATAAGGTGGCCGAGGGCAGGCTTGACGAAGTTACCCCGTGTATAGGCTGTATGGAGTGTATTGAACGGCTGGTCTTCGACGAACGAGGCGAGGGTGTAACCTGCGTGGTCAACCCCGGTTTGGGCAAAGAGAAGGCATATCAGACAAGACCCGCGGGGAAGGTCAAGAATGTGGTTGCGGTCGGTGGCGGTCCGGCTGGCATGCAGGCTGCCGTTGTCGCAGCAAAGCGAGGTCATAAGGTTACCTTGTTCGAAAAGGAGGCGAAGCTGGGCGGGCAGCTGAATATAGCCGCTTTACCTCCATTCAAAAGCGATATCTTCCCCTGGCTAGACTATCTGGTCAGTCAAGTTGAGAACACTGGGGTAAAGGTTGAGTTGAATACAGATGCCACTAGTGAAATCGTTACTAGAAGGAAACCAGATGCCGTCATCATAGCCGCAGGGGGTAGTCCAGTCATGCCTGACGTACCGGGCATTGATAGACCAAATGTGGCTACTGCTCAGGATGTGCTCTCGGGCAAAGCTAAGGTAGGACAGAATGTGGTTATCATCGGTGGGGGTATGGTCGGTTGTGAGACCGGGCATTATCTGGCGGAGCAGGGAAAGACAGTGACCATCATCGAAATATTGAAGCGGATGGCTAACGACATGTTTCTCATGACAAGGCGCCGTCTCATGGATGGATTGAGGAACAAGAAGGTGACTCTGCTGGCCAGCACGACTTGCGAGGAGATAAGGGCAGACAGTGTTCTCGTAACCACTGCTGAAGGCAAGAAGGAAACTATTCCAGCCGACACAGTCATTGTAGCAGCCGGCTATGCAGCAAATGATCGCCTGTACAAAGCGCTGGAAGGCAAAGTGCCCGAAATATACTGCATAGGCAATTCTGCCAAGCCGCGGAGAATATTCGAAGCTAACAGCGAGGGATATCAGGCCGGCCTGGATTTGTAAGGGTTTCGGACAGGCTGGTTATTTGGGCGGCTGGGTGGTCAGGAACAGGTTAAACATATGTCTGAGGACTGGATTGCCCATTTGCTTGATCTGCAAAACATGGTAATCTCTTGACATAGGATACGAAAACCCAATAGTATGCAAGGCGGAGAAGGAAGGAGCGGGAAATGAAGCTAGTGACTTTCGGGGTTCCCACACCGGTTGGGCAGATACAGCGCATCGGAGCCATACACCAGGATCAGATTATCGACCTCAATATGGGTTATACACGTTACCTGGCTGACAAGTATGGCAATAATGTGGCATACGAAGTGGCAGCAGCAATCCTGCCGCCTGACATGATTGCCTTCTTGAGGAGGGGCGAAGAAGGGAAAGACAGGGCCGATCTGACCATAGACTATGTGGCGAAATATCAAGTCAAAGGCAGCCTGGTTGGTCCACGGGGAGAAAAGACAGTGTACGAGATGGGTGAGGTCAAGTTGAAGGCGCCCGTGCCGCGGCCGAACTCCCTTCGGGATTACCTCTCCTTCGAGGGCCACTCCAGCTTTTCCGGCAAGAGGCAGCTTGACAAGGGCTGGTATGAGATACCGGTTTGCTATAAGGGTAATCCGGACGCCGTCATCGGTCCTGAAGAGGTCATTCCCTGGCCCGCCTTTACCGACCTGCTGGACTACGAGCTGGAATATGGGGTATACATTGGCAAAGAAGGAAAGAACATCCCCAGGGAACGGGCAGAGGAATATATTGCTGGCTACACTGTCTTCAATGACATCAGTGCCCGTGATATCCAAATGAAGGAGATGCTGGCAGGTGGCCTCGGTCCGGCCAAAGGCAAGGACACCTGTAGCGTCATGGGGCCTTGCCTGGCAACTCCTGATGAAGTGGACCCTGGGAACCTGCGGATGACGGCCCGTGTCAACGGTGAGTTATGGTCGGAGAATAACAGCGGCACAGCATACTGGACATGGCCCCAGATTATCGAATTTGCCTCCATGGAGGAGACGCTATATCCCGGTGATTTCCTGGGCTCGGGGACAGTGGAGCATGGTTGCGGCATGGAGCTCAACCGCTGGATTCAACCCGGCGATGTCATCGAGCTGGACGTGGAAGGTATCGGCATACTCAGAAACCGTGTTGGGGAGAAGCCGCCGAAGCGCGTGTTCGCGCGTTGATAGTTCGGTGCACAACATGTTTGCGTGGCGTCGGATATCTGGATGATTGGACCTGAACAGGGTTCGCAGAGGGGGCACCACTATGAACAGGAAACATACAATTCCGACTTGGCAACACGGTGTCAAGCAGCTGGCTCCCAACGTATATGCCTATATTCAGGCCAAGGCTACCTGGTATTGGAGCAATGCCGGATTCATTGTGGGCAACGATTACGTGGTGGTCGTGGATTCGCTGGCTACGGTTGGCCTGACCCAGAGATTCAGAGATGAGATCAGAAAGATCACCGACAGGCCGATTCGCTATCTAATCAACACCCATCACCATGGAGACCATACGTACGGAAACCATGTGTTTGCAGGGGCTACTATAATCTCGCATGACTGCTGCCGCCGCGAGCTAACAGAGGCACGTATGCTGGATCCCAACTTGCTGAATACCATCTTCCCTGAATTTGATTTCCGGGGAATCACGGTCACGCCGGCCCATGTCACCTTCGCCAAGCAACTCACACTGCATATGGATGGGCAGGAAATCAGGCTGCTGCACTTTGGGCCTGGACATACTATAGACGACATAATTGTGCATTTGCCCCAGGAAGGTATTGTCTTTGCAGGCGACTTCATTTTTCTGTATTCCACCCCGCTGGGCATGGAAGGGTCGTTTGCAGGCTGGATTGAGAACCTGGATGCTATGGCGAAGCTAGGCGCCCGGACCTATGTTCCCGGCCATGGCCCGGTGTGCGGAGCTGAAGGGCTGAAGCAGTGTCGCGACTATCTGGTCCTGGTTCGAGGCGAGGCCAAGAAACGGTTCGACAAAGGCATGACCGTTGATGAAGCCGCCAAGGATATTCCCTTGGGGCAATTCAAGCAATGGCCTAACCACGAACGCATTCTCCTCAACCTCGAACGTCTATGGCGCGAGTTCCGCGGTGAAGACCCCGCCACCTCCAAGGTTAATCTTGCCCAAGTCTTCTTACGGATGGACACCATGGCCAAGGCAGGAGAGTTGTAGCACAGAATCGTGACCGGTTGAAGAGGACAAATAGCCCCACCCGTCCAAGGTCTGCCAGAATCTCGTCCTATCTAACAGAGGAGTCTTTACGATAGCCCTAAGAACTTACTAGGCCATCATCCTGCTCCCATTTCTTAGCTTGAGACTCGGAACCTAGCCTTTATCATTCAATTTACCGACCCTCTACCAATCGGGCGAAAATCTGGGAAAACGAAAAAAGGCTTGACAGTGCCGCGGGGGATGATACAGTATGAACTGGGATTCTGGGGGGACCAAATTGTTGCGAGTGCGCTATACTAGTCGTGTGCGCCCGTTCTTTTCCGGCGGCTGATATGGACCTAAGCGAAGAAAAGGAGCTCGTCACGCAAGCACAAAAATCCCCCGATGCTTTTGCCAAGCTTTACGACCAGTATTATCCCAAAATCTTTGGCTATGTCCTGAGGCGGAGTGCCAATATTGAAGCTGCTCAGGACATTACCTCTGAGACATTCTTGAAGGCATTGGGGAAGCTCTGGCAATTTCGCTGGCGCAATGTCTCTTTTTCCTCGTGGCTGTATAAGATCGCCAGCAATGAGACTAACCAGTACTTCAGGAAAGCTGAATACAAGAAATCCATATCACTGGAAGAACTGCAGGAGCAGGGCTTCGAACTGCGATCGCCCGATGACCCTGAAAGCGAACTGATAGAGGCGCAGGAAGAATTGAAACAACATCAAGACTTTCTGGAAATCCAGGAGAAAATCACTCAGCTCCCGGCTAAATACCAGGAAGTCATTGCCCTCAGATTCTTTGAGAAGAAACAGATTAACGAAATCGCCGAACTCCTGGGAAAAAGGGAAGGGACGATAAAATCCTTGCTCCATCGGGCCATCGAGAAACTAAGAGAGACAATCTAGATCACCTCACGCAAATCCGCTATCTTCCAGGCCGCGTAATGCAACCTTTTTCGACGCTCTGCATTTAACTAGTGGAAGGAGGAAAATGAAATGAATGAGAGGCAAATCGAAATGCATCCGCTACTGGGGAGCATAGAAGTGAACATTTCCGACCGAACCAGTGAGACAAATGAACGCCGTTATTCGTCACGTGCTTCCTCTTGGTACTTAGCGCAACCCGCGCTGCCTAATTTGAAGTACGCGCTGACAATAAACGGGTACGTGATTCTGCCGTAAAGGCGACAAAAGGAGGTAAAGCCTATGAAATACGAAGACTTAATTAGGAAACTGGAAGACCTTAAAACTCCGGATATCGAGTTACCGGGCCACAGACGGGCCCTAAGAATGTTTTTGCTCAACTCCGGCCGTTTTAAGGAAAGGACGATCATGAGTTGGGCAAAGGTACTGGCCCCCATTGCAGCTGCAGTGCTGTTAATAGCGCTTGTGGGAGTTTTCCCGGTGGATAGGTCCGGGCCTCTGTATTTGGGTGGGAGCCAAATCAGCACGTTCGCTTCCTACGATCAATTACAGGAATTTGTGAAGACGAACGCAGGATATAAACAGTTTTTCTGGAGACTCTCTGGAGGAGATGCCATTCTTGCACCAGGGAGTGAGGAAAGCCTTGCCCCTGCACCGCCTGTCACAGACCACTCTACCACCAATATTCAGGTTGCCGGCGTGGACGAGGCAGATATCGTCAAGACCGACGGTGTGTATATCTACCTGGCTTCGGGGAACAAAACTATCATCGTGAAAGGCTATCCGCCTGAGGAGGCTCAAGTGTTATCCGAAATCGAGCTGGAAGGCACGGTGATAGGAATATTCATAAACGGGGATAAGTTGGTCGTGTTTGAGGAAGAAACTCCGTATTATCCCTATCTTGACGTCCGCTGGGAAGGTGTAGACAAGATGTACGTGCCTTACAGGTCACCCAAGACGTATATCAAAGTATATGATGTTTCAGACAGGGCAAACCCCCAATTGGCGAGGGAGATTTCCGCCAATGGTCAATACATCAGTTCGCGGATGATAGGCGATTATGCTTACGTGGTAGTGAATGAGCCCGTGTATGAGGAAGAGGGTGAACTGAACCTGCCCAAGATTTCTGTTGACGAGGAAGAGGAGGAAATACCGGCTGAAGATATCTACTACTCCGATGTCGCCGATTATTATTATATGTACACGACCATTATAGCCGTAAACACACAGAACGATGGCCAGGAGCCAGCATACGAAACAATCCTGCTGGGAGCCAGCAGCAATCTCTATGTCTCTCCAAACAACATTTACCTGACCTTCCCGGTCTGGGGGACGGGTATGGGCGATCTTGACAAAACGTCTATCCACCGGATTCATATCGCCGGTGACGAAATAATACCTGTCGCCAGTGGTGAGGTCCCCGGTATGGTGCTGAACCAGTTCTCTATGGATGAGTATGGAAGCTACTTTAGGGTGGCAACTACAACCCACGGCGAAACACCCCTGAACAACGTGTACGTCTTGAATATGGCACTCAACATCACAGGCTCGCTGACAGGCCTTGCTCCGGGGGAAACCATCTATTCCGCCAGGTTTATGGGTGAGAGAGGCTATCTGGTAACCTTCAAGCAGGTTGACCCGCTATTCGTCATAGACCTCAGTGACCCCAATAACCCCAGAGAGCTGGGGTACTTGAAGGTAACCGGCTACTCAGACTACCTCCATCCCTACGACGAAACCCATATCATAGGGATAGGTAAGGAAACGACAGACGCGGGGACATTTGCCTGGTATCAAGGAGTGAAGATATCGCTCTTTGATGTCAGCGACGTCAACAACCCGGTGGAGATATCCAAGTATGAAATTGGTGACAGGGGCACTGATTCGCCCGTCTTGTGGGACCGCAAAGCCTTCCTGTTTGACAAGTCCAGGAACCTGATGGTGATACCCGTTTTGGAGGCAAAGGTAGACGTGACGGAGTATCCTGAAGGAGTTCCCGCGTGGGCTTATGGCGAGCCTGTGTGGCAGGGCGCTTACGTATTCCATGTGTCCCTGGATGCAGGTATCGAGGAGGAAGGCAAAATCACCCATGTGGAGAACATCGCCGACCCTGAAAAAGAGTATTACTACTATTACTCTCCTTTTGCAGTAGAGCGATCCCTATACATAGAGGATGTCCTCTACACTATTTCGCAGGCTAAGATAAAGATGAACAGCCTGGAGAATCTGGATTACATCAATGAAGTGGAGCTCCCACACTCGACCTGGACACCTACTGACTACATGCCCGTCGAGCCCCGGACTGAGGAACCATCTCAGGGTGCTGAATCCGGAAGTGAAGCGTTTCCAAAATAGTGGAATTTGAACGGAAGAGTAAGATTAGACAATCTAAGTATTAATAGGAGGTAAATGGAAATGAGAAACAATATTGTTAGAGCAGTCCTGTGCCTGGTGTTAATCGGCACGGCGCTTACAAGTCTCCAGTGCACGGTGGTTTATCCCGGGCCTTCGGAAATCAGCAGGTTCTCTTCTTACCAGGAATTGAAGGGATTTGTGAATGCGAACACACAGGATAAGGATATGCTCATTACTCCGGGTCGGTTCTGGTCAGGCGCTGCGGAAGAAGAAGGCGATGCCGCTGCACCCGCTGCATCCGACTACTCCACGACCAACATTCAGGTTGCTGGAGTAGACGAGGCAGACATCGTCAAGACCGACGGAGAGTACATTTACGTCGTCTGCGGGAACAAGACTATCATCGTGAAGGCCTATCCACCTGAAGCAGCTCAAATCGTGTCTGAAATCGAGTTAGGAGGGGCCATAATAGGAATATTTGTCAACGGAGATAGGCTGGTCTTGTTTGAGCAGGAAATGCCGTACTACCTGTATTATGACGATGTGCCCGCTCTCAAGGAATCCTACATGCCTTACGTATCACCCAAGCTATTTATCAAAGTCTATGATGTCTCAGACAGGGAGAATCCTCAACTGCGGAGGGAGGTTTCTACCAATGGTCAATACATCAGTTCACGGATGATCGGTGATTATGCGTATGTGGTGACAAATGAGCCCGTGTACGAGGAAGAGGGCGAAGTAAATCTTCCCGAGATTCGTTGCGGCGGCAACGAGACGGAAATACCCGCCACAGATATCTACTATTCCGATGTCGCTGACTACTATTATATGTACACGACCATTATGGCTGTAAACACGCAGAACGATGCCCAGGAGCCAACATATGAGACAATCCTGCTGGGGGCCTCCAGCAACCTGTATGTCTCTCTGAGCAACATTTACCTGACTTTCCCTGTGTGGGGGACCGATATATTGGGGAGGGAGGTCTGGGATTCTCCGAAGACCTCTATCCATCGACTTCATATAGCAGGTGCCGAAATGGACTATGTGGCCAATGGCGAGGTGCCCGGCATGGTGCTGAATCAGTTCTCCATGGATGAGTATGAAGGCTACTTCAGAGTGGCAACCACAACCCAGGGGGAGACAACCGGGAACCACGTATACATTCTGGATATGGATCTGAACATTGTGGGCTCACTGGAAAACCTGGCTCCAGGGGAGATGATCTATTCGGCCAGGTTTATGGGTGAGCGAGGCTATATGGTGACATTCAGGCAGGTTGACCCCCTATTTGTCATAGACCTGAGTGACCCCAATAACCCCAGAGAGCTGGGGTACTTGAAGGTAACCGGCTATTCAGGCTACCTTCATCCCTATGACGAGAACCACCTTATAGGGATAGGTAAGGAGACAACAGAGGAGGGGGAATTCGCCTGGTATCAGGGAGTGAAGATATCGCTGTTTGATGTCAGCGATGTCAGCAACCCGCAGGAGATATCAAAGCTTGAAATTGGTGACAGAGGCACTGATTCACCGGTTCTGTGGGACCACAAAGCCTTCTTGTTTGACAGGTCCAGGAACTTGATGGTGATGCCCATCCTGGAGGCGAAGGTCGACGTTGCGCAGTATCCTGAGGGAGTCCCCGCGTGGGCCTACGGCGAGCCTGTTTGGCAAGGCGCTTACGTATTCGATGTATCCCTGGATGGAGGTATCAGTCTGCAAGGTAGAATCACCCACATTGAGAACATCGCCGACCCTGAAAAGGAGTACTATTACTATTACTCTCCCTTTGCAGTAGAGCGATGCCTCTACATAGAAGATGTTCTCTACACTATTTCGCAGGCCAAGGTAAAGATGAACAACCTGGACAATCTGGGTTACATCAATGAGGTGTTGCTGCCGTACTCAACCTGGACACCTTACGAGTACCCGCCTGATGAGCCCCGGGCCGAGGAACCGGTTCCACCTCCAGGTGCCTAATCTCGGGATGAGGAGCTTCCAGTTGACCGATTTTGAACTGAGATGAAGAATCCAGATATTGATAGGAGGTGAATGAAATGAAAGTATTGCTAGTTGTGTTAGCCCTGGTGCTACTGCTGCCGGTGACGGCTTGTAATCAACAGGTAGCGGGTGAGCTGCTGATGTCGGACAAACCGCGGGAGACATCGCCCGACGTCAGCGAAGCTGATCTGGCTCTGCTGACCGGGGGAAACAGCGCCTTCGCTTTCGACCTTTACCAGGCTCTTAAGGAGAAGGACGGTAATCTCTTCTATTCTCCTCACAGCATCTCAGTGGCACTGGCGATGACATATGCTGGAGCCCGCGGCGATACGGCAGAGCAGATGGCGGACACCCTTGAGTTCTTGCTTGAGCAGGAGAGGCTGCACCCGGCGTTTAACTGGCTCGATGCCGAACTTGCCAGTAGGGGTGAAGGTGCTCAAGGCAAGGACGGCGAGGGATTCAGGCTGAACATTGTCAACGCCATCTGGGGCCAAAAGGACTATAGCTTCCTTACGGAGTTTCTCGATGTCCTGGCCGAGAACTACGGGGCCGGACTGAGAATATTGGACTTCATGACCGAGCCAGAAAAGTCCCGTATCACTATCAATGAATGGGTCAGTGACCAGACAGAAGATCGCATCAAAGACCTTATTCCGCAGGACGCAATTGATGCCCTGACCCGACTTGTGCTAACCAATGCCATCTACTTCAATGCCGCCTGGGCGTATCCCTTCGATGAAGACGTGACAGCGAACGGCGCCTTCTATCTACTTGACGGCGGGCAGGTGACAGTGCCGATGATGAGACAGACAGAGTCCTTCGGCTACACCGATGGGGAAGGGTACCAGGCAGTTGAGCTGCTCTATGATGGCGATGAACTCTCCATGGTAGTCTTGCTTCCGGCATCCGGGAACCTCCAGGCTTTTGAAGAAGGACTTGAGGCCGAGAAGGTGAGTGACATCATAAGCGGTCTGCAGCCTGCCCAGGTCGCCCTGACGATGCCCAAGTTTGAATTTGACTCAGACTTCAGCCTGAAGGATACGCTCACTGAGATGGGTATGCCGGCTGCTTTTTCTGGAGCTGCCGATTTCTCCGGGATGACGGGTACAGCGGACCTATGCATAAGTGAAGTGCTGCACAAGGCCTTTGTCTCGGTGGATGAGGCAGGCACTGAGGCGGCAGCGGCCACGGCAGTAATCATGAGAGAAACCGCAGTGCCCGGTGAGCCAGCCGACGTCACCATAGACCGCCCCTTCATCTTCCTGATTCGCGACATTGAGACGGGTGCCATTCTCTTCGTGGGGCGTGTCCTGAATCCCGGCGCATAGGTAAGTGCTACCCGTATTGTGAAAGACTTGTTGTCGGCTCTGTAATATACAAGGGCTGGATATCCGGGCGCCGGGAGAATCCAGCCCTTCCGATATCTGGGATAACCGTAGTTCATCACCCTACGTTCGCCCCTTTCCTCTTTGGTCGCTTCTGGGCATGCTAGTGAGACGTAACACAACATCAGTCCCTTACGAAAGTGGGATTACCAACGGGTGATTGACGGGAAAGAGAACGAGTCTTAGACTATGTTCAGTTAGTCTTAGGGGGTGTTGCATATGCCTGTGAAAATAAACGGTCGAACTTATTATAGGACTGCCGAGGTGTGCCAGATAGTCGGGATAGGCAAGAGCACTTTGTTCCGCTGGATCAGGCAAAGCATCGTAAATGACGCTGAATATAGAGATAGGAAAGGGTGGAGGCTATTCGCGGAGGACGAACTACTCCATCTCAAATGCGAGACTAACAGAATTCAGACGAACCGTGTGGCCGAAATGTGAGAAATACCATTGATAGTAATGAGACGGGGCTACGCGTTATTGAGTCATATGAAAAAGGGGATGAGATTATGAATATTATAGGTAATGTTGCTAAAGATGATGTGGTTGTGCTGGGCGGGCATGAGTTCAAGCGAGTCAAGAATGGATTAGATGAGGCTCAGGTAACATCCTTCATTAACGAGCTTATCAACGAGCGAGACAAACTGGCTCAGTCCCAAGATCATCTGGCGTCTCTTAACAGGCTTGCGGAAAGGGCCATTGTCGAAGCAGATAAGCTGGCTATGCAGATCAAGACAGAGGTTGCGGAACAAGCTAAAGCTGAAAGCGCTGCCATCGTAGACAAAGCCAAGGAGCAAGGTCGACAGATGGTGGAAAAGAAGATAGCTGAAGCTGTAAAGCTTGCTAACGAAGAGACTAATGCAATCAAGGCCAAAGCTGAAAAGGAAGCAGCACTGCTACTAGAGAACCAGAAAAACAAAATCTGGGGGGAACTACGCAACCTTGTTAATCAACAATCCGGCTATTTGCTGGAAGAATTGGAACGCCTTAAGCAACAGGCAGCGGCGATCCAAGCAGATTTTGACAATAGGTCGCCTGAATTTGGAGAAGGGAAGAGCACTGCAACCGTCGAAATCGCGCAAGAGAAAGACGGCGCAGCAGGGGAATTTGCTGAACAGAGCGACACCATGATTACGGAAGCGAGCAAGAAGACAGTTGGCGAGTGCCCGCATCAACCGGAGCCAAGCTGGCTGGCTATGGACGACGCTGAAAAGAGCTTCGAGCCCTCGGAACTACTTCGGATTGAAGAGCAACCAGAGTCGGGCAAGCCGCAATGGGAAGTGGAAATCTTGCCTCCGTTTGAAATAGCCAAAATTATGGAGGTTGTGTCCTTCCTCGACCAGTTGCCCGAAGTGGTCAATACTGAGATGATTGTACCTCAGATTGATGCGCCTTTAATTCTGGTCTTCCTGCGTAGGCCAATAAATGTCGTTGATGTGCTGCAAAAGGTTCCTGCAGTGGCTTATGTTGAAGAAGTCATGGCCAACATAGCTTCTACCAATGGCAAACCACGGAAGGTTCGCATAAGCCTCTCAGAGGAGAAGAAACCGTAAGATAGAGAAATAGGCAGCACACGTCTCAGCCATGACAAACAGTTAAGATTTTCTGAGAGTCCGATCGCTACTTGACAGTCGACTGGTTGAGACGGGCGAAGGAGCCGACGGTCTTGGGGGGCAATGGCTTGGCAAAAGGTTTGTCCGTACGAAGTGTTTCGATTGGATCTTAAGATACCGATTGGCTCTAAGGGATAATCTTTGCCGAGGTTTTGGCCCCAATCGCTATTTCCGGGTGATGTGGTAACTAGTCCTCGAAACGGGATTGGAACCGACCCTCATCGGTGTCAGGAAATTCCTTAAAGGACATTCAAGATTTTTCCCGCCCTAAAAGTGTCCCATTTTCCCTGACGATTTACAATTGAGTCTTTGCATCAAGATGGCACACGAATGATTTTTATCCATTTTGTTGGGTCTTCTTCAAGGCCAACTCTGCGGCAAAACGAACATCCTCATCACCTAAAGCCCTTGTAAGAGCTTCGATAGCTCCCGGGTCTTTGAGCTTCTCAAGGGCAAACGCTGAACTTATCTTCACTTCCTTGTCCCTATCTTGCAATGCCTGGCAGAGCACACTCAGTATCTCATTAGAGTGTTCGCTTTTTCTCAGGGCTTTCTCAGCAAGGATTTGAGGGATTCTTTTCCTGATACGCTTGTCTTTACTGGTGTGCAGTGCTCTAATAAGGGAGTCTGTAACAGGATAATTTGTGACAGCTAATATGGAGGATGCGTAGGACCAGGCATAATCATCCGCCAAGAGAGCCATAACTTCCCGCACTGTGGATTCTGCGATTTCTTTTGAATCCTTTGTTATATCCGTCCCAAGTATATCTGCAATAGCTTTCCACACATGTTGCCTCGTATCTTTATCCTTCTTCAACACGCTCACTAATGGCATTAACGTGCCTATATCTCCTATTTTACCTAAAGCATTAACAGACAAGCGTCGAATATCATTATTCTTATCTTTCAATAAAGGGACAATGTATTCCGCAGCCGCACGGTCGGCTATTTTCTCCAAGGCTTCTAGCGCGCTGATTCGTTCACCTTTATCCCGGCTTCTTAACATATGACAGAGTGGAATCGTTGCCTTGCTGTCCCTCATATGACCAAGAACGCTTGCAGCCCCTTTTCGAAGGGTACTATTTTCGCTATTCAATGCTCGTAATAGAGGTGGTATCGCTAGTTCTCTGAACTCACGAAGAGAATGTTCCGCGGCAAATCTTACACCGAATTCATCATCTTTAAGAAGTTGAACAAGAGATTCTATGGACTCTGCATCTTTTATTCTTCCCAGAGGCTTAGCTGCTGCTTCCCTTACATTGCTTTTTGGGTAACTTAGGGCTAGTATCAGGGGCTGTACTGCTGGTTTCCCCATTTCGGCGAGAGCATTTCCTGTGACCATTCTGATAGCCAAATCCTCGTCCTGAAGACACTGGATAAGAGCTTCTATGGCTCTAGGGTCTTTAATCCTTCCCAGAGTCTCAGCTGCTGCTTCCCTTACATTGCTTCTTGGATCACTTAGGGCTAGTATCAGGAGCTGTACTGCTGGTTTCCCTATTTCGACAAGAGCCTGTACCGCACTATTTCTCACCTGAAATACGCTGTAGTCCAGAGCTTTTATCAAACCTCCGATATCCTTGTTGGCAACAACTGATTCCACATCTACCTCCGGCAGATGCATCTGCTCAATGATGTATTCTAAACGCGGTATATTGCATCCTTTCACGATCTGTTGCTTCAGAGTTTCCCACCATTCAGTTGTACTGGTTTCATCGTCTTTTCTGAAAGATTTCAGAAGATCATCCGGGTTGTATTTTATTATTAGATTGGCAACAAAACTCATAAGAGTAGGAGGCGGGTACCACGTGGCGATACGAGCATATTCCCACCCCATGGAATTGACATGCATGGCTTCAAGCATAAACCTCAACAGCGCTTCAGATTCTTTTAGCGTCAGAGTCTTTTCATTGATAGAATGGCGAGACCTCTCAAAAACTACGTAACAATCAAAAGGATCGAATAATCCAGAATACCTAGAAATCTCGATTCTGAAAGGGAAGGCTTGGTATATAGGATACGTCCTTTCCAGCCATTCCATCAGGTCAAGCATATGCTTACTACTACCGTATTCCCAATGAATCGGAGCTCCTTCTTTACGTCCATCTTGTATTGCTTTCCTAATTACGTCTTCGGGACTTCCGTAAGTTCGCATTTGATTGCCTGCCAATTGTTCGCCTTCAGCTATAGCTTGCTCAAGCTTAGCAATATCCCCCATCAATTCTTCATCGTACTTGTCAATTAAACTCATATGAATTTCTCTAGAAGATGTATATCGTCAACAGAAGTGGGACAATTCGGCCATCGAAAATAGTGGACTCCTTAAAAACCATGCCCCTGCTCCCTGATAATTTTATTATACTCCCTTGTACCTTTTAACGTCCTGTTTTTCGCCCCCTTTCCTCTCTATTTATTTCATGATGCCTGCCAGAGGCTGTTGGTTAGCTATTCTATCATGGCTTACTCCTTCTTTTATCGCTAATCTACCTGCTTTATAGACAATCTCTCCTAGGCCACTCCATTTCTTTCTTTAGATCCAGATATAAAGATCATTCAGCAACTGTCTCCAGTCGTTGCGAGCCCTTCGCTCCCCGTCATTCTGAGCGGGGTGAAGAATCTTGCATAGTTCAGGGTAAACTCTGCTTGACAATCCCATTAGATTGCTTCGGTATGAGATGCCTCGCAATGACAGTAAAGGCTCACAGATATAGTTATTTGACCGATGCTGTGCAAAACGATATTGTTTACGCAAGCCCGTTGATTCGGTGATTCCAAATGATAATGTTTGAGGCGCGATGCGGCACTACCGCTATGGGAATAATGCCTCATAGGAATGTTGAGCAGGCGCTGGGGCTCGCCTTGAGCTTGGATATCCCGTTCTGGCCCCAGCTTCCCAAAGTGAGCCTGTATGAAGATATGTATGTTCAAACATCGCAGAATTTCCCTGGCATAGCTATTGACTTTGACAAAGGGAGGCTTAGTTTTGACACGTCCCGATTTGAACGAGAACTCGATGCATATTTCGCGAAAATGGATGTCCCGGAGACCTTTGCCCTCACCACCCAGTATTCGGCAGTATTCCGCAAGTTTCTGTCCAGGGAGCTTCAAGATTACAGAGCTATCAGGGGACAGATAACTGGTCCCGTCAGCTTTGGCTTTAAGGTGCTTGATGAGAACCTCAAGCCAATCATTTATAACGATGAGGTAAGAACCGTTTTGTTTGATTTCATTCAGAAGAAAGTCAACATCCAGTATCGGGCGCTCAAGGGAAGGAATCCCAATGCCTTTGTCTGGCTGGACGAGCCAGGGCTGGGTTACGTGTTCAGTGGTCTCTCGGGATATAATGAGCAACAGGCTAAAGAACACTACCATGATTTTGTTGAAGGCCTGGAAGGTCCCAAAGGGCTGCATCTCTGTGCTGAGGTGAACTTACCTTATCTATTAGAGCTTGGGGTGGAAATTCTGTCCTTCGATGCCTATCAAATTGGGTTCATGCCCAAGGAATATGCAGGTAACGTGGCTGAATTCATAAAGAAAGGCGGGATTATCTCGTGGGGCATTGTTCCCACTGAATCCACAGTCCTGGCAACGCAGACACCAAGAACATTGGCAACGACACTTTCCGGCTACTGGGAGGTGGTCTCCCAGAATACAGGTTTATCCTTGAACCAAATTGCCATGCAAGCATTGGTGGCGCCGGCCAGATGCTGCCTTAGCGACATAGGGCAGAGTAGTACCACCGATAAGAAGGCTGGCGAATGCCAGATCTCCAGCTCTGAGGAAAAGATAGTGGAGAAGGCATTTGCCTTCTTGCCTGAGCTGTCACAGATACTGAGAGATAGGTATGGCGTATAAAGAAGAGAGTAATATGAAAGTGTTGGGGATTATGGGCAGCCCGAGAAGGCAAAGCAATACCGAGATACTTCTGGATAAGGCGTTGGAAGGTGCCAGGGAGGCCGGAGCCGAGGTCGAAAAGGTGCTGGTCTCGAAGCTCAAAATCTCACCGTGCCTGGAAATATATGCCTGTCGTAAGGACGGCAACTGTGCCATCAAAGATGATATGCAGTCGTTATACAAGAAGCTTCTGGAAGCAGGCCACGTCATTCTTGCTTCGCCGATGTTCTTCTATGGTATTACTAGCCAGGCGAAAGCAGTAGTAGACAGATGTCAGGCTCTTTGGGTAAGAAAACATGTGCTGGGCATGGGCAAGGAAGATAAACGAGAGCGAAGGGGCGTATTCATTTCGGTAGGCGCTACTCGAGGTACAAAGCTCTTTGATGGTGCTGTGCTCACCGTGAGGTATTTTTTTGATGCGATAGGTGTGAAATATTCTGGCGATTTATTAGTCAGGGGAATTGACAATAAAGCTCAAATCAAGGAGCATCCCACCGCTCTCGAGGATGCATTTCGCCTGGGACAAGAGCTTGTCCGTGGGAAGTAGAGACGGACAGTGAAGGCCATAAGAGTTGAGAACCTAACAAAGAGGTTTGGTCATCTTGTTGTGGTAGACTGTATCTCATTTGAATAGGTTCTTACTTCTTCTCGAAGATGGAAGCCGACTTACAGAGAATAAAACAGAGATTGGGACAAGTTCCACCTAATTACGTCAAATGATGAAGGCAGTACAGATCCAAACCGCGTACAAAGTAAAGTTTGTTAATCGTGGTCAACCTTAGACTGCGGGAGGTGTTTCATGCAACTATCACCAGAAGAAAGACACAGAATCTACGAGGAAGAGAAAGCACGAATTGAGGCTGAGCAGAAGCAACGGATGACTGCAGGTGGTTCATCCACCGGACTGGAGCCGAATGTTGCCGGGTTGCTTTGTTATGTCGGAGGCTGGATTAGCGGTATTGTCTTTCTTGTAATCGAAGAGAAGAGTAAATTCGTCCGCTTTCATGCCCTCCAGTCAGTAGTCACATTCGGTGCCTTGACTGTTGCCGGTGCCCTTCTAGGCT
>Ga0256868_10000513_pt1 | contig 22554 bp, 29 predicted proteins | sample RVTome_13_FD_187341 | JGI IMG/M metagenome (GOLD analysis project Ga0256868, IMG submission 187341) | Soil microbial communities from uranium-contaminated site in the Upper Colorado River Basin, Wyoming, United States - RVT92D227 HiSeq ...
AGATTCTCTCCTAATGACGACATAAACACGGACTACATCATATCCGGGAGGTACAAGTTCAAGATAGACGACATGAACGAGCTCGCGGCTCATGTGATGGAGGACATAGACGCGGTGTTCGCCAAAACCGTGAAGAAGGGGGACTTCGTCGTTGCCGGAAGGAACTTCGGGTGCGGTTCGAGCAGGGAACAGGCGCCGAGGGCACTGATGGCCGCAGGGGTCTCCGGAGTGATTGCGAAATCGTATGCGCGCATATTCTACAGGAGCGCGTTCAACATCGGGCTGCCTTTGGTCGAGTGCGACACCGATTGGATAAAGGCAGGCGAGAGCCTCGAGGTGGACCTCGACCAAGGGACAGTCACGAGCATCGACACAGGCTATTGTATTGAGAGCGCGAAGATGCCGAAGACCATGCAGATACTGCTCGGTGACGGCGGGCTCATCGCTCACATAAAGAAGCATGGCGGCTTCGCTCTGGAGTGAGCCTATGGCACCGGCGAAGACAATATCGATACCCTATATCGAGGGCGATGGAATCGGCCCGGAGATCATGCGCGCTACGAGGTGCGTCATCGATTCTGCAGTGAACAAGGCCTACGGTGGAGACGTCCGTCTGGCATGGATGGAATTGCTGGCAGGCGAGGCTGCCTTCAGAGCCTATGGAGAGTACCTCCCAAAGGAGACGCTGCAGGAGATAACGCAGGCCAAGGTGGCGCTCAAGGGCCCTTTGTCAACGCCTGTTGGCGGCGGGATCAGGAGCATGAACGTCGCGCTAAGACAGAAGCTGGATCTGTACTGCAGCATCAGGCCAGTCAGATATTTCGAGGGAGTGCCGAGCCCTGTCAAGGAACCACAGAAGTTGGATGTCGTGATATGCAGGGAGAACACGGAGGATGTCTACAAAGGGGTGGAATGGAAGCGCGGCTCCGATGAGGCCATCGCGCTCCTCTCGATCCTGAGGGAGAGGTTGGGAGTAGAGCTCAGGGAAGACAGTGGCATAGGGATAAAACCCATCTCGGAGTTTGCGTCCAAAAGGCTTGTCAGGGCAGCTATCAAGTACGCGATCCAGAAGAGCCGCACCTCGGTGACTCTCGTTCATAAGGGAAACATAATGAAGTTCACTGAGGGGGCTTTCAGAGACTGGGGCTATGAGCTGGCAAAGGCAGAGTTCGGAGATGCGACGATCACTGAAGCCGAGATCGCATCATCTGGAAGGCCTAGACCTGATGGCAAGGTGCTGGTGAACGACAGGATTGCGGACAACATGTTCCAGCAGATCCTGACACGGCCGAGCGAATACTCCGTGTTGGCAACCCCGAACCTGAACGGAGACTACCTTGCGGACGCGTGTGCTGCCCAGGTTGGCGGCCTGGGTCTGGCCCCCGGAGCTAACGTCGGAGACAGCGCCGCGGTGTTCGAGGCGGTCCACGGGACAGCTCCCAAATATGCCGGAAAGAACATCGCGAACCCCAGTGCTCTCATGCTTTCCGGCGTGATGATGTTGGAGCACCTGTCTCTCGGAGAAGCTAGCAGGTCCCTGATGAAAGCGATAGAGCGGACCCTTGCCGAGGGAACGCTCACGCAGGACCTGGCTCGGATGTCGGGGTCTTCAAGGGCCTGCGGCACCAAGGAGTTCTCAGAAGCAGTCGCCGCGAGGATCTGACCTCACTCGGATTCCCTGAGCCGTTGTCTGAGCTCCATCATCTGCTTCTTGTCAATGCCTCTCTCGGTTGCGAAGCTGAAGATCGTGGCGAGGATAGTTGTTCCCAGTATCACGATCAGGGTGACATTGAGAAAGAGTATCCCAAGATCGTCGTTCCAGATAGCGAGTCCCGCGAGAGAGGCCGCAGGGAGAGTGGCCAATACAGCTGCGGACAGCCCTTTCGGCATCATTGAGAATACCGCGTTTGCATCGCCTGTTTCGAGGTCTCCAACCCTCCAAGTCAGCGCAGAGGTCATCCTCCTCACTAGCACGATGATACTGATCACGAGCAGGCCGGCCACGAGATGTGTGGTGCTGAATGTGTCGAACCGGAACATCAAGCCCAGATATACGAAGAAGAAAGTCCGGACGAAGAAGGTGATCTCCGACTGGAAGTGGTGAATGTGGTCGTCAGATAGGGATGCCAAGGAGAGCGAGGTCAGCTTTCTCTTCACGAACTGCCTGTTGCCGATCGCGAGGCCAAACGTCAGCGCGGCCACCGCGCCGGAGCTGTTGACCGGCGGCAGCTCGACTGCGCCCGCGATCACGAACAGGGCCGCGACAGTGATCATGTATGACAATGGCTGGTTGTGGAGCCGGTCCAGGACGAAGAGCCAGGCCGTGCCTGCGAGTGCTCCGACCACTCCTCCCACAGTGAACTTGATGGCGATGTCCGTGCCGATGCTGACGATGTCGAAATCGCCAATCTGTATCAACGATATGAGTGTGATTGTGGTCACAATCACAAGTACATCTGTGATTACACTCTCCATGATCAGCATTCCCTTCGTTCTCGGGTGTATCCTCATCCTTCGAGCCAGAGGAATCACAACGGCCTCCGTCGTCCCACCCACGATCGATCCGAGGGTGAGGGCGAGCAGAAAATCCATGTCGAGTATGAAGTGAAGTATGACTCCTATGAACAACATCTCTAGGATGAACGTGAGCACGGACATGAGTGCGGACAATTTCATCGACTGAAGCACCGTCCGGATGTCGAGAGAGAGTCCGCCATCGAACAAGATTATCACGAGAGCCGCCGATAGGAAAAGGTCCTTGAACGTGTCGATGTTGGCCAGGGTGTCGGTAGTCACGAGCTCGAACCGTGTCCCGAGTATGTCTGGCCCTATGACCATTCCCAGAAACACGAGTATCAGTATGTCTGGAATTCTGTACTTGTTGAATATCGCGTTCCCAAAGAAACCGACGAAGATTATGGCCCCGATCGCGAGAAACGCAGTGATCGTGTCAGTATCCATTCTGTGACACACCGGGCCTGGCCAGGTCCGGCAGGCTCTGGAATATCCATCTGCTGGACTAGGCTTGGGACTAAAGAACGTCGTCCGAGGGTATTTGATTGTATTGGCACGGCTCGTATCCATGATATCGCGTGCTCGCGATATCCGGCTGATGCCCAGCTCGCACGGCCAATTCTTAATACACTCGCCGAAGATTCCCCTCAGGTATGACGATAGAGGGAATCGCGTCCGACCCAGCAGACGAGGTGGAGACGGACTACGATGTTGTCATCATCGGTGCTGGACCCGCAGGTCTCTCGGCGGGCATCTATGCCAGGAGGGCAGGCCTCAACTGCGTTATCCTGGAGAAAGGAGTTCCTGGCGGACAGGTTCTCACGAGCCCGATGATCGAGAACTACCCCGGATTCTCCGAGATTCCCGGGATGAAGCTCATGGACACCATGGCCGAGCACGCGCGCAAGTACGTAGATATCCGAGAGGGAGAAGAGGTCATCCGCGTGAAGTCTGGAGACAAGTTCGAGATCACGACCGTCTCTGGAAAGTACTCCTGCAAGGCGATCATCCTGGCGACTGGTTCTACCCACAGAAAGCTCGGCTGTCCGGGTGAAGAGGGCATGACTGGAAGGGGAGTGAGCTACTGTGCGACCTGCGACGGCTTCTTCTACAAGAAGAAGGACGTCGTCGTGGTGGGAGGCGGCAACACAGCCCTCACGGACGCCCTATACCTTCATTCGATCGAGTGTCATGTGACCATCGTCCACAGGCGCGACTCGTTCCGCGCCGACAGACACTTGTTCGAGAGCGTGCGACAGCGAAAGATACCGATACTCTGGAATACCGTTGTCGAGGAGATACGCGGCGGTGATGAGGTCAGGGAGGTCAAGCTCAGGGACCTCAAGACGGGAACGACCTCGACTATCAAGTCCGATGCTGTCTTTGTCGCCGTAGGTGAGGTGCCGAGCAGCCAGCTTGCCGCCGAGCTCGGGCTCAACATGGACGCCGGAGGCTTCGTGACGGTAGACCGCAGTTTCAGGACCAACGTGCCTTTCGTGTACGCGGCAGGTGATGTGTCAGGGGGCATTCGCCAGATCGTTGCCGCTGTTCATGGTGGAGCCGCAGCAGCGCTCTCATGTTTCGAAGACCTGGCTAATCCATACTACAGAAGGACCGAGTGAGCATCATCTCGGTATGTTCTCGTCGAGGAACCGCGTGCTCCTCTCGTAGAGGTCTTTGAGGTTCTTTCTTTTCCTAGGCCAGTGTCCCTCGTCCTTGTACTCGTGGTATTCGACCTTCTTGCCCAGCTTCCTGAGCTTCTTCACAACCGTCCTCGATTCCGTCGGAGGGCATCTGACGTCCTGTGCGGAGGCTGTCATCAGGAGGGGCGCCCGGAGACGGTCCAAGAAGTATATCGGAGACCTCTCCCTGAAGAACTCAGGGTCTTTCTTCGGATCTCCCATCTTGATCGCATCATAAGCCTTGAGGAAGCCCCTCTCGGTTGCCATCTCGGTTTCCCAATCGAAGAAGCCGACAATGGAAACCCCCGCAGCCCACAGCGCGGGCTCTTTAGTGAGGGCGAGCATGCATAGGAAGCCGCCATAGCTCGCGCCCCAGTATCCAAGGCGTCCTTCTTCGACAAGGCCCGAGTCGAGGAGGTATCTGCCTGCCATGAGCGTGTCCTCGAGATCCCCTCCCCCCATGTCCTTGTCGTGAAGGTGCAGGAACCTTCTTCCATGCCCGGCCGATCCTCTGTAGTTGGGCTCGAAGACCGTGAACCCTTTTGAGGCCAGCATCTGAGGTAGCTGGTCCCAGGCGTCACGGGTCTGCATCTCGGGACCGCCATGAGGCATCACTATCCCGGCTTTCCTGGATTGGTCTCGAGGAACGAACAGCATGCCTCCAATCATCTCGCCGTCGAATGACTCGTAGGCCACCTGCCTCGGGTACACGAGGGATCCTTTCGGATACTCCTTCCGAAGGAACCGCGAGACACGGACCGGCCTCCCGGTCCGCTTGAGGAACATCTCTTCTGGCCTGCAGGAAGTGCCAGTGATGAACACCATGCCCGTACCGTTGGGCAGCCATGCGGCGGACCTGGTCACTCCCGCCTTCGACGATACCACTTGCGTCCTTCCCCCGGTCCTCAGCTTCAGCAGGATGTTGGGACCGTCCACCTCCAAGTAGACCAGGCTGTGGCCGTCGGGGGACCACTGAGGATTGTACTTGTCATTGCGCGAGCGCACGAGCCATCTTGTCCTTCCTGAGGAGATGTCAAGCTGCCCGATGTCCGCGGAATCGTTCTCATTGGAGGTGAAAAGGAGCCTCTTTCCATCAGGGGACCACGGGTTTGTGATGCCTCCAAATTCCGAGGGGAGGTCGTATTCGACTCCCCTCTTGAACAGTATCTTCTTGGTCTTACCTCGAGCCACGTCGGCTACAGAGGCGTAGTTCTCGTGGCCCACGCCTGTTCCGTAGGCGATGGTCCTGCCGTCAGGAGACCATGCGAAGCTCATGACTGGCAGCCTCTCGTTCGTCAGCTTCCTTATCCTGCCGCCTTTGGCAGGTATCAGATACAGGTTCTCGATGTCCTTCTCTCTGTTGGAGATGAAGGCTATTGTCTTACCGTCTGGAGAGTACTCGGGATGGTTGTTGTCCTCTCCTCCTCTTGTGAGCCTCTTCTTGTGTGTGAAGTCGGATCGCACCGTGAATACATCGTGGTTCTCGTCTCCAAGATAGTCCGCTCCGAAAGCCACATTCTCTCCGTCGGGGGAGTAGACGGGCCATCGCAGTGACCTATCCTCTCTGAGCACCGTTCGGAGTCGACCGGTTTTGATGCTGAGCAGTGCGAGCTCCCAATCAGTTCCTCTGTTGGCTGAGCATACGATTCTATCGGAGCCTGGATGTACCGAGAAATCCTGGATCTCGACGAAGTCGAACAGGTTTGGCAGCTGCTTGGCCATGTGATCACTCAGCGCCGGATATGCGCTCCCCCTCCTTTACATTTTGGAGTGTCGTCGCAAATCGAGCTGCAGGTAGTGTATCTCCGCCTTGTGCAGTTCTTCCTTGATCAGCGTGCCCTTGTCCGCGAACCCCTTCTTCTCGAACCATTTCATCGGCCCGTTCGGGAACACAACATCCTTCGAGGCGGCAACCGAGAGGGTCTTGAAACGCCATTTTCGCAGGTCATCAATCAGCCTCTCCAGGGGATGGGTCCTGTAGTCCTTCTTGTCGTCCGATAGGAAGGAGCATGTCAGGAACGCATTGTCATTCTTCTTTCCAGGTACTGGATAAGGTACCATCTGAGACGGGAGGAACTCCGCGCCGCCAACACACTTCCCCCCGTGCATGTGTAGGTAGCCGAGGTGTTCTAGCCCGCTCGACTTGAGGACCCCCCTTACCCATTCGGATTTGCCCATGCAAAGGCCGGAATCCCCCGAGCCGATGCAGGGCTCACAGGTTGAGAGTACCGATTTGGAGTCGACCGGTATGAGCTCTCCTCGCGCGACGTCCTCGCTCTGGTCAACCTCGTATCCAACGGGTTCGACGTCCTCATCTTCGAGCATTGCCAATACTTTGTCCGTCGTGAAGGGCCCATGATGCCTGTACTTGTCGTTCACGATGAGCATCGTCGGACCGAAAACGCGGAATTGCTCGCAGGCTGCCCGGTCCTCCCAGATGTCGTACAGGTGAAGCATTACCCGATCTCTCCAGGCGAGGGTCTTGATCCTGGCGAGGAGATACGCGTTGTGAGGGCACTGGTAGTTGAGGTAGAAGAACTTCAGGTTGCGTGACATGTAAGGTCTCCTATGGGCTCCCGCCCTGTCCGTCAGCGAGCTTCGTCCATATGTCTTTTCGCAGAGAACGGGACAAGCTATTAATTCGGCTCTTGGCTAACGGGGCAGCGATAGAAGGAGGTTGCGACTCTGGTCAAGGGAAAAGTAGGCAAGAGCTACCGGTGCGACATCTGCAATCAGGAAGTCACCGTGACCAAAGAGGGTTCCGGGGTTCTCGTCTGTTGCGGAAAGCCGATGAGAGAACTCTAGTGCAGAACGTGGTGGGCCCGATCGGATTTGAACCGATGACCAACTGGTTCCTCAGGGAACACGTTCCCTTATGAGCCAATCGCTCCGCCGGACTAAGCTACGGGCCCGTGCGGATTCTCATAAACATACTGTTACTTATTAGTGTTTCTGTCAGCGACTGATGCCAGCTCGGGCTAATATCGGTAGGTTCTCGCCTTGCCTTTCTCCAGCTCGACGCCCAAGCCGAGAGCTATCCTGTTCGAGAAGTTGAAGTAGCTTGATATGAGGTTCGCCCTGAGGATTTCCTCGTCGCTCAGGCCAGCGTCTCGCAGGTCCTTTATGTCCTCCTCGGTCACATCCTTCGGATCGAGCGTCAGCTTTGCGGCATAAGCAAGGAGCGCCTTGTTCCTGGGGCTCTCGTGCTTCGCCGAATACTCCTTCAGGAGCTTGTACAGCGCGGACTGATCCTTCTCAACTGTCTCGAGCGCCTCCGCATGATGGGTCGCCCCGTATGCGCACCTGTTCGCAGCGGACACGATGACCGCGATCATCTCGCGCTCCTCCCTGGACAGGGGTCCAGGAGTCATCATGAGGTCCACGTACATCTCCAAGTGGTGTTCCAGGATCGCGGGCTCTGCTCCCTGAGCGACGAATATGTTGGCTATGTGCCCTCTCTCCTTCAGTATCCTGTCGTAGACTCTCTTCGGCTCGCCCGTGGCCCTGTCTTTGTCAACGGTCTTGATCCAGGTCATGGATTGCACCTCTCCCAGTGGACTGGTGTTCGGCGAGATACTAGCCGAGGGTGGACTTTAAGATTCCTGTCTCTCAGCCGAGCTTCTTGAGCGCTGCGATAGCCTCATCGATGTCGGGCTGCTGGGTCGGCTCGTAGACTTTCTTGTAGACAATCTTGCCTTTCTTGTCCACGACGAATATCGCGCGCTTCGCGAATCCCTTGTCTTCGTAGAACGTGCCGAACAGCGGGATTGCTTTCTTCTGGAAATCGCTCAGAAGCGAGAACCTGACTCCGAGATCTTTCGCGAATGCCTTCTGGACCCATGTGCTGTCAACACTAGCTGCTAGTATCTTCGCATCCAGTTTCAGGATCGTGTCCTCTTTCTCCTTCAGCTCTCCCAGCTCGTTCGTGCACACAGGACTGAATGACAGCGGGTAGAACGCTAGCAGGATGTTCTTCTTGCCCCTGAAGCTGCTGAGCCTTACCTTCTTGCCAGTCTGGTCCTCGAGCTCGAAATCGGGCGCTAAATTGCCCACGTTGGTTTCTGTCATCTCTTACCATCCTCGTTGTGGGGAGCCATCCGGGAGTGGATATATCTCGTTGCTCCCTAAACCAAAGGGGGTTGAGCGAATAGCCCTTGGCTGTGCCCTTCGGCTCATGATATCTGATTAATATCTCAGAGGGGAATCACATTATCGTGACAGAGAAGGGAAAGGCTCTCTGGTCCCTCGCGCTGCTCTCTCCGATAATCGCCGAGCTGATGTCGGGATCCTCGCCTCCCCTCGAGTTCTTCAACCCGTTCTCGTTCGCCCTGTTGCTAGGCCTCTACGGTGCCGGTGCCCTCGTTGTGAGAGAGCTTGTGGTGATGTGGGACAAGGGCTGGGCGAGCGTTCTGTGTCTCGGAGTGGCATACGGCATTCTCGAAGAAGGCGTCGCGATAAAGAGCTTCTTCGACCCTGAGTGGATGGACCTCGGAGGCCTTGGCGAGTACGGAAGGTACCTCGGCACGAATTTCGTGTGGGCCGTTTGGCTGACGATCTATCACGCGATGATCAGCATATCCCTTCCCATACTCCTGGTCAGCATCCTGTTCCCCCGCCTAAGGCGCGAGAGATTCCTTGAGGGGCGGAAGTTCACGATGGTCCTCGTGATTCTGTTCTTGGACGTTCTAGTCTGCACGACCCTGCTCAACGACTATGTTCCGTTTCCACCAATGTATGTCCTGTCAATAGCGGCGGTCTTCGCCTTCGCGTATCTAGCCAAGGTGATCCCGAAGGATCTGCTGTCACCGCTGCATCAGGGCCCGAGCTGGTCGCTCTGGAAGTTCTCCGCCCTCGGGTTCGCGTTCTTCGCTCTGTGCTTCCTGATTGTCGGAGTCTTCGTCGACACCTCGGTTCTGCCAATAGTGCCTGTTGTGATCATGTTGATGATGGCATCCATATCCGTGCTTCTCATTGTGCAGCACATCGGCCGGACCGAGAACCTGTCTGCCAAAGTCTATCTGGCCTGTGGGCTGCTCGGGTTCTTCGTCCCCCTGGGTATCATACTCGAGCTCAACGGCATGCTCGGCATGTCGTTGGTGGCGTTGGTCACTGCGATGTTCATAGTGGATCTGACTCGATGGTCGCGGGGCAAACGGTCCATCATGTTCAGATTCAAGGTCACTGCATAGGGAAAAGGTGGCGCCGTCGAACGGTTTCGAACCGTTGACCTTCCGCTTAACAGGCGGACGCTCTACCAGGCTGAGCTACGACGGCTTTGGTGGCTGTAGGCGCAGTTAATCTGACCGCTTTAATAAGCCTTTTGCAGCGCTCAGGAACGCCGATACGATAGAAAACCATGGGGCGGGAGCTCGGGGATTACTCTATCGACTCCCGCAGCTCATTGACCGTATTGCTCATAGTCTCTAGGATATCCTTCAGGTGGTCCAGGAAGTCCTGGATCTTCTCAGTGGTGACTGCCCCGTCCGGAGACGGTTCGATGAGCCCCTCCTGCTCGAGAATGCGAAGGGAGTATCTGACCTTGTGTTGGGGGTACTTCAGCATCTCCGAGAGGCGGATGATGCCTATGGGCTCGTTGTCCATGATGGCCTTGAGCATCGCGACGTGCCTCTGAAGCAACTCAATTTCAGTCTCGATCTTGCTCGTGAGAACCGATTTTCCTGCCTTTCCCTTCATCTTGATCCCTTCTTCAGGACAGTCTAGGCTACGGCTTGTCGTGCTACATGATAGCACTTAGATTATTTAACGAGCAAGGGGGAACCACTCGTCTGGTAAGATAGTGACCAACCAAGTTTGATATAGCCACCTCATTCATTTACACCGCTGCAATGGCCATTATCGATGCCCGGGACATCGTCATGGATTTCGGGGGCATGAAGGCCCTCAACAATGTCTCGATCACTGTCGGCAAAGGGGACTTCTTCGGCTTCTTCGGTCCCAACGGTGCGGGAAAGACTACTCTCATCCGCATACTGACCGGCCAGCTTGAGCCGACCTCGGGATCAGTCGAGGTCCTGGGAGTCGATGTCGTCAAGGACCCCTTGGGCGTCAAGAGGCTCATAGGCATAGTTCCCGAGGTGGAGAGCCCTCCGACCTACCTCACGGCGTATGAGTATCTCTTCTTTGTAGGCAAGGTCAGGAACCTCGACAAACTGGACGACAAGATTGAGAAATGGCTGAACTTCTTCGACCTCGAGAGTAAGAAAGGCACCATATGCAAGGACATGTCAAAAGGCATGAGGCAGAAACTGATGCTGGCGTCCGCGTTTATCCACGAACCCGAACTTCTGTTCCTCGACGAGCCGTTCATCAACCTCGACCCGATCTATCAGAGACTTATGCGCGAGTACCTGGGAGACTATGTCTCAAATGGTGGCACGATATTCATGGCCTCCCACATACTCGAGATAGCCGAGAGGCTCTGCAACAGGCTGGCGATAGTGAATCTCGGCCGGGTTGTCGCCCAGGGCCATAAGAAGGACCTGCTGGAAGCGGGAGAGAGCCTCGAGCGGCTGTTCATGAGAACCGTCGGAGGGGATTCCAGACGAAGGATCTCCTGAAGTTGATGCTGAAGGAGGAGTACAGGACCCACACGACGTACTCCGGCAAGGGGCGTTTCCTCACTTTCCCATTCTTCGTGTTCTTCCTCTCGTTCAGCTTCGCGATAACGCTTGACAAGACGCTGGAGACGATGTCCCTGGCCGATCTCGCGACGTTCACCCATCTCTCGGCGTTCGCGTACGGCCTCAGCGTGGGCACATTCGGCCTCATGGGCAGGCAGTACCTCGAGCGGAGGTACGGGACCAGCAACTACCTCGTGGCGATGCCCTATCTCCTCCCTCTGTCCTTCAGGACAACCTTCCTAGGGATCTTCCTCAGGGATGCGATATTCTACGTGCTCTTGCTCCTCGTGCCTGCGACCCTGGGCCTGCTCGCTTCCGCACCGATCATGGGATTCTCCGTCGTGAGCATTTTCCTGTTCCTCGTCGCGGCGACCCTGAGCTTCATGCTCGGAATGTCCCTGAGCTTTCTGGCATCTGTTCTGTTCATCAGGAGCACGAAGGTCTTCCTCGCGTTCACAGCCGTCCTGCTCGCGCTGTTCTCGGCTCAGGCGGTGTTCCAGTACCCAGGGTTCGAGACTCTCCTGCCTTCTCTAGGGTTCCAAATGCACGTGCGACCGTTCGCCGTGGACGCTGAGGCCGCAATGCTAGGCATCCTGGTAGCACTTCTGCTCACGAGTGCGATGACTGCTCTTAGCTTCTATCTCGTCGAGGTAAGGGTGAGCATCTCGTCACAATCATATCCCCAGAAGCTGCCCGAATACCACTCCCGAATCCCCATATTCTCCGGCCTGACCCTGAGCCTGATATCGAAGGAGATGGTCGACCTGCGCAGGAGCGGGACGGTCCCCAAGATGTTCTTCTCTTTCGTGCTGCCCATGCTCTTCCTGTCTCTCACCGTCTGGTTCGTGAACTACGGGCTCGCGATCCCGGTCGGGTTCAACGCGGTCTTCTACGCCGCCATGGTCGGGTTCGTTGGCACGCTGATGTACAATTGGCTCAACAACATCGATCTCTCGGAGTACTACTCGTTCCTTCCAGTCACCGTCCCTCAGCTCATCAAGGTCCGGATCAGGGTCTTCCTGCTGCTCACGATCGGGATATCTGCGTTCTTCGTCGTCGCAATCTCCATTCTGAACGGCGAGACAGAGCTTCTCTGGCTCGCGCTCGTCGTCATGTTCGTCACCTCTCTGTACATGGTCGTGGTCATGGCCTATCTGACTGGCCTCAAGACCAATACATTCCTGTTCGACACGAGCGTCCTGGCCAAGTTCGCCGTTTTGTCGTTCCTGCCTGACGTATGTCTAACGATACTCTCCTTCAGCCTATTGTCGGACTGGGTTGCGGCCAGCCTGGGCATCGCGCTCGTCCTGGGTTCGATGCTCGTGGCAACCAGGATAATGTACAAAGGCATCGAGGCAAGGTGGGCGAAAGCCGCATTTGCGAGCTAGTAGGAACGAATATCTCAGGCGACGGTATTGCAGGAGTCAGCGGGAGGAGTAGGTCACGGACCGGGATTTGGTTCTGAGGAGGGCGGTGCACGTCCTTGTCGCCATAGCTCCGGCGTATTTCCTGGTCCCGGAGACCATCCCCGGAATAGAGCTGAGGAGGTGGGTCCTTCTTGTCGTGTTCTTCGCGGGCGTCGCTCTGTTCGAGAGCATCCGGCTCTGGAAGGGAATAACCTTCCTCGGACTGCGCCCTCATGAGAAGAAGGCGATAGCGTCCTTTGCGTGGGCGGCTGCGGGAATCACGCTCGCCCTCTGGATCTTCCCGGAGGAGATCGCAACTGCTGTTCTGATCGGCATGGCGCTCGTGGACCCGTTGTCTGGGGAGCTCCGCGGGCGGGGCTACGATAGTCTGACAGCGCATGGTACGAGCACGGTTGTCTATTTCGCCATATGCGCAACCTCGTTGTTCGTATGGGACGTGCCCGTGCTGCATGTGCTTCTCCTGAGCATCCTCGGCAGCGTTGTGGCGGTCGCGTCGGAGTCGAAGAAAGTGCCGTATGTCGATGATGATTTCCTGATGATAGTCGTCCCAGGCGCCTTGATGTCAGCGCTATCGCTAGTCCTTTAGAGACAACGAAGAAGTCTCAGGCTACAGCACTTCCAATTTGCCGTACTTTCCAGCGCTGACCTGCAACTTGCCCTTGTAGGCAGATGTCCAACCATTGACTATCTTAATCTTCGAGTTGACCTGTACCTTCTCGATCTCGTCGTTCCAGAGAGTCAAGTTGACCTTGTCGCCGCTCTCGTCCTCCCCCACCGCATCGCAGACCTTGCCAGAGGCTCCGCTCCAGTTGGACCGGAATTCTCTCGGCTCCTTCTTCTCGACTATGGTGAGGACCATCTCATCGATTTTCGACTTGTCTTTCAAGTCCTTAGCAAGCATCGAAGCACGCTCTAGTGCGTGTGCGAAGACCGTTTCTGTACTTAAAGCTCTCCCCGCCCAAAACCAACACATCGGGTCCGCAAATCGATGCTGTTCGACACTAGCCAGCATCCTTCTGGACGGGTATCGGAGACCCAATTAACATTATATTCTCGCACTCGGATAAGGTCCGTCCATGACGCGGATAAAGGTCATTACCGAACCGGCTGAGTTGGTTCAGATGTTCCGGGCGGTTGACACGAAGGTTAAGAGGGAAGTGCTGAAATTGGTGACCCTCGAGTGGCACACACTCCGCGACATTGAGAAACAGTTCGGGCCCGGGGGCAGGGAGGCCCTGCTTTTCTTCGAGAAGATGAAGTTGGTGGAGACTAGGTGGCAGACGTCCGCCGACCAGCAGCAGCCCGAGAAGGCATATCATACGTACTACACCTCCTTCCACATCAACGCCTCGTGGCCAGTCTACGAGATCAGCGATGTGCTGGCCGCCGCGGTTATGGATGAGAAGGAGTTCCAGAAGATCGAGAAGCAGATTATCGAACTGGTCGGCCCGCAGGGCAAGTTCGCGGGAGACGTCGCTGAGGTCCTCGGCGTCACGTTCACCATGCTCAAGAGCCTAGTCAAGAGGAGCACGAAGCTTGACTATAGGGGCCACAGGATCGAGCGTATGAAGGAGTAGCCCGATGGGGCACGCAACCTATGATCGTGATATTGAGGCTGGGCCATCGTCCAGAGAGAGACCCCAGGGTCACAACGCACGTCGCGCTCGTAGCTCGCGCGCTGGGTGCCGATGCGATATGGGTGTCTACCAAGGACGAGATGCTCGAGCGGACTATAAGGAGCGTCGTGGATAGATTCGGGGGCAAGTTCTCGATCAAGACCGGGGTCGACTGGCGTAAAGCGATCAGAGCATGGAAGGGCGAGGTCGTGCACCTCACGATGTACGGTGAGAAACTCACCACGGCCTTGCGTACGATCGATGCGAAGAACCTCATGATTGTCGTCGGGGCCGAGAAAGTCCCCCGGGAGGTCTACAACCTTGCGGACAGGAACGTGTCAGTCGGTAACCAGCCCCACTCAGAGGTCGCCGCTCTCGCTATATTCCTTGATAGGTATACTGGTGGTAAGGCGCTGTATAAGAGGTCCAGAGGAAGGCTGACCATAGTCCCTAACCCAAGGGGGAAGACGGTAATTGACCGCGAGAAAGGAGAAGCCGCTGAGGATACCGAGTAGAGAGGAGTGTCTCCGGATTCTCGTCGAGAACGGCTGCGACGAGAGCGTGGTCAGGCACTGCGTCGCCGTCTCGGATTTGGCCGTCAAAATAGCTCGCAGATGCAGGGCGAACATCGCTCTTGTGGAAGCGGGCAGCCTGCTGCACGACCTCGGCCGGTGCAAGTCACACGGGATAGATCACGCAGTTCAGGGAGCTAAGGTCGCCGGGCAGCTGGGCCTTCACGAGACGATTGTGAGGATGATCGAACGGCACATTGGCGGTGGAATCACGAGGGCAGAGGCGAAGAAACTCGGCCTCCCTCCAAAGGACTATGTGCCCCAGACTCTGGAGGAGAAGATCGTCGCCCACGCAGACAGCCTCATTGCGGGAGAGCGGCGGACCACTGTGAAGCAGGCGGTCGAGTGGCTGGTCAGAGAGGGACATGAGGACGCGGCCATCAGGGTGCTCCAGCTGCATGAAGACATCTCCAGGTCCTGCGGGATGGATGTTGACGAAATGCGTTGAGGCCGACGATTTCTGGACTCTCTCGATTCTTCGCGCACTCAGGTTTTGTGCCTCTTGAATTCTCCCCTCTTGTGCGCGTCTCTGAGCTTGTGGTACTCCTCCGCGTTCTTCTTCGCTTGCTCTCTGAGAGACGGGTCGCCCTCTCGAACAACCTTCGCAGGGACTCCCACGAGCAATGAGCCCTCACGAATCTTCGTCTCTGACCGGACAACCGCTCCTGCACCGACGATCGAGCCGCTCCCGATTTCCGCGCCGTCAAGCACGACCGAGTTCATTCCGACAATCACGTAGTCCCCGATCCTCGCTGCGTGGATTATTGCGCCATGCCCCACGGACACGTTCTTGCCGATGATCGTGGGCTTGCCCGGGTTACCGTGGATCTGGCAGTGCTCCTGTATGCTCGACCCCTCGCCTATCCTCACCTCGGACAGATCTGCCCTGATGACCGCATACGGCCAGATGCTGCATCCTTTCTCTATGACGACATCGCCGATGATGATAGCCTCTGGGGCGACATAGCACGATGGGTCGATGACCGGATGGTCCACGGGCGCTCGAGTGCAAGGCCACGATAAATGCTTTTGGTCACGCCTCGAGCATGTCCTTCTTCTCTGTGGGCCTCGGCTTCGAGCCGCCGCCTCTCTTGAGCGCGACCCTCTTCGGGAAGTACTTGAGAATCACGATGTCACCTATCGACGATATCCATCTGTAGGGCACGTTGACGGCCTTCGATCCCTCAACCAACAGAGGGTTCGTCGCGGTCACGAACAGCCCTTGAACCTTGTTCTCGTCGACTTCGACGACCAGGTTCGATACAGTCCCTAGGAAAATACCTTGGTTAGTGTAAACCTGCAGACCAATCAGTTCAGAAGCCTCTTCTAGCATCCTGCATCCCTGCGGTCTGTATCGTTATCCTTTCTTTAAATAGTTTGTCTTGTCCAGCAAGTGCGCTCTCAAGACTCTGTCTTGAGGCCTTATCCGGGCCCATTCGGAACAACGATTAAGTACGGCTACCGCAATCGGTTATGCATAAGAAAGGCACAATCGTGCAAACACGGTGTGGTCGATGTCGAACGAGATCGAGGAGATAAGGCAGAGAAAGATGCAGGAGCTGATGAAGAAGATGAGCGAGACCAAGTCAGGCAACAACGGATTTCCAGAGGCACCGGTGCATGTTACGGATACGAACTTCGAGGATTTCACAAGGAAGTACCCAGTCGTGGTCGTAGACTGCTGGGCCCCGTGGTGTGGTCCTTGCAGGATGCTTTCGCCGACGATCGACGCCCTCTCGAAGGAGTACAAGGGCAGAGTCGTCTTCGGCAAGCTGAACACCGACGAGAACTTCGCGACAGCAAGCAAGTTCAGGATCTCGAGTATCCCTACGCTCCTTTACTTCAAGGACGGGAAGCTCGTGGACAAGTCAGTCGGCGCACTTCCAAGGCCAATGCTCGAATCCCAGATCAAGAAAGTCACGGGCTGAGCCGTCAAGATAAACCCCCATTGTCCCCATCCCTTCTTTTTCTTTTTCTACCGCACAGCAGAAGCCATGTTCTGTACAAGGTATAAATCGGAAAATGCTTCTCTCTGGGGCGGTACACATGGATTTCGAGACAACCGTAGAGTGGAAGGAGAATTATCCAGGGAAGATGCGTGGACAGAACGGAATGGAGGTTGACTACTCTCCGCCCGTGGAGCTCGAGGGCATGAAAGGCCCGATGACCCCTGAGGACGCGTTCGTCGGCGCCGCCAATATGTGCTACCAGATAGTGCTCCAGTATGTGTCTGCTGGGCTCGGGCTGAATGTGCTAGAATACAGATGCAGGGCGGTGGGAGACCTTCAGACGGTCGAAGGTGTGAAGAAGTTCGTCAAGGTCAGGCTGTACCCTGAGATGCGGTTCGCTGAAGGGTCCAAGATGGATAATCTCGAAAAGGCGATCATGACCACGAAGAGGAAATGCTTGGTCACGAACTCGATGGCCCTCGAAATTGAAATCGTCCCCAAGGTTCTCCAGTGAGCGGATGGTGTGATCTAACATGTGCAGAATGGTTGGAGCGGTCTTCAGGGACCGGTTCCCGACGCGGAGCTTGGTCGAACTCAGGCACATCTCCAAAGTAGGCCGTCCTTTGGACCCGGGCGATGACCCGGGTCACCCGGATGGCTGGGGGATGGTGTCGTTCAGGGGAGGATCGCCCAGGTACGTCGGCAGGAGCACCATGCCCGCATACGTCGACGCTTCGTTCGACTCAGCGATGAGCAGCTTGAAGGAGATAGACCCACCAAACATAGTCATCGCGCACGCGCGCAAGGGTTCCGAAGGGGAGATTTCAATGGAGAACACGCATCCCCTCGTATCCGAAGGGCTCGTGTTCGCTCACAACGGAACGGTGAAGGAGTTCTTCCCGCAGACCAGTCACAAGCCGAAGGGCAGAACGGACAGCGAACGCATCCTCATGCTATTGGCTGATAGGTATTTGGAGCAAGGGGATCTCGGATCCGCGCTCCGGACTCTGATAACAAAGGAGCTTCCGCCGTATGAGTACAGCGCGAAGATATTCCTCGTCTCTGACGGAAAGAAGCTCTACGGATATCGCGAGTATAGCGATCCCAAGAGCGACTGGTACTACATGCTCAAAGTAGCGAGGAGTGAGGATTCTGCGGTACTGTTCCAGGAGGTCTCGGATGAGTCGTCCGTCGGAGGAGACGTGCGTGAGGTCAAGAACGGCGAGCTCGTGACGGTCGATCTCGGCCTCAATGTCGAAGTCGGCCGTCTTGTCTAGGCCTTCGACTTCATGGCTGCGAGCTTGATCGCCTCTGTCACGCTGTCCCGCGGGACTATCGTGGCAATCGGGATGTCGATGATCCTCTCGATCGTCGGGCTGACGATTGGCGCGCATACGATTGCCACTGCGCCGTCTCTCTCCGCTCTTATCGCGGAGACTATGGCGTCCTCGACCGTTGCGGCTGGGTATTCCCTGACCTTGACCTTCTCGATCCCGATCTGAACCGAGCGCTCGACCACTTCATCAAGCACTCTCCTCGTGACGATGAGAGCGATGAAGTTGCCGGACCTCAAGCCCTCCTCAGCCCTAATCGCGCTGATTATCTTCCTCAAGATGTGGAGGCTTGGCGACCGATCCTCGTTCGCAATCTTGTAGAGGGTGCTCGGGGAGATACCTGCCTTGCCTGCGATGTCCTGCACCGTCATTCCGAGATCTTCGAGGACCTCTTTCAACGCGGTCCGGAGCTTCTCGTCCGACTCCATTGCAGCAGACTGCAGCTTCCTAACTCTGTCCATTTGTTCTCCCAAATGTACTAATATAGTTGCCATTACTTATACAATTGTATCTTCTGTTGAATACACATGTAGAAAGGACTTAATATCCATGCCCCAATCGAGTGACAGGAGGCAACTGAGATGGAGAAGCGAATCGTCATACTCGCAGTCGTAATCGCTGCCGCGATCATCCTCGCTGGGATCGCCACCGCTCTCTACCTGCAGAATGCAGGAACTGAGAACGCAGTACACTATGCCCCGAACGTGGCACCCAGCCAGATGGAGTCGTGGCTGGCCGTCAACCAATCTGACGCTTACATCGCCTGGGAGCCCTACGTGTCCTCGGCGGTCGTTGGGGGGACCGGGCGTGTCCTGATGTGGTCCAGTGAGATCATGCCGAACCATCCGTGCTGTGTGGTCGTAGTATCCACAGACTTCCTGTCATCGCCTCAGGGGCCAGAGCTGGCAAAGAGGTTCCTCAAAGCTCACATGGATGCGACTGTTTGGATTCAAGAAGCTCTCTCCGATACATCCAGTACAGAATACGATGAGCTGGTCAACATGTCCGTCGAATTCACTTCTAGGAGCGAAGAGGTAGTGAAGTCCGGGCTTTCTCATGTCAACTATGACTACGAGATGAGCTCCGGGTTCGTCTCGGCATTGGAGACCTTCACGAACATGTACATCGATACCAACGCCATAAGCAACGAAACGCTCAACACCCGTGGTTACGCCAATGCGAGTGAGTTCGTAAACGACTACGTTAACGAAACCTACCTAGAGCAAGCAGCTGGAGTGGCCCCGGAACCATCGATCCTTAATCCGACAGACCCGATCAAGTTGGGCTATCTCGGAGGGGACCTGCACCAGATCGCGCAAGTTGTCGCTCGGAACGAGTCCTACTTCGGCGGCTTGAGTCTGTTCGAGAAGTATGGGCTGAATGTCGATCCGCTAACCCCGTTCCTCAACGGAGGGGCCGTCATGGACGCCTTCATCGATTCCGATGTGGGCTTGGATTTCGGCTACCTCGGAGCGCCTCCGTCAATACTCAAGCGGGTGAACCTGAACGCCCCGACGCTGATCATCGCACAGGCTAACACTGAAGGCAGTGGCTTGGTCGTGTCTGCCGACTCAGACTTTGATGAACTCAAGGACCTCGTCGGTCGGACTGTAGCTACGCCTGGTGAGACCAGCATTCAGCACTTGCTGTTGAAGATCGCGCTCGAGAGAGAGGGCATCGCCCTGACCAAGGCGTGAGTTATTACTCAGGATGCCCATCCCTAGTTGTCTGATGAGGTAGCTGCGATGAAACGGAAGACCAGCCCAACGGCTCTGCTCTGGGACCTCGTCTCGGGCAATTGGCGAATCATACTGGGGATCGCCTCACTGGTCCTGTTCGTGGTCGTGTGGTGGCTAGTGTCTTGGCAGCTGGAGGAGGCGGGCGCGAGGATATCTCCGTACATCCCCGGCCCCGGGTCTGTTGGCGAGGCGCTATGGTCATCCTTCTTTGAGCCCCTGCCGGGATTCAGCCCGATTGAGGACATCACGATGGGGGACCTGATTATCTCCAGCCTAATCCGAGTCTTCTGGGGATTCCTGATAGCGTTGGGGATCGCGTTCCCGCTTGGCATAATCATGGGGCGCATTGGGGCAGCGGAGGCGTTTGGGAGGCCTATAGTTGAGATGTTTCGGCCGATACCTCCCTTGGCGTGGGTTCCGATATTCCTGTTGGTCTTCGGCAGCTTCTGGGGACCGACGGGCATTGTCTTTCTGGGTGCGTTCTTCCCCATCCTGCTGAATGTCATGTTCGGAGTGAAGAGCGTGGACCCAATGCTCGTCGACGCTGCGAGAACACTCGGAGCCAAGAGAGGCCACATCTTCACCAAGGTGATTATCCCGTCCTCCGTTCCCTATCTGATGACGGGCGTCACGGTCGGCCTGGGCGTTGCGTGGATGTGCATAGTTGCAGCCGAAATCACTCCCTTGAAAGGAGGTGTCGGGCTCGGCTATTACATACTGTACTCGGCCAACTTCCTCGGCCGCTACGAATACACTTACGCGACCATGATCATAATCGGGATTCTCAGCATGCTGACCACTGGAGTTGCCGCTCTTATCGAAAGGAGGGTGTCCAAATGGATGGGGCTGAAGTAGCAATCAACATCCGGAACCTCTCCAAGGTATTCACCAAGGACAAGCGGGAGATCGTCGCGCTGGATCAATTCGGCCTTAGTATTGCCAGCGGCGAGTTCGCGTGCATGCTTGGTCCCTCGGGTTGTGGCAAGACAACGGTCCTCAGAATTGTCGCGGGCTTGGAGCGGCCGACGGGCGGAGAGGTGCTGGTCCGAGGGCGCAGGATCGAGGCCGCAGGCCCAGATAGGGGAGTCGTGTTCCAGGAATTCGCGCTCTTCCCTTGGAGGACCGTGAGGAAGAACGTGGAGTTCGGGCTGGAGATCAAAGGCATTCCGGAGAGCGAGGTGAGGAGAGTCTCCCAGGAGTACATCGACCTCGTGGGTCTGAGTGGGTTCGAGGACGCTCACCCTAAGGAGCTCTCAGGGGGCATGAAGCAGAGGGTGGGGATTGCGAGAGCGCTAGCGAACAACCCTGAGGTCCTTCTCATGGATGAGCCGTTCGGTTCTCTCGATGCCCAGAACCGGAACCTGATGCAGAAGGAGCTCCTGAGGATCTGGTCTGCCACGAAGAAGACGATACTGTTTGTCACCCACTCCGTCGACGAGGCGGTGTTCCTCGCTGACAGGATAGTCGTGATGACCGCCAGGCCAGGCATGGTCAGGGAGGACATTCGGGTCGGACTCCCTCGCCCCAGGGACAGGACGAGCAGGGAGTTCATATCGGTCAGGGCGAAGGTGTTGGCCGAGCTCGATGAGGAGTTCGAGAAGGCGAGGGCCAAAGAGCTATCGCCTGAATGATTAAACGACAAGCCTTAACTATTCTAGTACTGATTCTGACCAGCATGAGCTTTGAGCTAAACGTAGTGAGCAACACGCCCCTGACCCCTTTGAGCGACATAGACGAGGTCGCCATCTTGTTCCTCAACCAGATTGGGTACTTCCCTAAGGGATACGACCCGAAGACGGATGTGACGGACATAAGGGACAGTGTCCCGTATCGGCTGATGGTGAACCATTTCCTGGAGAGGATGGACAAGGCCTGGATCGTCGAGGACCTCGCGGTATCTCTCGGGACGACGAAGGCGACTGTGTACAGGCATATCAACAAGTTGAAGGGCTTCGACCTGCTCGAGGAGATGAGCGTCGATCGGCCCGGTGGGTCGGCCAAGAAAGGCTACAGGATCAGGTATGGCAACCTGAGCAAGGCCTGGAATTTCACGGAGGCGCACGTTCAAGTGGCGATGGAGAACTACAGGAAGACAGTAGATCACCTGCATGAGCTATCCTCGAAGAAGGTGGAGAAGCATGGCAAAAAGAGATGACGCGATCATACTCACGCCGGGGTCGTTGTACAAGGTCAAGAGCCTCGAGTCCAGGGAGAAGCCGATGGAGACAATCGGGATCTTCAAAGGCTATGCCGCTGTCGCGCACGACACTTCACTGGTCATGGAGGTGGAAGATACTATCAGCGGGGCGAAGCACCTGCGCCTGATCCCTTCCCACATGATCATATCCATCGACGTTTTGAAGGCTGAGAAGGAGTCCGAGACGAAGGAGACCGAGGCAAACGCTGTGTACTTCGGCTGACCAGGGTGTCCATGGCCATACAACTGACCGAGGAGGAGGCTCGAGTCCTGGCGTTCTTGAGAGAGTGCTATCCAATCACTGTCGAGGAGGTCAGTAGAGAGCTGAGGATTCGGAAGGACGTTCTCCAGAGGGTCCTGAAGTCATTGATGCTGAAGGGAGTCCTGGAGCTCGAGCCGCTGAGCGACAAGACCTATATTCGTTTGCTGACCTTTGAGGCCAACCTGCCAGCCAAGAAGAAGGGTAAGAGGCCGAAGACGGGAGACGACCCCGAGGATTTCTACGAAGCTCTGATGTATCAGTGACGGTTCTGGTGCATTATCGGGTGGTGACCGTCAGGTCACTGCCTGAACGCAACTCGTTCCATTCGGCTCCGACCGTGCGGCCATCGCTGGCTCGTATAGGGTCATCATCACGTCATGCTGGAACGCGCCGGGGTCGAACCGTAGACCCCCTGCCACCTCCAATCCCTTGGAGATGGCTGTATGCAGCAGGTTGATGCTGGCGTTGATGTGCCTGTCCAGGCGCCACCCACACTCGCATTCGAACAGGGTGCCCATTCGGGAATCAGGTATCCTCCCACATATCGGGCACCTTCTGCTGCTGTATCTGGGATCCACCTTGACCAGGGGGATCCCCCTCCACTCAGCCTTGTACTCGATG
>Ga0256868_10000516_pt1 | contig 22504 bp, 20 predicted proteins | sample RVTome_13_FD_187341 | JGI IMG/M metagenome (GOLD analysis project Ga0256868, IMG submission 187341) | Soil microbial communities from uranium-contaminated site in the Upper Colorado River Basin, Wyoming, United States - RVT92D227 HiSeq ...
AAGGTCTTAACCTATAAAATGAAAAGGAGAAAGAATTACAGGCGGTTCAAAGGACATCGACAGACCTATACGTATTTGAAAGTCAATGATATTCAACTGTCTTAAATACATATAAGTAATCCCCCCCCAACCCCCCTTTAGCAAAGGGGGGTTGGGGGGATTTGGTAATCGTTAGGAGGTTGTGATGGCACACAAAAAAGCAGGAGGAAGTTCTCGGAACGGCAGAGATAGCGCAGGACAGCGATTGGGCGTCAAGCGATTCAGTGGACAATGGGTCAAGGCAGGAAACATCCTGGTCCGCCAGAAAGGGACACGAATTCATCCTGGAGAAAATGTAGGGGTGGGAAAGGATTACACCCTTTTTGCCAGAATTGATGGGATCGTCAAATACGAGAAGAGAGGAAGAGATAAAAAACAGGTAAGTATCTACGCTCAGAATCTTTAGCCCTGAACCATGTCGGGTTCAGGGGACTCCATTTGGCCTGTGATCGAAGATGAAATTTGTGGATGAAGCAAGAATCCATGTGAAAGCGGGCGATGGTGGAAATGGTTGTGTCAGTTTTCGAAGAGAACGGTTTGTCCCCAGAGGAGGTCCGAACGGCGGTGATGGAGGAAAAGGCGGGGACGTGATCCTTCAAGCCGATGCTCAACTGATTACCCTTCTCGATCTCACCTACCCAAAACAATTTCGCGCCCAAAAGGGAAGTCACGGTAAAGGAAAAGACCAAACCGGAAAGAATGGAGAGGATCTCATCATTCGCCTTCCGGTTGGCACGCTTGTTTATGATGATCAGGCGGAGGAAGTGCTGCAAGACCTTCTCTTTGATGGCCAACGACTTGTGGCAGTAGAAGGAGGTCGGGGGGGTCGAGGTAATGCCCGGTTTGCCACACCAACACTGCGTGCTCCCCGTCATGCCCAAAAGGGTGAAAAAGGGCCAGAGTGTTGGTTACGACTCGAATTGAGGCTTCTTGCCGATGTGGGACTCATCGGTTATCCCAATGTCGGAAAATCAACTCTCCTCTCCAGGATCTCATCCGCCAGACCGAAGATCGCAGATTATCCCTTCACCACCCTTGTTCCAAACCTGGGCGTGGTGAACCGAGAGGATCATCGACCCTTTGTCGTCGCTGACATTCCAGGATTGATCGAAGGTGCCTCGAAAGGAGCTGGACTCGGACTGACCTTTCTTCGACACGTGGAGCGAACACGCCTTCTCATTCACCTCTTAAATATCTCGGAGGAACCCTCTCGCGATCCGCTCAAGGATTTCCAAGCTCTCAACCATGAATTGAAGGCTTACCATCCTTCGCTCCAAGAAAAAAAACAACTCGTTGCTCTCAACAAAATAGATCTTGCATCGGTGCGGGAGAGGGCAATGGATATTAAAAATCAATTTGAGAAAATAGGACATCAACTTTATTTAGTCTCCGGACAAACAGGAGAAGGAGTGGAAGAACTGATGGAGGCGGTGTCCCGGATATTTGAATCTATTTCGGATCAGAGCCATGGGCAATAAAGATATTCGTAGAAAGATCCTGGGAAAGGGAAGACGAATCGTTGTGAAGGTGGGCTCCAGTATTTTGGCCTCCATTGAGAAAGGGCTCCATTACGAGGTTTTTTCTCACTTGACCAAAGAGATTTCGGATCTGAAGCGCCAAGGCTATGAGATCGTTCTGGTCTCCTCTGGTGCCATTGCAGCGGGAATGGAGAAGTTGGGCTATAAAACACGTCCCCAAGCCATCACACAGAAACAGGCAACTGCCGCCGTAGGTCAGACTCGATTAATGAACATCTACGAAAAATATTTCTCACGCTCTCAGCAGATGGTCGCCCAGGTTCTTCTGACCCATGATGACCTGAGCCACCGACGGAGGTTTCTCAATGCCCGCAATACCCTACTGACCCTTCTTGAACTCGGGATTATTCCCATCATCAATGAAAACGATACCGTGGTGGTGGACGAGATCAAATTTGGTGATAATGATAACCTCTCCGCTCTGGTCACCAATCTGATCGAAGCAGATCTCCTCATTATTCTGACCGACATCGAAGGTATTTGTGATTCAGACCCCAGAGTGAACCCCCGCGCAAAATGTATTCCTCTACTGGAGGATATTGATGTAAACATGGAGGGAATCGTTGGGGAGACGAAAAGCGAGATGGGCGTCGGAGGAATGATCAGTAAGATTCAGGCTGCCAGAAAGGCATCCCGCTTTGGAATTCCAACGGTGGTCGCACAGGGAACTAAGGATGGAGTCCTCCATCAGATCTTAAAGGGAAAGGAGATCGGTACGCTGATTCTCCCGAAAGAGGAGGCATTGAGCAGTCGGAAACATTGGATTGCTTTTAACCCAAAACCAAAAGGCGATGTCATTGTGGATGATGGGGCGAAGAAGGCCATCGTCCAGAAAGGAAAAAGCCTGCTCCCTTCTGGGGTTGTGAAGATCAGGGGCGCTTTTGATCGGGGGGATCTGATCACCTGTCTGGGACCTCGTGGCAAAGAGTTCGCCAGAGGGTTGGTCAACTACAGCGCCTCAGAGCTTGAAAAAATAAAAGGCCTTCAAAGCGATCAGATAGAAACGGCTTTGGGCTATAAATATTCTGATGAAGTGATTCATCGGGATGATTTGGTTGTCTTATGAAAAAGAAGATGGATTTCAGGACAGGGGTGAGAGAGATGGCGAGAAAGGCCAAGGAAGCCTCTCTTCAATTGGCCCAGCTTTCAACCGCCATAAAGAATAAGGTTTTACAGGAGATGGCAGAGGATCTGGAGCGGAATCAGGAACAATTGATAAAGGAGAATCAAAAAGACCTGGCCATTAGTGAAAAGGCTCATCTTTCTTCGTCATTAATCGATCGTTTAAGACTGACCCCCTCGGTGATCCAAGGGATGGCAGAAGGGCTTCGGGAAGTGTCTCGTCTCCCTGATCCGGTGGGCGAAGTCGTCAAGATGTGGAAAAGGCCAAATGGTTTGATGGTTGGAAGGATGAGGATCCCCATTGGGGTCATTGGAATCATTTATGAGTCGAGGCCCAATGTCACTGCCGATGCCTCAGGCCTCTGCCTCAAATCAGGGAACAGCGTCATCCTAAGAGGAGGCTCAGAAGCCTTTCATTCCAATCAAGCCATCGGACAAATTCTTCGAAAGGTCCTTTACAAAATGGGACTCCCTCAGGAGGCGATCCAAATTTTTCCTCATACAGAGAGAGAAGCGATCCGAGAGATGCTCCAGTTGGAGGATGAAATCGATCTCATCATTCCCAGAGGAGGAGAAGAACTCATTCGATTCGTGACGAATCATTCAAAGATCCCTGTCATTAAACATTACAAAGGAGTTTGCCATATCTTTGTTGATGAAACCGCTGACCTGGAAATGGCCACCCGGGTCTGCCATAATGCAAAAGTTCAGAGACCAGGGGTGTGCAATGCTATGGAAACCCTGTTGGTTCATACAAAGGTGGCAGGTCGATTCCTTCCAAAGATAGCAAAAGTCCTTCAGAAAGAAGGAGTGGAACTGAGGGGATGTCCTCAGACGAAAAAAGTCCTTTCTCATATTAAAGAATCCCAGGAGGAAGATTGGTTCCAAGAATATTTAGACCTCATTCTCTCGATCAAGGTGGTGAGGGGAATCGAAGAAGCCATCGAGCACATTACGCGGTATGGTTCATCCCATACAGAAGCCATCATCACCTCTGATTATCAGAATGCCCAGAGATTTCTAAAAGAAGTTAATTCCTCCTGTGTCCTGGTTAATGCCTCGACGAGATTCAATGACGGATTCGAGTTAGGCCTGGGCGCAGAGATCGGAATCAGCACCTCCAAGCTCCACGCTTTCGGACCCATGGGATTGGAGGAATTGACGACAACTAAATTTATTGTGTTTGGAGAAGGACAAATCCGGAAATGAAAGTACCAATTCCCAAGCACCAATAATCAATCAAATCCCCTCGCCCCCCTTTTTCTAAAGGGGGGCGAGGGGGGATTACTGATTTTCAAAGTCAGCGGGTAGCCACTTGACCATGACGAAATTATTTGGGATTTGGATATTGGGATTTGGGATTTTTCCGATGCTAATAAACTCGTCCATGACTAAAGAGACAAAGAAAAAAGGGGAAAGTAAGAGGGTTGGCTTATTCGGAGGGACCTTCAACCCTATCCATCTTGGTCACCTCCGCGGGGCAGAAGAAATTCGAGAGTTATTCAATCTCGAGGAGATCATCTTCATCCCTTCATCCATTCCACCCCATAAAGTGACAGGGAAGGTCATTGAGGCAGGACACCGATTAGAAATGGTGAAGTTGGCCACTGCAAATAATCCCTATTTCTCCATCAGTGACGTTGAACTCTTAAGACCTGGAAAATCTTACTCCATTGACACCCTCCGATATTTTCGGGAGAACCAACAGGATAATCTCTTCTTTATATTGGGAGGGGATGCCTTTGTAGAGATAGAAACGTGGAAGGAATTCCAAAATCTCTTTTCACTTTGCCACTTTATTGTGATGGCCCGACCAGGATCTCAAGAAAACACTTCATCCTCACCCTTCCCAAGGTCTTTGATTCCAAACTTTCAATATGACCCCGAGAAAAAGGCTTGGATCCATGTTTCAGGCCATATGCTCTATTTCAAAGAAATTTCGTTTCTCGATATCTCTTCAACAAAGGTTCGGGAGTTGATCGAAAGGGGGGGGTCTGTGAGGTATTTGATCCCTGCAGAAGCGGAGGCTTATATTCAAAACTTCAGGCTTTACCAGAAGAATCCATAAATTGAATGAACTATTTTTTAATCATTTTTTATTTGTCATCTTAATTTTTTCTGGTATAATGCTAAACTTAAAATAGTTTCTCAGGAGGATATGGTTACCGATTCAAAAACAAAATCTCTGCTCTGCCTGAAGGCAGCACTTGAAAAGAAGGCCATCGATCCGGTTCTTCTGGAATTGACAGGGACAACCTCCTTTACCGATTATTTTCTCCTCTGTAGCGGAAAGTCTGATCGACAGGTCCAAGCCATTGCCCAGGCGATTGAGGAAACCCTCAAAAAGAACGGGATTCGACCTCTCGGCCAGGAGGGAATGAAGGAGGGAAGATGGATTTTAATCGATTATGCGGATGTGGTTATCCATATTTTTCTTGAACCTATGAGGAAATTCTACGATTTGGAAGGGCTTTGGATCGACGCTCCACGAATTGATCTCCAAAAGGGAGGACATATTGGTTAAAAAGAAAGTTAAAGCACAAGCGGATCAGAATAAGACATTAGACAAAAAGACCATTACGAGATTTAGGAAAATTCTTCTTAAGGAGCGGGAACAGATCGTTGGAGAGGTCAAACAAATTGTTGAATCCTCAAAGGAAATGGGGCAAGATGGTATTCAGGACATTGGGGATGAAGCCGCCAACATTTATAACAAACAAGTCTTGCTCAGCCTAAATGAGAATGAGCGAATGAGGCTTCAAGAAGTGGATGAGTCTTTAGATCGTATAGAGAACGGGACCTATGGGATCTGTGAGGAGTGTGGTGAACCCATCGGCCTGAAACGACTCGAAGTGCGGCCTGTGGCAAAATATTGCGTCCCTTGCAAAACCAAATTGGAAAAGGGGAAATTGTAGACCATGTGGGTCAAATTATTATTGAGCTTCCTTTTTATTGTGATAGGTGTCTTCCTCTGGCTTTCCTATCTGAACCCTTTAAATGTCGAATTTCATTTTTTTGGGAAGACTTTTGAAACAGAGCTCTCCATCCTTATGATCTCCTCTTTTGTATTCGGTGCGATGTTGGTCTTCATCGGCACCCTTGCCCGAGACGCCAAGCGGGCCATCGAGGACTACCTAAAGTCTCATCAAAAAAGGATAGAGGAATCACTCAAAGAGGAATTGAACAGGGGAATGGATGTCTTCCTAAGGGGAGATCTGGCCAAAGCCAAAACACACTTCGTTGAGGTCTTAAAAAGAGATCCCACTCAGATCGACCTCTATCTCCGGCTTTCAGAGATTGCCCTTCAAGAAGGCAATGATCAGGATGCCCTCCATTGGTTGGGAAGAGGAGAGCTCATTGATTTGAAGAATATTGATATCCTCCTCCATCAAGCTGATGTGTACCAGCGCATGAAACGACTCGATGAAGCGATCCGGACCTTAAACCGTGTCATCAGTTTGGATGAGACGAATCTCAAGGCGCTGAAAAGTTTGAGACAGATCTATCAGGACAGCAGAAGGTGGGAGGAGGCGATCCGAATCCAAAGGTCCATTCTCAAATTCACAAAGGGAAAACAGGCAGAGGAAGAGGAAACCCTTTTTTATTTGGGATTGAAATATGAGCGCGCCAGAGATCTTTTGAGACGAGGGGGAGAACAAAATCTGGAGAATGCCCTGAAAGAGGCTAAAGAGATAATTCGAGAACAGAAGACCTTTCAGCCAGGATTGGTTTTACTGGGCGATGTCTATCTCCAAATGGGAAGATGGACCACGGCCGGGAATGTCTGGGGAAAGAGTTTCACCCGATTCAAGTCTATCGTCTTCATCCTTCGGTTGGAAGACCTTTATCTCAGCCGAGAAGATCCAAGCACCCTATTCCGGATCTATCAAAGGGCCCTTAAACACGACCCAGAAAATTGGGTGCTCGCCTTCTTCTATGCCAAGCTTTGCTTGAGACTGGAAATGTTGGATGAGGCCCTTGAGGAGATCAATGAGATCAGTTTAAGGGTGAGGGATTGCCCAGCGCTTCACAGGCTTCTTGCAGAAATTTATCTCCACAAAAAAGACTTCAGTCGCGCCGCCCAAGAATTTGAAAAGACGTTCGAGTTGAGTGGGACTTCCTACCTCTCCTTCTTTTGCACCACCTGTAAAAGAGAGTCAAAAGAGTGGATCGCCTACTGTTCTCAATGTCATCATTGGAGCACTTACACGATCAAGGAAGCCGAGAATGCGATCCCCACGCCTTCTCCCTCTTTCCGTGAAAAGGTCCACCTCCCATTGTAATTTTTTAGATCCCATTCAACTAAAATCTTAGCCCTGTTTTCCCCGGGCAGACTTACAAAAGGGGAGGAACTATGAAATTTCCATCAGCGCTTTTCCAGTTTTTGCTCCCCTCCCAATGTCCCTGTTGCGAAAAATTTTTAGAGGGGGGGCAACAAGGATTCTGTTCTAATTGTCTTTCGGAAATCCATTGGATTGAACCTCCATTTTGTTCAATTTGTGGAATTCCCTTTATCATTAAAGAGACTAAAAACCATCCCTGTGGTGCTTGTGTAACTCACAAAAAATATTTTACAATGGCAAGGGCTTCTGGAGCTTACGACGGGTCTCTTCAGAAGGTAATCCATGATTGGAAATATAATGGAAAGACTCACCTCACCCCTTTTTTTACGGAATGGATGACAGAGGGATTGACCCGTTATTGGGAACCCGGCTCTTTCGACCTTCTGATCCCTGTCCCACTGCATCCTCACCGATTAAAGGAACGGGGATTCAATCAAGCCCTCCTCCTTGTGAAGGAGTTAAGCCGTCATACAGGGATTCCTTACCGAAAGACCATCCTTCAAAAGAAGAAACCCACCATTCCTCAAGTGATTCTCAGCGGCGTGGAAAGGGAAAAGGGGGTAAGAGGGGCTTTCCATGTCATCGGGGAGGAAGAATTAGAGGGAAAAGGAGTTCTTCTCATCGATGATGTTTACACCACTGGAGCCACTGTCAACGAATGCTCAAAAGTGTTGCTTAGAGAGGGAGCCAAAAGGGTGGATGTCCTGACTCTGGCACACGCTATCAAGACATCTTAAAGATTAATTCCAAATGCTAAGACGGTCTTTTCATTCCTCCTTTTTACATAGAAAATAGCCTTTTAAATCCCCCCCCAACCCCCCTTTGCTAAAGGGGGGCAAGGGGGGATTAAAAATTTTCATAGTGCGTGGGTGGGCAATTGGCCATGAGTAATTTGTTTGAAATTTGAACTTTGGAATTCATTTGACATTTGAACTTTGTCATTTGACATTAAGATTGATCTAATATGTGTGCGATTGAACAAGATGTTCAAAAGAACAAACATAATGTGAAAACACGCAGGCGAAAGTGGACTATTCTTTGGATATTAATCCCGATCATTGTCCTTGGAGCCTTCATTCTTTTAACAATCAATTATCTCCTCGACCCCAATATTTATAGGAATATCCTCCAGAAGTCCTTGACGACCGCCCTCGACAGGGAAGTCTCCATTGGGAAGGCAAAAATATATTGGTGGGGCGGAGTGGGAATTGCCCTTGAAGATTTCAGAGTTAAAGATCGCTCTCTCGCTTTCGATCTCCTTCAAGCAAAAAGACTGATCTTAAGGCTCAAGCTCTTCCCCCTTCTTAAAAGGGAAATAAGATGGAGACAAATTGTTGTCGATCGGCCTGCCTTTCATCTCATCAGGGATAAAAAGGGTCAATTCAATATCCTCTTTGACGGTCCCTTCACCAGTGAAAAAATAGAGGAAACACAAAAGAAGATTCTAAATGCACTCACCTCCCTTTTTGGAGGTTCTATCGCTCTCCGGGAGGGAGAGATCTTCTTCTCCGATGAGAGCCTAAATGATTCACCCATGAAAACCGAAATACGCTCTTTCAATTTTGATCTCTCGAAGGTCTCCTATCGTGAGGCCCTTCCATTTCAGATGAATGGAAAGATCGTACATTCCGAAAAAGAAAGCCAGTTTTCCATCATTGGAACGATTCAGAATATTACTGAAGACCTCGATTTTTCAAAAGGAAGAGTGGAATTGGAGTTAAAGACCAAAAACATCGACACGTTTCACTTCTGGCCTTATCTTAAAACACTGCTCCCTATGAAGACCATCTCAGGGACCCTCGACTTGAATGCCCACTATCAAGGAGACTTTAAAGGATCCTTTAAAACCTCTGCAAAAATTAAATTTAAAGAATTCCTTTTTGATTACCCCCAAGTCTTCTCATCTGTTTTGCAACCCAAATGGGTGAACATTGATCTTAAAGCTGAATATGATGCAAACGATTTCAAGATCCCACAATTTTCTATCGAATTGCCAGAGTTATGGATCAAAGCAAAGGGGAGGATTTATAATATCGGATCGAAGGAGATGGGAATAGAAGCCGAAGCGTCCAGCAGCCCTTTCGATGTGACAGAAGGAAAGAAGTTCATCCCCTTCCGGATCATCACTCCAGACGTCTCTGAACCCCTTTTCCGATCAGAAGGAAAGGGTCTCTTCCAGATTGTTTCTGTCAGACTTTTGGGAAAGATATCTGAGATTGACCATTGCGATCAACCTGCAAATGCCCATATCCTCTCCATTGAAGCGAAACTGAATGGAGCTCAATTGCAACTCCCCTGGAACCTCCCTCCCCTTGAAGATCTCAAGGGTCAGCTTCTCTTTGAGAAAGGCCATCTCTATCTAAAAGATATTGAAGGAAGAATTTTTCATTCAACCCTCGAGAAAATTAATGGCACTTTTTTTGAGCTCCTCCATGTCCCTACGCTTCAAATCGACTGCCAAGGCAAATTCGATTTGACAGACCTTCACTCCTTTGCAAAGATCGAAGCCTTTCCAGATGAATTCAGCCGTGCCCTTTCACCCATCAACATCCTTTCGGGAAAGGCGCTATATTCCCTCTCTGCTCGAGGAGTCCTGAGATCTCCTCTTCAATTTCAGCATCAAGGAACTTACAATCTTTCACAGGTTCGCCTCAACCATCAACAAATCCCATTCCCTATTCTGATTGGAGATGGGAAGACACAATTCTCCCACAAAGATCTCCAATGGTCAGAGGCCAAAGTGGAGTTTGGTCATTCCTCTCTGATGATCAATGGCCTTTGGAAACATGGAGAGAAAGGTCATCCTCTCGAGATCATGGCAAAGGGAAGAATGGATCTTAAAAACCTTTTTTCTCTCGCTCAATCTTCCGTCTTACCTGAAGAGATCCGATCGAAAACAAATGACTTCGAGACCTTTTCAGGGACTGCCCAATTTTCATTTAAAGGAAAAAGTGTTCCAGGAACTTCCCGTTTCTCCTATGAAGGAGAGGTTTTCCCAAAAGATGCTTCACTCCTGCAAAAGGGAAAAACTTTCCCTCTCGTTTTTAAAGAGGGGGGGATTTCCTTTTCCAACCTGGGGATGTTTTTTTTAAAGACAGGGATCCAATTGGGTAGCTCTTTCCTAACACTGGACGGACACATAGGGGAGGGAAATGTGAATCTTTCCACACAGGGTTCCATTGATCTAAAACAAGTACTCTCATATATGAAGTCATCACTCCTTCCGGATCAGATCCGATCGCAGGTGAAAGGGATTCAAGAAATCACTGGAGGAGCAGAAGTTCGTCTGAAATGGCAGGGAAAGACGGAAAAGTGGATCAGTGCCTTACAAGAAGGGGAGATCCGATTGAAAGGGATTCAGCTTCAACATCGAGAGATTCCCGTTCCTCTTTCTCTTATAGAAGGATCCTTTTTTGTGACCCCTGAACAGATTCGATTTGATGAGTTGAAGGGAAAGCTGGGGGATTCTCCCCTTACTATTTCCGGCACCCTCTTTCGAGGTTCGTCTCCTTTCTTTTCCACTCTCCCTTCTGAAAAGCCTGGAGAGGGTTCAGGCTTGACCCAATCGAGCAGGATGACCTTCCAGGTCTCTTCTCCGCAACTGGATCTTGATCCGCTCTTTCCGAAAAAAGAAGGGCCCTCCTCAACTTCTTTCGAAAAGGTGAGGCACTGGCTTTCAAATTGGTCGATCGATGGCACGGTCCAGATCAACAAGGGGAAATATCGCAGCCTTCATTATCAAGACCTGAAGGGCGAGATGAAGACAATCGATGGAACATTGTTCATCCGACCCTTTCAATTCAAATCAGAGGGAGGGGATTTCTGGGGTGAGGGATGGATAAAACCTACAGAAAAGGGAATAAGATTTGAGATCAAACCACGTTTCTCCAATATGGAGGCCAAGGCTTTTCTCCGAACCCTCTTCCAAAAAGGAGAAGAAGAAAGAGTCCTGGTCACCGGGAGAGTCCATGTTGACAAAGTGGAGTTGCGAGGAGAGGGAGAGGATTTTCAAAAAATGAAGGAATCTCTCAGTGGGAGTTTGAGATTTGAAATCGAAAATGGAGTGATCGAACGATTCAATATCCTCTCCAAAATCTTTTCAATCCTCAATATCTCTCAATTTTTCAAAGGAAGGCTTCCTGATTTGAAGACGAAAGGACTTCCTTATCACCAGATCTTGGCAAATATTTATATAAAGGATGGGGTGGCTTCCACAGATGATTTCTTAGTGGATAGTGATGCCATGAGGATTACTCTCTTTGGAAAGGTCGATTTGGGTAAGAACTTGATGGATGCAAGGATAGGTGTTCATCCTTTGGTCACGATCGATACGATATTAAGCAGTGTCCCCATTGTGGGTTATATTCTCACAGGCAAGGACAAGGGCTTCATCTCTTATTTCTATGAGGTAAAAGGAAAATTGGATGATCCAAAGATTGAGGCTATTCCTCTGAAAAGCATCGAAGAACCTTTTTGGGGAAGCATCAAGCGCCTGCTCGAAACGCCCTTGAGACCATTCCAAAACACTCCTTCATCCAATAATAAAGGGGAAAATCATTAAGAGTTCAGAGTAAAAAGCCCGAGAAAACTCAGTCCAAATATTTTTTTTTCACAAACAAGGTTTTCTCTTGACAATAACAACATCTTGTTGTAAACATCTTTTGTCACACAAAATATAGCCCTTCCTAAAAATCTTTTTAACCGTCTTCTATAATTAAGGTGAGATAAAATGGCAACCGTGATTGAGATGAAAGGGGATCATCAGGATTTTAAAGGAGAAGTTGAAACCACAGATATGGCCCTCTTCGTCCGCACATCGGATGAAGCGATGTATGGTTGGGATCGTCAGAAAATTGTCGACGCCCTCATCCGTGAGACCTATGTCGATTTCGATACAGCGAAAGAGGTCGCTCGGGAAGTTGAGGATTTCATTGCTACCTCTAAGATCAAAATGATCACCGCCCCGCTCATCCGTGAACTTGTGGACACGAAACTGATTGAAAGGGGACTCGAACAAGCCCGAAAGATGCACACCCGTTTAGGTATGCCTCTCTATGATGTCGATCAACTCATTCTCCATCCCAATAAAGAGAATGCCAATGTCCCTCATGGGCCTGAGGCTACCAATCTCACTTTAGCCGAAAGGATCAAGAAGGAATATGCCCTGCTCTCTGTCTTTTCTCAGGAGGTTGCCGATGCGCATATGCGAGGGGATCTTCATCTCCATGATCTTGGTTTTATCGATCGTCCCTACTGTAGTGGTCAATCCCTTGAATATATTAAACGCTTTGGCCTGAGCCTTCCCAACTCGATCGCCATGGCCAAGCCCGCCAAACATCCTGAGGTGTTGCTTGCCCACATGGTGAAATTTGCTGCCGCCCTTCAGAGCCATTTTGCTGGAGCCATCGGTTGGGATTCCGTCAATCTCTTTTTCGCACCTTATCTGGTAGGGATGTCGGACCGAGAACTGGAACAATTGGCTCAGATGATGATCTTCGAATTTTCCCAACAGGCTGTTGCCAGAGGTGGACAGGCCATCTTCACCGATCTCAATCTCTATTGGGAGGTTCCCAAACATTTTGAAAATGTTCCTGCCATTGGACCGGGCGGTGAATTGACAGGAAAGACTTACAATGATTATCTGAAAGAATCCCAACGGTTCGCAAAGGCCCTCTTCGATGTCTATCAAGAAGGAGATGGATCCGGAAGACCCTTCTTCTTCCCAAAACCTCTGGTCCATATTACAGAAAAATTCTTTCAAACCCCCGGCCATATGGATTTTCTTAACCACATCTGTGAGGTTGCTTCTGAAAAGGGAAATACCTACTTTGTCTTCGACCGGGGAGAGACAGCCAAAATCTCAGAGTGTTGCCGCCTCAGTTTTAAATTGGATCAGACAGACCTCGAGGATGCCAAACAACCCTGGAAGATGCGATACTGTGCCCTGCAGAATGTGACGCTCAATCTCCCAAGAATTGCTTACCTGGCAAAAGGGGAGGATCCAAGACTCTTCTCTGAAATTACCGAATTTATTGAGATGGCCATCAAGGCCCATCTGGAAAAGAAACTCTTCATTGAAAAACTTCTCTCCTTAGGGGAGAAAGGTCCCCTGGCATTGCTGGCCATGGACAGGGATGGATCTCCGTATCTAAGGATGCATCGTTCCAGTTTTTTAATTGGTATGGTGGGACTCAATGAACTGGTTCAAATCCACACCGGGCAGGAGATGCATCAATCCAAACAGGCTTTTAAATTTGGTCTCAAAGTCATTGCCCATATGAAATTGCTGGTTGATAAGTTCAGCCAACGCTACGGGATGCGTTTTGTTCTGGAACAGACCCCTGCGGAATCCACAGCCTACCGATTTGCCAAATTAGATCTCAAGTATCACTCTCCCAGATCGGGACACATCGTGAAAGGGGATATCTCAAAAGGAGAAGTTTATTATACAAACTCCACCTATTTGAACAATTCTGCTGTATTGAATCCAATCGAACGAGTAAGGCAAGAAGGCCTCTTCCACCCTCTGATTGAGGCAGGCGCATTGACCCATATCTGGCTAGGTGAGGCAAGGCCTTCTAAGTCATCGCTGGCTAATTTTGTGATGAAAACTTTTCGATTAACTCAAAACGACCAGATCGCCTTCTCTCCGGAATTCACCACCTGTAACTGCTGCAATCGAACAAGCCGTGGTCTTCGGTCATCTTGTGATTACTGTGGATCTGAGGATGTGGATGGGATCACACGGATCACTGGTTATTTCACTAAAATCTCCAGTTGGAATAAAGGAAAAATTGGAGAACTACGAAATCGATACCGGAACCAAGCCTTCCTAAAAGAAAAAGAAGATAGCATGGCACTGGAAGTCAGCTAAAAAAAATGTCAAATAATACCCCCACCCCTGCCTACTGGCAGGCAGGCTCACCCCCCTTGAGGGGGGGGGATAGGTGGGGGAAGGAGAAGGGAATGGGATTGATAAAAATTTTTACGAAAGCGAAATGTCCAAGATGTCCTGCTGTGAAAGAGATTGGAAGAGAGTTAAAGAAGGAAGGAGTACCCGTTTTGAATTATGATTTGGACACGATTGAGGGTCTGGCTGAGGCCTCCTTTTATAGCATTCTCTCCACTCCTTCCCTTGTCATCGAGGATGAGGAGGAAAGGGAGGTGGTCAGTTGGAGAGGAGTCGTTCCGACCCTCCAGGAGGTAAAACAGCACTTGTTCCCCTTCACCCCGTCCTTCTCCCCTGCCTTGAAGATTGTGTCATAATGAGGGGATGGAGCAAACAGGCTGCTCCATCCCCTCATTTAGCTCCTTGTGGCACAATCTTTTGAGGAAAGGGGAAGTCGCCGACGCGCCATAGCCTGCCTTCGCCGGCCTGCTCGCCGAACAAGTTCTTTGGCAGGCGAGAACACCTTGTGCATGCAGCCTGCTTTGGCGACGGCGCGGGTGAGGGGAATGTTGAACCACCATGATCGAGATCAAGGGATTTTTAGAGACCTCCTTTTCGGATTGGCCAGGAAAAATCTGCTCCGTGCTTTTCCTCCCCTACTGTAATTTCCGCTGCCCCTACTGCCACAACCATCCCCTTGTTTTCCATCCTGAGCGTTATTCTCCTTTTCCTTTGGAAGATATTCTCGGTCGGCTTCGTTCTTTGAGAAATTGGATCGATGGGGTTTGCCTCACGGGGGGAGAACCCACCCTCCATCCCAACCTTCCTCTTCTAGTTCGAGAAATAAAAAGAAACAGACTTTTGGCCAAACTGGATACCAATGGTTCAAACCCCCAGATGTTAGAAAATTTAATTGAAACAGGGGAGATTGATTTTATCTCCATGGATGTGAAGGCACCCTTAGACCTATTTCGTTATTCGCGCTCCACTGGTCTTTCCACCAACCTGACACCTATTTTGGAGTCGATTGAAATTCTGAAGAGGGGAAAGGTAGAGTATGAATTTCGAATGACCGTTGTTCCAGGACTCCACAGAGAAGAAGACATCCAGACTCTTGGAGATCAGTTGAGGGTGGGTCGAAGATTCATCCTTCAGAACTTCAATCCAGAAAATCCATTGGATCCTTCGCTGAAAAACGTCGTTCCTTATGATCCAGAGGCATTGAAGAAAATCGAAAAAAAAGTTCAAGCAATGATATAATCGCCTTTGTATCTTAGGAATGAATTTGCTATACTGGCCTCATATAAGCACCAAATTAGATTACAGATTGCAGATCGCAGATGGCAGATTGAAATCCTGCTTTTGGCGGGACTGAAATTTAAAATGAGTGTTTATATATGAACTCCCTTTCTCTTAAAGAGATCCGAGCGAAGGTAGAGGCATTGGAGAAAGAAATCCGTCTCCAGAAATCTATTCTTGAAGCCGTCCGAGACCCATTCTTCATTCTTGATCAAAAAGGAGATTTTCTAAAGATTACTCCAAAAGGGATGGAGCTATTGGGATATCCTACAGAAGAACTCCAGCAGAGGGTCTTTATGGATGTTATTCCCCTCGAAGACCTTAACCATATCCGGGAAGGGTTTGAAGAGATGAGACAAGGCAAAGAGGTTCAGTTCAGGGCGCAGATATTAAGTCGGCTAGGAGAACGGGTCCCTGTGGAATTCCACGGAATCCTCAGGGAGGATGCTTTTTTCATGACGCTGAGAGACTTGAGAGAAAAGATCGAGATCGAAGAGAAGTTTGAAAGAGCGAAAAAGGAGTTCACGGAAAAGATTCGAGAAAGAGATCTGTTCGCACGGGAACTTCAGGTGATCAGAGACCTCTATAAGGAAAAATTAAAGGAGATTGAGATGATGAGAGAGGAGGCCTTGCGTCTCTCTTATACCGACGACCTCACCGGGATTTATAACCACCGTTTTTTTATCCAACAACTGACCCTGGAGGTGGAACGCCAAAAACGTTACTCCGCCCCCCTCTCCCTCCTCATGATCGATATCGATTACTTTAAGAATTATAACGACACCAACGGCCATTTGGCTGGAGATCAGGTGTTAAGAGCCATTGCTATTCTCATCCAGAGGGGTGTCAGGCAGAGCGATATTGTCGCGCGTTATGGAGGAGAAGAGTTTTCGGCAATCTTAATCAACGCAGGAAGGGAAGAGGCATCAGAGATTGCGGAGAGGGTGAGAAGAAATGTAGTGGATACTTGTTTTCCTAACGAGAATGCACAACCCAATCGTGATCTAACCGTGAGTATCGGGGTGGCGATATTCTCCCCTCCCATCTCTACCCTCACCGATTTGATCCGTGAGGCAGATCATGCACTCTATCGTGCGAAGGAAGGCGGTCGTAATCGCATCGAGGGATGAGATGAAGACAATCATCGTCACCGCCGCGTTAATCATTGAACAAGATAAAATCCTCGTCACCCAGAGGAAAAAAGATTCTTCCTATGGACTCCTCTGGGAATTTCCAGGAGGGAAGGTGAAGAAGGGGGAAGAGCCGAGGGAGGCTTTGCGAAGGGAGTTAAAAGAGGAATTGGATGTTGAGGCGGAGGTGGGAATGATTTTCGATGCGGTCTTCCATTCCTCTCTGGAATATTCGATCCTTCTTTTGGTCTATCGTTGTTGGGTTGAAAAAAGCTCTCTCAAACCCATTGGATGTCATGACCTCCGATGGGTGAAACTAAAAGAACTGGAAACTTTGGCTATGCCACCAGCCGATGAACCCATTCGAAAGTGCCTATGTTCCTCCTATTAGTTCGGAGAGACGAGTAAACCCCATTAGAAATTACAGTGTGGCATTATTTCTAACGGGGTCAAGAGGCGAATTGGAGTAGAATGGGTTTGGGATGAACCATGGAACAAGACCGAATTCAAAGGTATGTTAAGAGTTTAGAAAGGACTATTCAAAACAACCATCATTACTTGAAGGAATCGATAGAGGACTTTCAGGAGATGTGTCGAATGGTCAGTCCCGAAAAGCATGTTCCTGCGGGCATTGTTGTCGATATCCGGGAGCTGTATAACGAGATTCGCAATCGACTGACAGAGATTAAGGCCATTGAACAACTCCTTCAAGGGAAATACCGGCAGTACTATCACCGAGACGCCATGCGCGACAAAGAGATCATGGAATTCGGATTCATCGTAAAAAATTGTTACTCTAAATTCGAATATACAATGGTCCAGATAGAAGCGATGAAAAGGTTGAGAGAACACCCTGACCAGGCGGACCGTCCGAGCGAACCCCTCCAATGGTTTCGCTCTAAAGAGAACCAGGTCGCCTTTATAAAAAATCTGAATCCGTTGATGGAATTGGATTATGACTCCCCCCCCGAAGAAATCGGGAAGGAGAGGCGTGACCTGGCCGGAAGTCGAACCTTTACCCTTTTCCTATTCAGCGGGGATTCTCTCTCCCTCGACCAGCTTCAATCCCAGATTCAATTTCGAGAACACGATACCATCGAGCGATATAGCCCCGAGGAGATTCGTGGAGTCTTGGCTCATTTGAGAAAGGTTGATCCTGTTGAAGTGGAAAAGAAGTTTCAACAAATCATGGAAAGCAAAGGTTTGGTCAAACTCAAATGCCTCCTCCTGCCGATCCATTCCTCAAAAGATCTTAAACGTGATCTATTAAAATTAATCAAAACAACTTTGCGAGAAATGAGCGAAGGGAAGCTAAAAATCCTTTCGATTTGACACCTTCTTTTGAAGTCGTTATAAAGAGCTTAAATCCACCCAAATCACTCCCTCCCCTCTGGGAAAAAAGAATATTGGAATAAGTGATGGATCAGAACCTAAAAGAATTTTACTTCTTCAGCGATTTTTTAAACCGAGGGGTTTATAATGTTTCCAGACAGAGGGCTGGCAAAATAACGGATTTAGTGGCCGAGAGGGCAGAACCCTATCCAATGATCATTGGGATGAAGGTCCGAACAAGGGGAAGAAAAATGTATCTCCCCTGGGAGAAGATCACTCAAATCGAACCCCAATTCACCCTTTCTGAAGAAGGACTTTTGGATCTTAATGCCTCTCTTCCTGAAAGGGATATCATCCTTCTACGGGAAGAGGTGATGGACAAGCAAATTGTCGACACCTTTGGGGCAAAGGTGGTCAGGGTCAATGACCTCCATTTTCTTCGAGTGGACTCCCGTCTCAGACTGGTTCATGTCGATGTAGGATTTCGTGGACTGATGAGGAGGGTGGGGTGGGAGAAGTTAGTGGATCAGATTCTCCGCTGGTTCTTCTCCTACGTCCTCCCCAATCAATTCATCTCCTGGAAATATGTCCAACTCCTTTCAGGTTCAGATCTTCTCCACCTCAGCGTGTCACAGAAGAAACTTTCCCATCTTCATCCTGCGGATTTGGCCGATATCATCGAGGATCTGAGCAGTCGTGAACGATCTGCCATCTTCCATGCCCTGGATGCCGAGACGGCTGCGGAAGCTCTGGAGGAGATCGATCCCAAGATTCAGAAAGCATTGATCGAGACCATCCCGATAGAGAAGGCATCTGATATTGTCGAGGAGATGTCTCCCAGTGATGCGGCTGACCTCCTCGGCGATCTTCCTGAAGAGAGGGCCGAGGAAATCCTCGAAGGGATGGAACAGGAGAAGGCTGAAGATCTGAGAGAGCTCCTGGTCCATTCCGATGAGACAGCAGGCGGTCTGATGACCACTGCCTATCTCAGCCTGACCCCTGGAATGACTGTAGAGACAGCCATTGTACGACTGAAGGCGGAAGCATCGAATTTAGACATCATGGACTATGTTTTTGTAGTGGATGAAGAGGAGACCCTCCAAGGGGTGGTCAGCATTCGTGACCTTCTCACCGCCCATTCCCAACAAACCCTCGCCGAAATCCAACCCACAAGAGTGGTGAGCGTGAAACTGGATGAGGATCAGCATGAGGTGGTCGAGGCTTTTGCAAAATATGGATTTAGGGCCCTGCCCGTCGTGGATGAAGAAGGCCATCTGAAAGGAGTGATCGGTTTCCGCAGTGTCCTGGATGTATTGGCCCCTGAAGCAGGGTAATACTTAATACACCAATTCCCAAGCCCTGCACCTAACATGGTTCAGGGCAAGCATCAATAGCCAAATAATAATCAATATCCAAATTCAAAAATCCAAACATCGTTTGATCATTTGGTAATTGCATATTGGAATTTACTTAGACCTTGGAATTTGGTGATTGGGATTTCTTATCAGTTGGTTTGAAGGAAAGATCGTGGCTGATTATAAAAAATGGGTTTCGAGCTCAAAACACTCCTTGTGGAGAACCGTCGGGCTCTTCTTCATTTTAATGGGACCCGGCATCATTACTTCCAATGTGGATAATGATGCGGGTGGTATCACCACCTATTCTTTAGCTGGAGCTGAATTTGGACTCAAACTGATCTGGTCCCTGATTCCGATTATGATTGCCCTGATCGTAATCCAAGAGATGTGTACTCGCATGGGGGTGGTAACGGGAAAGGGGCTCTCTGATCTGATTCGTGAAAAATTCGGGGCTAAAATCACCTTCTATTTAATGATGGGGGTATTTCTAACCAATATGGGCAATGTCCTTTCAGAATTTGCTGGTGTGGCAGCGGGGATGGAAGTTTTTGGGGTCAATAAATTCATCTCTGTTCCAGCAAGCGCCTTCCTGGTTTGGTGGATGGTAGTTAAGGGAACTTATAAATCAGTAGAGAAAGCATTTTTAGTCGCCTGTGTGTTTTATCTCTCTTATATTATCACCGGTATCATTGTGAGGCCGGATTGGGGCCATGTCCTTAAACAATTTCTGCACCCCAAATTGAGTCTTCAGCCCTCAGAAACAACTATGCTGATTGGTCTAGTGGGAACGACCATTGCACCCTGGATGCAATTTTATCTCCAAGCTTCGATCGTGGAAAAAGGGATCAAAATTGAGGATTATAAATTCGCTCGATTCGATGTGGTCATGGGAGCGGTTGCCGTCCACATTGTTGCATTCTTCATCATCCTTGTATGTGCAGAAACTCTCTTCAAACACGGCCTTCAGATCGGAACGGCCAAGGATGCCGCTCTCTCCCTCGCTCCTTTAGCGGGTAAATACTGCACCTATCTCTTCGCCTTCGGATTAGTCAATGCCTCTCTCTTCGCCGCTTCGATCCTCCCCCTTTCCACCGCCTATCTCATCTGCGAAGGATTAGGTTGGGAGGTGGGGATCGACAAAAAGTTTGTGGAGGCCCCTCAATTCTATGGATTCTATTCCATCATCATCTTTTTAGGAGCAGGAATTATCCTTTACCCTAATTTCCCTCTGATCCCGATCATGTATTTCTCGCAGGTCCTTAATGGAATGGTTCTCCCCTTCGTCCTCATCTTCATGCTTCTTCTTATCAATGATAAAAAGTTGATGATGGATCATACGAATGGCCTTGTCTTCAATACGATTGCCTGGATGACCTCCATCGTGATGATTGCACTCACCCTCTTCCTTATCATTCGAATGTTTTAATCCTGTCAGAAGCTTTCATGCTGGTAACCATTTGTAAGATGCAATGCTTCATGAACCTTAGATATTGATTTTTCAACCATCCTCGGTTAATTTTCATCAACTAAGCATTGAGGGAAAACCATGAAAACGGTGATCATGGGCGCAGGTGCAATGGGAAGCCTCTTTGGAGGGCTATTAACCCTCAAAGGAGAGGAGGTCTGGCTGGTTGGTGTCAGTAAACAACAAATCGATCCACTTCGCACCGTCGGTCTCACCTTTGAAGAGAAAGGAAAATCACAGATCATCCCAATAAATACCACTTCAGATGTGACATCCGTTGGGAAAGCTGATCTCGTGATCTTTTTTGTCAAAACCTATGATACCGAAAAGGCGGTTTCAGATGCCTTGGTTCTTAAAAAGAAGGATACGGTATTTCTCACCCTCCAGAATGGCCTTGGGAATGAAGAAATGATTTGTAAGAAAATGGATCGAAAGAAAGTGATGTTGGGAGTCACTGGTCAAGGGTCAACACTACTCGCGCCAGGCCATATTCGCCATGCCGGATGGGGAAAAACTTTCATCGGCGAACTGGATCATCGAATCACTGATCGTGCCCGTCGGATTGCCCAGATATTTTGTGATGCAGAAATCGAGACAGAGGTCTCCTCGAATATCCATGACCACGTGTGGGGGAAACTATTAGCCAATGTTGGGATCAATGCTCTAACCGCTTTGACCGGGTTTAAAAACGGTCAGCTCTTAGATTATCCAGAAACCATGAGATTGATGGAGAAATTGGTGTTTGAGGCGACAGAAGTTGCCAGAAGAAAAGGGATATGGATCGATGAAAATCCAATTGACAAAGTACGAAAGGCAGTAGAAGCCACCCGAGAGAACCGCTCCTCAATGGGGCAGGATTTTGATCACAGACGGAAAACTGAAATTGACGCCATCAATGGAGCCATCGTGAGAGAGGCTCAACATTTAGGGATCCCTGTTCCATTCAATCAAGCAATAACTGATTTGGTAAAGGCCATTGAAAAAAGCTTTTAAATTTATCATGATCCCTCTCTTCAGACCCTTGACCGCTATCGGGTGCGGTTGAGGAGCAACCGCACCCGATAGGGCGGCGCGAAACACCGACCTATCGCCTGTTTCACCGGGCGCGACGGTCTATCAGCGATCCGGTGCAGTGATTAGGCACTTCCCTGGCTAGTTCTGTTCACTACCAATGAAACGATAGATCGCAGCGCCAAGCATACCGCCAATGATCGGGGCCACCCAGAAAAGCCAAAGCTGTGAAATCGCCCAATCGCCTACAAACACTGCAACGCCCGTACTGCGCGCAGGATTCACTGAAGTGTTCGTAACCGGGATGCTAATCAGGTGGATGAGAGTCAGGCACAGCCCAATTGCGATCGGCGCGAAACCCTGTGGCGCACGCTTGTCAGTAGCGCCAAGAATGACAAGGAGAAACATCATGGTCATGACCACTTCAGTTATCAGGGCCGCCAGCAAACTATACCCGCCCGGTGAATGGGGGCCATAGCCGTTTGAAGCAAAGCCTGCGGATAGATCAAAACCCGCCTTACCGCTAGCAATGAGATACAAAACACCACCAGCTACAACTCCGCCCAAGACCTGCGCAACGATGTAGGGCAGCAGCTCTTTTGCTGGGAAACGACCGCCAGCCCAGAGACCAAAGGAAACTGCCGGATTGAGGTGACAGCCGGATATGTGCCCGATGGCGAAGGCCATAGTCATTACGGTCAAGCCAAAGGCCAGTGAAACGCCATGCAGACCGATGCCTACATTCGGGAACGCAGCGGCCAACACCGCACTGCCACACCCACCAAGAACCAGCCAAAAGGTCCCAAAGAATTCCGCACCATACTTTTTCATACCTGTCTCCTTTGCTTTGTTGATTGTGTTGCCGATTGACCCGATAGGTCGGTGCGAAACGCCGACCTATCGCTAAGGTCAGTGGCCGAGTGCAAGCGAGGTCCGCTGGACCAAGTGGTTGGCTGGGAAAGAAAAGGGTCAGGTCTT